>Ga0194128_10001403_pt1 | contig 41926 bp, 42 predicted proteins | sample TA2KigCa65mmetaG_FD_148650 | JGI IMG/M metagenome (GOLD analysis project Ga0194128, IMG submission 148650) | Freshwater microbial communities from Lake Tanganyika, Tanzania - TA2015037 Kigoma Deep Cast 65m | ecosystem: Environmental > Aquatic > Freshwater > Lake | place: Tanzania: Lake...
GCACAACCAGCCTGTCGAGCCCCTCAAACAAATTACATGACTACCGTCAAAGCCAAAATCCCCGCACTTTCAATTGCTTAGCTCGAAAATGGGGCAAAGTTCAGACTAGACGAACCCAAACGCCTGCGCCACCAATTCATACGAGCGCACGCGCGCGTCATAGTCGTGCACGACCGTGACGATGACGAACTCGTCGACGCGATAGCGCTCGCCCATCGCCAATAGTCCTGCCTTGACCTGCGCCGGATCACCGACGATCGAGCCGGCCCTCGTCTGCGCGACCATGCGCCGCTCGACCGGGCTGTAGTCGTAGGCAAGCGCTTCCTCCGGCGTCGGGATCGGGCCGATGCGGCCGGTGTGCAGCCTGAGCCGCCACAGCTCGCGGCTGGCGGCGAGGCGGCGCGCCTCCGCCTCGGTCTCGGCACAGGTAACGGAGACGCCGACGCTCGCCTGCGGCTGCTTGAGCCGCGCCGACGGCCGGAAATGATCCTGGTAGGCGCGCACGACCTGCTCGCCGCCGCCGCCCGAGATGAAGTGGGCGAATGAAAAGGCATGACCGTAGTGCGCGGCATAGGCCGCACTGTAGTCGCTCGAGCCGAGCAGCCACAGCTCGGGCATGCCGGCGCCGGTCGGCATGACCGCGACACGCGCGAAGGGATGCTCGTCGGGCAGATTGCCGGCGAGATAGCCTTCGAGCTCGGCGAGCTGGCGCGGGAAATCGTCGGGTGCGGGCGCCTCGGGCACGCGCTGAAGCGCGCGCGCGGTCAACTGGTCGCTGCCGGGGGCGCGGCCGATGCCGAGATCGATGCGGCCGGGATAGAGCGTTTCCAGCACGCGGAAGACCTCGGCCACCTTGAAGGCGCTGTAATGCGGCAGCATGACGCCGCCCGAGCCGACGCGGATGCGGCTCGTTTCCGCCGCGACGCGCGCGATCAGCACCTCTGGCGCCGAACCGGCGAGGCCGCCCGAATTGTGGTGCTCGGCAAGCCAGTAGCGCTTGTAGCCGAGCCGCTCCGCGACCTTGGCGAGCTCGATGGTGCGCGCCAGCGCGTCGGCCGGCGTGCTGCCGGCCGCGATCGGCGATTGATCGAGCACGCTGAGAGTGGGCATGTCAGCCAAACTCCCTCCCTCGCCAAAGGCGGGGGAGGGCTGGGCTGGGGGCCATCGCACTCGATCGGAAGAAGCCCAGCAGGCCCCCTCCTCGATCCTCCCCCGCCCAAGCGCGGGGGAGGAAGTATGAATGGGGTGCCATCAGCTCCCCGGCTCCAGCCCGATCGCGCGCAGGCGCGCCGGGTCCTCGGCCCAGCCCTCGCGCACCTTGACGTGCAGGAAGAGATGCACGCGCCGCTCGAGCGCGGTCTCGAGCTCGGCGCGCGCAGCCGCGCCGATCGCCTTGATGCGCTGGCCGCCCTTGCCCAGCACGATCGGCTTGTGGTTCTCGCGCTGCACGTAGATCACCTGGTCGATGCGCACGCTGCCGTCGGCATTGTCCGTCCACGCCTCGGTTTCGACCGTGAGTTGGTAGGGCAGCTCCTGGTGCAGGTTGAGGAACAGTTTCTCGCGCGTCGTCTCGGAGGCGAGGAAGCGCTCGGGCAGGTCGGAGACCTGCTCGGGATCATAAAGCCAGGGTCCCTCAGGCAGGTTCCTGGCCAGATGGTCGCGCAGATCGGCGACACCGTCGCCGGTCTCGGCCGAGATCATGAAGATGTCGGTGAACTTGCCCAGCTTGTTGAGCTGGTCGGCGAGCGCCAGCAGCTCGGGCCGGCGCACGCGATCGATCTTGTTGAGCGCGAGGATGGCGTTGCGCTCCGACTTGGCCAGCCCCTCGGCGATGGCGCGCGTCTCGTCGTCGATGCCGCGCTGCGCATCGACCAGCAGCACGACGAGATCGGCATCGCGCGCGCCGGCCCAGGCGGCATCGACCATCGCACGGTCGAGCCGGCGGCGCGGCGCGAAGATGCCAGGCGTATCGACCAGAATGATCTGGGCATCGCCGGCCATGACGATGCCGGTGATGCGCCGGCGCGTCGTCTGCACCTTGGGCGTCACGATCGACACCTTTGCGCCGACCAGGCGGTTGGTCAGCGTCGACTTGCCGGCATTGGGCGCGCCGAGAATGGCAACGAAACCGGCGCGGCGTGTCTGCGAACCCGCGTGCTCAGACATTGGGGCCGATCAGGCGCGCCAGCAGGCGCTGGGCGGCGGCCTGCTCGGCCATGCGCTTGGAGCGGCCCTCGCCGATCTCCGGCATCTCGCCCGCGACCGTGGCCTCGACCGAGAAGACCGGGGCGTGCGGCGGGCCGCTGCGCGCGAGCTCGCGATAGTTGGGCAGCGGCCGGCCGCGGCCCTGGGCCCATTCCTGCAGCGCCGTCTTGGCGTCCTGCGGCGGCTGCGCCTCGGCGGTCAGCCGCAAGCGCCAGTGCATCTCGATGAATCGCCGCGCGGGCTCGATGCCGCCATCGAGATAGACGGCGCCGATCGCCGCCTCGAGCGCATCGGCCAGTACGCCGTCATGCTCGCGCGCGCCGGCTTCGTCCTCGCCGCGCGTGACAATGAGGAAGCGGCCGAGGCCGAGGTCGCGCGCGACCGCAACCAGGGTCTCGCGCCGGACGAGCTGCGCGTGGCGCTTGGCGAGCGCGCCCTCGCGTTCGTTCGGGAACTGGCCGAGCAGCAGCTCGGCCACCACCAGGCCGAGCACGCGATCGCCGAGAAATTCGAGCCGCTCGTAGCCCGGTCCACCGCGCCCGGCGCTCGCATGGGTGAGCGCGTCGCGCAGCAGATCGTCGTCGAGGAACACATGGCCCAGCACCGGCGCGAAATCCTGCCAACCCGCCCCGGCCGCGCCGCGCTGCGCCGGGAGGGCGGAAGGCATCGGTTCCGTGCGCTCGGCGGCGCTCATGGGCGGCTCAGTCGACGGAACGGAACAGCCGGGTAAACCGGATCGCGCCCGGCCACTTCCAGACCTGCCAGAAGCTGGCCGAGCCATTGTGCGAGAAGAACAGAATCTGCGCCTTGCCCACCAGGTTCTCGGCGGGCACGAAACCGACCGCGGAGAGAACACGGCTGTCCTGGGAGTTGTCGCGGTTGTCGCCCATGGCGAAGAACTGGCCGGGCGGCACGATATAGATGTCGGTGTTGTCGAGACCACCCTGATCGCCCTGGATCTCGATGATGCGGTGCTTGCGCCCGTTGGGCAGCGTCTCGACGTATTGCGGGACGCGCACGGTGCGGCCGCCCTCGTCATAGGCGAAATCCTCGATCCGTTCGCGCCGGACCGGCTGGCCGTTGACGTGCAGCACGCCCTTGATGACCTGGATGCGGTCGCCCGGCAGGCCGATGATGCGCTTGATGTAGTCGGTCTTGCTGTCGCGCGGCAGCTTGAAGACCGCGACATCGCCGCGCTCGGGCGAGCCCGACAGGATGCGGCCGGAAAACACCGGCGGGCTGAACGGCAGGGAATGCCGGCTATAGCCGTAGCTGTATTTCGAGACGAACAGATAGTCGCCGATCAGCAGGTTGGGGATCATCGAGCCGGACGGAATGTTGAACGGCTCGAACAGCAGCGTACGAATGACCAGCGCGATCAGCACGGCATAGATGACCGTGCGGACCGTATCGAGAAATCCGCCGGATTTGCTGACGACGGGGGAACTCATGAAAGACCGGGTTCGTGTTGAGCGGGAGGCTCGGCGCCGCGACCACCGCCGAGCGTCCAGGATATGCCCCAAATGGCGCGCCGCCGCAAGCGTGCCAACCCCGTTGCAGCCGCGCCCGTTGCAGCCAGGCCCGTTCCAGCTTGCCTCATTCCAGGTCGGCCCGTTTCAACGCGGCGCGTTCGAGCCTGCGTCATGGCGCGCGACCGGCGGCAGTTCCGACGTCAGCCCCCGTGCCCGGGTTGGCGTGAGCCGGCATGGGCACGACCGAGATGATGACGATGGCCTGGGCGAGCGGATGGTCGTCGGTGATGGTCAGGTCGAGCTGGGCGATCATGCCGGGCGGCGTCAGCTCGGCGAGCCGTCTTGCCGCGCCGCCGGTCAGCTTCATGGTCGGCTTGCCGCTCGGCAGATTGACGACGCCCATGTCGCGCCAGAACACGCCGCGCCGGAATCCCGTGCCGAGCGCCTTGGAACACGCCTCCTTGGCGGCGAAACGCTTGGCGTAGCTCGCCGCCCGGTTGGCCCGCCGGTCCGACTTGCCGCGCTCGGTCTCGGTGAAGATGCGCTGCACGAAGCGCTCGCCGAAGCGCTCGAGCGTGCGCTCGACCCGGCGGATGTCGATCAGGTCGCTGCCGATGCCGACGATCACGGGAGGCGATGGGTCCGCCGCGCGTCAGGCGCTGCGCTCGCCCGCGGCCTGGGCGCGCGCCTTGTCCATCAGGGCGCGCATGCGCCGGATGGCGCTGTCGAGCCCGCTGAAGATCGCCTCGCCGACCAGGAAATGGCCGATGTTGAGTTCGACGATGGTGTCGATCGCCGCAATCGGCGCGACCGTGTCGAAGGACAGGCCATGGCCGGCATGGCATTCCAGCCCGATCGCCTCGGCGTGGGCCGCCGCCTTGACGATGCGGTCGAGCTCGCGCGCCTGGTCGGCGCCGTCATGCTCGCAATAGGAGCCGGTATGGATCTCGACGACCGGCGCGCCGAGCGCCTTGGCGGCATCGAGCTGGCGCGGGCTCGCCTCGACGAACAGCGACACGCGGATGCCGGCCTCCGAGAGCTTGGCAACATAGGGGCGAAGCTGATCGACGAAGCCCGCAGCGTCGAGGCCGCCCTCGGTCGTCCGCTCCTCGCGCTTCTCGGGCACGATGCAGGCCGCGTGCGGCTTGTGCTTGAGCGCGATCGCCAGCATCTCCGGCGTCGCCGCCATCTCGAAATTGAGCGGCAGCTCGATGTCGCGCACGAGACGCGCGATATCCGCGTCGGAGATGTGGCGGCGATCCTCGCGCAGATGAGCGGTGATGCCGTCGGCGCCGGCCTGCTGGGCAAGCCGCGCAGCGCGCACCGGATCGGGATGCCGTCCGCCGCGCGCGTTGCGGATGGTCGCCACGTGGTCGATGTTCACGCCGAGCCTGAGATGACGCTTCATTGCTGCCTTCCTACTGTTAGCCATTGACCATGAGCCCAACCGTTAGCCCCGGGCGCGCTCGACCGAGTTGATCACCGGGTTCGCGCGCAGCGCGGCTATGATGTTCGACAGGTGCTTGACGTCCTTCACCTCGACGTCGATCAGCATCTCGAAGAATTCGACCGACCGGTTGGTGATCTTGAGATTGGTGATGTTGCCTAGGTTCTTGCCGATCACGGTCGTCAGGCTGCCGAGGCTGCCCGGCTCGTTGGCGATGACGACGTTGAGGCGTCCGACCAGCTCCTGCGCCTCGTCGGTCACGTCCCAGCCGACGTCGAGCCAGCGCTCGGGGGATTCGGCGAAATTCTCCAGCGTGTCGCAGTCGATCGTGTGGATGGCGACGCCCTTGCCGGTCGTGACGATGCCGACGATGCGGTCGCCCGGCAAGGGGTGGCAGCATCGCGCGTAATGCACCGCCATGCCCGGGATCAGGCCGCGGATGGGGATGGACGTGCCGCTGCCTGCCTTGTTCTGGCGCGCGCGCGCCAGCGGCACGACCGTGCCCGGCGGCTTCTGCGGCTGCTGGCGCAGGCCTGGGAAGACCGCGACCAGCACGTCGCGGCCGGTGACGAGTCCTTCGCCCGCCATGGCGTAGAGGTCGTCGGTGCTGTCGCACTTGAAGTTGCGCAGCACGCCGGCGATCGCCTTCTCGGTAAAGGGGTGGCCTTCCTGGCGGAACGCCTTCTGCAGAATGGCGCGGCCGAGGTCGATGAATTCCGCGCGCTTCTTCAGCCTGACGAAGCGGCGCACGCGCGACTTGGCCTTGCCGGTGACGACGAACTGCTCCCAGGTTGGCGAGGGCGACGAGGTCTTCGACGTGATGATCTCGACCTGATCGCCGTTGCTAAGCTGGGTGCGCAGCGGCATCAGGCGGCCATTGATCTTGGAGCCGACGCAGGTGTCGCCGACCTGGCTGTGGACGGCGTAGGCGAAATCGACAGGGCAGGCGCCACGCGGCAGCGCCACCACTTCGCCCTTGGGCGTGAAGCAGAACACCTGGTCCTGGAACATCTCGAGCTTGGTGTGCTCGAGGAACTCTTCGGGACCCGCGGCGTGCTCCAGAATGTCGAGCAGCTCGCGCAGCCAGCGATACTGCTTGCCGTCGGTCGGGCTGCCGCCGCGCTTGTAGGTCCAGTGCGCAGCAACGCCCAGTTCGGCGATGTCGTGCATCTCGCGCGTGCGGATCTGGATCTCGATGCGCTGGCGCTCCGGGCCGAGCACGCCGGTGTGCAGCGACTGGTAGCCGTTCGGTTTAGGCGTCGAGATGTAGTCCTTGAAGCGGCCCGGCACCATCGGATAGCGCCCGTGGATGACGCCGAGCGCGCGATAGCAGTCCTCGACGGATTCGACGACGACGCGGAACGCCATGATGTCGGACAGCTGCTCGAAGCTGACGTTCTTGCGCTGCATCTTGCGCCAGATCGAAAACGCGGTCTTCTCGCGGCCGGACACCCAGGCCTTGACGCCGTCGCCTTCCACGGTCTTGCGCAGCTCCTCGATGATGCGCTGGACCAGGCCGCTGCCCTGGTTGCGCAGGAAGTCGAGGCGCGCCATGACCGAGGAGCGCGCGTCCGGATTGATCTGCGCGAAGGCGAGATCCTCGAGCTCGTCCTTCATGTCGTTCATGCCGATGCGCTCGGCGAGCGGCGCGTAGATCTCCATGGTCTCGAGCGCGATGCGCCGGCGCTTGTGCGGATCGGGTATGAAATGCAGCGTGCGCATGTTGTGCACGCGATCGGCCAGCTTGACGAGGAGGACGCGGATGTCCTCCGACATGGCAAGCAGCAGCTTGCGGAAATTCTCCGCCTGGCGCGTGCCGTCCGACTGCAGCTCGAGGCGCGACAGCTTGGTCACGCCGTCGACCAGGCGGGCGATGTTGCTGCCGAAATGCTTCTCGATGTCCTCGAGCGTGGCGGTCGTGTCCTCGACCGTGTCATGCAGCAGCGCCGTCACGATCGACGAACCGTCGAGCTTCATGTTGGTGAGGATGCCCGCGACCTCGATCGGGTGGGCGAAATAAGGATCGCCCGAGGCGCGCTTCTGGCTGCCATGCGCCTTCATCGAGAAGACGTAGGCGCGGTTGAGCATCGCCTCGTCCGCGCCCGGGTCGTAGGACTTGACCCGCTCGACCAGTTCGTATTGTCGCATCATGGCGCGCGACCCTGCACGCCACGCTGGGCGGCCGCGCCCGCTCGTGCGTGCGCGCGGACCCGAAAGCCCGGGCGACCGCCCGGGTGGGGCGGAACCGAGTTGGGCTTAGCCTTCCTCAGCCGGTTTTTCTTCCGCGCCGGCATCAGCCGCTTCTCCGTCGCCTTCTGGAAACGGCTCGTCGTCCTCGTCGTCGGCCGCCGACTGCACCACGCCCGCCACTTCCTGCTCGCTCGCCAGCAGTTCCATGACGTCGTCCTCGGGCACGTCGACCTCGACCTGCTTCTGCAGGCCCTTGACCAGCGCGTTGCGCAGATTGTCGAGCTCGACGGTGCTGTCGGCGATCTCGCGCAATGCACAGACCGGATTCTTGTCGTTGTCCCGTTCAACCGTGAGTTGCCCGCCGCCGCTGATATCGCGCGAACGCTTGGCCGCCAGCATCACAAGCTCGAACCGGTTCGGAACCTTAAGAACGCAATCTTCAACTGTTACGCGAGCCATGCGCAGGATCTCCAACGGAATTGTAACTTTGTTACCGACTATAAGCGGCCGGCCCCCGTGACGCAAGCGATTGACGCATGTTCAAGGGGCATGGCCGTCATCCAGGACGACCGCTTCGCCAGTCCTCCGCGCGATCATCCGCGACCGGGCGAACCACCTGATCGCCGGGCGGCACGGCATCGATCAGCTGGTGCACGCCCCGCCCGAAGCGCGGATGCCGCCAGTCGGGCGCCAGCTCGGCCAGCGGCAGCAGCACGAAGAGCCGCTCATGCATGCGCGGGTGGGGCAGGATCGGCGACTCGCCCGGCGCCGACACCAGATCCCCATACGCGATCACGTCGAGGTCCAGGGTTCGCGCCGCATTGGGCACGCTGCGCGCGCGCCCGAACCCAGCCTCGGTCGCGAGCAGCCGCGCCAGCAGATCGGCCGGCGAAAGCCCGGTGGCGATCTCAGCCAAGCCATTGACGTACCAAGGCTGATCGGAGACCGGCACAGGCGCGCTCTCGTACCAGCGGGCGCGCCTCAGCACGGTGATTCCGGGCCCCAGGGCGCGCAAGGCGGCAGCGCAGATGGCCCGCGGCGGGCCCCAGCGGGGATGGCTCAGATTGGCGCCGATGCCAATGAATATCATTGGCAGGCCTGCATCGCGCGTTCACGCCGACGTGAACGCGGGAAATCGGCCGACAGGCGGCCATACTTCGTGTAACACCTTGATAAGCCCGGTTGTCTGCGGTAGTAAACCGACAGCGCAAGTGGCGCCAGTTGAATCATTGAGCTTGCCCCCCAGGGCTGAATATTTGGCGGCGCGTAAAACCTATTCGACCAGATTGCAAAAGGACGATTGCCGATGCGCTACTACAAGGAAGAGCGTCTCGCGCTCTTCATTGACGGGGCTAACCTCTACTCTGCCGCTCGATCCCTGGGCTTCGACATCGACTACAAGAAGCTGCTGAATTACTTCGCCGACAAAGGAAGGCTGATTCGCGCCTTCTACTATACGGCGCTGATCGAGGACCAGGAATATTCGCCGATCCGGCCGCTGGTCGATTGGCTCGACTACAACGGCTACACCATGGTGACCAAGCCGACCAAGGAGTTCACGGACTCCATGGGCCGGCGCAAGGTCAAGGGCAACATGGACATCGAGCTCGCCATCGACATGCTCGAGATGGCCGATCAGGTCGATCATGTCCTGCTGTTCTCCGGCGACGGCGACTTCCGCCGTCTGGTCGAAGCGACGCAGCGCAAGGGCGTGCGTGTCACCGTGATCAGCACGATCAAGTCGCAGCCGCCGATGGTGGCCGACGAGCTTCGGCGCCAGGCCGACCAGTTCCTCGAGCTGATGGAACTGGCGCCGGAGATTTCGCGCGTCCATGCGCCGCGCGAAGGCGATGCCGCACGCGAGGGTGGCGCCCAGCGCGACGGTAGCTTCGGCCACCGCACCCGCGACAACTACCCACCGCGCGAACGTGCCGGCTATGCGCCGCCGCCCAGTCACGAGGCGGGCAGCGCCGAGGCAACGGTGGTGTCGCGGCCGGGGCCGGCCTTCCTGCACAAGCCCTAGCTCGACCAGCGCAACGCAATGGAAGCTGCCTCAGGAGGCCCCCCGGCCTTCCCGGGGCCGGCATTCGTGGGACCTGCGCGCGATTGCCTCTTGTGCGCGCGGCTTGTCGAGTTCCGCCAGCGCCAGCGCATCGCCTGTCCCGACTGGCACAATGCGCCGGTGCCGTCCTTCGGCGGGCTCGACGCAAAACTGCTGATCGTCGGCCTCGCGCCCGGCCTCAAGGGCGCCAACCGGACCGGGCGACCGTTCACCGGCGACTATGCCGGCGATCTGCTGTACGCGACCTTGCGCAAGTTCGGTTTGGCCGAAGGCACATATACGCAGCGTCCCGACGACGGTCTGACTCTCCAGGGCGCGCGAATCACGAATGCGGTGCGCTGCGTGCCGCCGGAGAACAAGCCGACGCCCGGGGAGGAGCGCAACTGCCGCCCGTTTCTCGTCAACGAGATGGCGGCGATGCCAAATCTCGGCGTCGTCATGGCGCTCGGCGCCATCGCGCACAATTCGGTGCTGGCCGCGCTCGGCCAGAAGCGCAGCGCGTTCCCGTTCCGCCACGGTGCCGAGCACGAACTCGTCAGCGCCGGAAGCGGGCGCCCGCTGGTGCTCGCCGACAGCTACCACTGCTCGCGCTACAACACGAACACGGGCAAGCTGACGACCGAGATGTTCGAGAGCGTGGTGGCGCGCATCGTCCAGCGGCTCGGATTCTAGCGAGCCGCCGTAGCCGTTGATGTGTCATTGCCGTAGCCTGCCGAGATCGTGTCGTCGCCTTCATCGGAAATGACAGTTTCGCATCACGGCAGACTCGATTTTCGCGAAGATGCTCTCGAAGTAATGTCGAGTGGACGACACTGCAAACCACGGCGTTACCGTACAGACCAAGAGTCGAAACCAGTGTCGGGAAGACGACGCACGGACATGATCCGTCGCGATGCGCCGCGCGGCTCCATCCCCGAAAAGAAAAGACGGCGATCGCGTCGGTTGCCGCTCGCGTCAGCCACGCGCGCGCATGATGCGCGCCTTGCTGCGACGCCAGTCCTTGTCGCGCTCGGCGGCGCGCTTGTCGACCTTGCGCTTGCCCTTGGCGATGCCGAGCGACACTTTGGCGATGCCGCGCTGGCTCCAATGGATGTCGAGCGGCACGATCGAGATGCCCTCGCGCTTGACCGCACCTAGCAGCCGGCCGAGCTCACGCCGGCGCAGCAGCAGCTTGCGCGGCCGTCGCGTCTCGTGGTTCCACCGGCTGGCCTCGTATTCCGGGATGTAGCAGTTGATCAGGAACAGCTCGCCACCCTTGTCGGCGGCGAACGCCTCCTGAAGGCTGGCGCGGCCAAGCCGCAGCGACTTGACCTCGGTGCCGGTCAGCATGATGCCGGCCTCGATCGTCGATTCGATGAAGTAGTCGTGCCGGGCCCGGCGATTTTGCGCCGCGATGCCGGCCGCCTCGAGCCCGGCGCGCGACATGGTGCGATCCTGTGATTCCGGCGCCGGCGCAGCGGCGCCCGATGTCTAACTCGGCAATGGTCTAGTTCAGCAAGCCCGCGCCCTGCAGCGCGCTGCGCACCTTGCCCTTGCTCGCCTCTGCGATCTCGCAGATCGGCAGCCGCGTCTCGCTCGAGCAGACGCCGATCAGGCTCGCCGCGTACTTCACGGGACCGGGACTGACCTCGCAGAACAAGGCGTCATGCACCGGCATCAGCTTCATGTTCAGCCGGTCGACATTGTCGAAGTCACGCTTGCGCCAAGCCGCGTGCAGGTCGGCGCACATCCGGGGCGCGATGTTGGCGGTGACGGAGATGCAGCCGTCGCCGCCCTGGGACAGGAACGGCACGATGCTGGCGTCCTCGCCCGAGAGCTGCCAGAACTTCTTCTGCAGCGCGATGCGTAGCCGCATCGGCCGCGCCAGATCATAGGTCGCATCCTTGACGCCGACGATGTTGGGCAGCTTGGCCAGACGCGCCATGGTGTCGATCGACATGTCGACGATCGAGCGCGCGGGGATGTTGTAGATGATGATCGGCAGGTCGACCGCGTCGTGGATCGCCTTGAAGTGCTGGTAGAGGCCCTCCTGGGTCGGCTTGTTGTAGTAGGGCGTCACGACCAGCGCGGCGTCGGCGCCGGCCTTCTTGGCGTGCCGGGTGAGCGAGATCGCCTCGTCCGTCGAGTTCGAGCCCGTGCCGGCCATGACCGGCACCTTGCCCTTGGCGACCTCGATGCACATTTCGGTTACCCGCTGGTGCTCGTCATGGCTGAGCGTCGGCGACTCGCCGGTCGTGCCGCACGGCACGACGCCTTCGGTGCCCTGCTCGATCTGCCAGGCGACGAATGCCTTGAACGCCTTGTCGTCGACCTTGCCGTTGCGGAACGGCGTGATCAGTGCGGTGCAGGATCCGGTGAACGACGTGGCCATGAAGGAACTCCCCAGGGGGTGAAAGCGTGGCGCGGATACTGGCGACGATAGCGCCGGTCCCCAGGCCGGGCAAGACAACCTGGCCGACAACCTGGCCGGCGGGAACCGCCTCGCGAAATCCAGCGTTGCGAAACCGGAGAATGAACCCAACGAGACGGCGTTCCGTGCGCAAGCTGATCAGTTTCGATGACGAAACGGCCAACGCACTCAAGCTCCTAGGCGCCGATCGCCGGAAGTCGCTGCAGAACCTGGCGGACGAGGCCTTCGCCGATTTGCTGCGCAAGCATGGCCGACCCGTCCGGCTCAAGGACGCCTTGCGTCAAAGTCTGCGCGACTTTCCGGCCAACGACGGCGGTCGCGCCAGGTCGAAGCGCTAGGAGCCCGGTCAATTCGGCCGGTCCGGAGCCGCCGAGCCCCGCCAGCGGCCTCCAGACGCACCCAAGGCTCCGGGACTTGTTGCAAGCGGCTCAAACATTTAGAATATCCGGCAAAAGGAAAATGCCGGTCCATCCAAGGGGTACGCGTGCCGAACACCAGCGTTCAGCTATTGGCGATGGCATTCCTGGCGGCGATCCTGGCCGGCGGTGCCCTGCCCGCATGCGCAGCCGAGTCCGCGTCGACCGGGGTCGAAAGCAAGAAGCAGGCCCCGGTCAAAGCAAAAAAGCCCACCGAATCAGCGACTAAGCCGCAGCAAGCCAAGCCCCCGCCCGCCAAGGCGGCGGCCAAGGCGACGACCAAGCCAGCCCTTCAGAAGCCAGCCGCGCAAAAGGGCGGCGTGCGACCTCTGGTCAAGCGCGCCGCCGCGGCGACCCCGGTCGGCGTCGGTGCCACGGCAGCCGCGGCCGCTGCCGCCAATCTGCGCGGCGACTGGAGCAAGGCGCGCGAGCTCGCCGGCAAGGGCGGCGAGCCGCTGCTCGCCAAGGTCATCCTGTGGCTCGATCTGAAGCAGGGGCGCGCCAACGGCTCGTTCCGCGAGATATCCAGCTTCATCGAGGCCAACCCGGAATGGCCGCACCGCACGACGCTGCTGCTGCGCGCCGAGGAGGCGCTCAACGGCGGCCAATCCGACAGCGAGGTCATCGCCTGGTTCGACAAGCATCCGCCGCAGACCGGAAACGGCCGCATGCGCCTGATCCAGGCGCTCGACCGCAGCGGCGACCGGGACAAGGCGGCGCCGCAAATCAGGTCCGCCTGGGTGCTCGGCAATTTCAGCGCCGCCCAGGAGCGCGAGCTGATGCAGCGCTGGTCGGGCGTGCTGAGCGAGGCCGACCACATCGCGCGGCTCGACCGCCTGCTGTGGGACGGACAGGGCCATGCCGCGCGCCTCGTGCTGCCACACGTGCGGCATGAATACCGGGCGCTCGCCGAAGCGCGTATCAAGCTGCGTGCCGGCGAGAACGGCATCGCCGCCACGCTCGCCAAGGTCTCGCCGGGCCTGCAGCAGGATCCGGGCCTGCTCTATGACCGCGTACGCTGGGCGCGCGCCAAGGGCAAGGATGACGAAGCGCGCGAGCTGCTCGAGAACCCGCCAGCCAATCTGGTGCGGCCCGAGCTGTGGTGGCGCGAGCGGGAGATCCAGGTCCGCCGCACGCTCCGCGAGGGCAATGTGTCGCAGAGCTACCGGCTGGCGGCGCGGCACGGGCAGTCGGCCGGTACCGGGTTCGCCGACGGCGAATTCCTGGCCGGCTGGATCGCGCTGCGCTTCCTCAACGATGCGCCCACAGCCTATGAGCACTTCAAGCGGCTGCACGAGAACGTCGCCTCGGCGATCAGCCTGTCGCGTGCCGCCTATTGGTCGGGACGTGCGGCCGAGGCACTCGGTCGCATGGTCGAGTCGAAGGACTGGTATGGCCGCGGCGAGCGCTGGGGTACGACCTTCTACGGCCAGCTCGCCGCCGCCAAGCTTGGCTCCGTTCCTGCCCTGCCGTCCGATCCGCGGCCGACTGCGGCGGAGATTCGCGAGTTCAACGCCAAGGAACTGGTGCGCGTCGTCAAGGTGCTCGGCCGCCACCGCCTGACCGACCAGCTCCAGCCCTTCATCTATGCGCTGAGCGACCACGCCCAGTCGAACGCCGAGCGCGCCATGATCGCCCAGCTCGCGCGCGAGCAGGGCCGCGGCGACATCGCCGTCGCGGTCGCGCGCCGCATGGCGCAGCGCGACGGCGTGCAGCTCGTCGAAGGCGGCTACCCCTTCCTGCCCCTGTCGGTCGCCGAGACGCCGGAGCCGGCGCTCGTGCACGCCCTGATCCGCCAGGAAAGCAACTTCGACGAGCGCGCTGTCAGCCGCGCCGGCGCGCTTGGCCTCATGCAGCTCATGCCGGCCACCGCGCGCCAGGTCGCCAAGGACATGCGCGTCGACTATGCCGTGCAGCGGCTGACCACCGACCCGCGCTACAACGTCGATCTCGGTCGCCACTACCTCGGCCTCGTGCTCAACGACTTCGACGGCGCCTACGCCATGGCGCTCGGCGCCTACAATGCCGGCCCGGCGCGCGTGCGCTCCTGGCTGCGCGAATTCGGCGACCCGCGGCGCGGCGACGTCGATCTGCTCGATTGGATCGAGCAGGTGCCGTTCGCCGAGACGCGCAACTACATCCAACGCGTGCTCGAGGGCGTGCACGTCTATCGCGTGCGGCTCAATGCGCCGACCCAGGTCGCCTCGATCGTGCGCCCGAGCGACAAGTGGTGCCTGTTCGGCTGCGCGCCGATGGGCGAAGGACCGGCTCCGGTCGCCGGCGCCCATCTCAAGGAGCTGCCGGCCTGTCAGGGCGGCCAGGACGACGAATGCCGGACGGAGGAGACACTGTCGCTCTCGCTGCCCGAAAGCGTCGAGACCGAGCAGCCGCGTGAAAGTCGCGGACGGGAATAGCCGCCCTTCGCGGCGACAACCTTCAAAAGGACAGGACGATGGCCCATCCGGCCTTTGCCGACATCGGCGCTTGCGTGTTCGATGCCTACGGTACGCTGTTCGACGTGAATTCGGCGGCGGCACGCCGGCGCGACCGCTTGGGCGCCAAGGCCGACCGCCTGGCTGAGCTGTGGCGCGTCAAGCAGCTGCAATACACCTGGCTGCGCAGCCTGATGGGCGTTCATGCCGACTTCTGGAAGGTGACCGGCGACGCGCTCGATTTCGCCATGGCGGTGCTCGACATCGAGGACCAGGCGCTGCGCAACGATCTGATGGAGCTCTACCTCAGTCTCGATGCCTATCCCGAAGTGAAAACGCTGCTCGCGCGGCTGAAGCGAGCCGGTTTCAAGACGGCGATTCTATCGAACGGCTCGCCCGACATGCTGGCAGCGGCAACCGCCAGCGCCGGCCTCGCCGACCTGATTGACGAGGTCCTGTCCATCGAGGCGGCCGGCATCTTCAAGCCCCACCCGTCGGTCTACCAGCTCGCGGTCGACCGCCTGGGTGTGCCGGCCGCCCGCATCAGCTTCCAGAGCGCCAATGCCTGGGATGCAGTGGGCGCGGCCCAATTCGGCTTCCGCGTCGCCTGGTGCAACCGATTCGGCCAGCCGCGCGAGCGGCTGGGTGCGCAACCCCATGCCGAGATCAAGTCGCTCGACGAGCTGCCGGCGCTACTCGGCATCTGACGCGTCCATGACCGCTGAAGCCGCAGCCCATCGCGATTGCCATTTCACGGCGCAGGACGGAATCCGGCTCTACTACCGCGACTACGCGGGGCCGGCCGGAAACGGACACGATCGGCCTGTCGCCCTGTGTCTGCCGGGGCTGGCGCGCAACTCGAAGGATTTCGACGGCCTCGCCCGCCGGCTGATGGGCCGGCACCGCGTGCTGGCGCCCGACTATCGCGGGCGCGGTCGATCGGCCTACGACCCGGATTGGCTGCACTATCATCCGCGCACCTATCTCAACGATCTGCGCCACCTGCTGACGCTCGCCAATGTCCACCGCGCGGTCGTCATCGGAACCTCGCTTGGCGGCATCATGGGCATGGCGCTCGGCGTGCTCATGCCGGGCGTGCTGGCAGGCGTCGTGCTCAACGATGTCGGTCCGGACGTGCCGCCTACCGGCCTCAACCGCATCCTCGCCTATCTCGGTGAAGATCGGACGCAGCCGGATTGGCCGGCCGCGGCGCAGCACCTGCGGCGGATGATGCCGCAACTCTCGCTCAAGACCGACGAGGATTGGATGCGCTTCGCGCGCTGCACCTATCGCGAGGGCGAAGACGGCAGGTTGCACTACGATTGGGATCCCAATATCGTGCGCCCGATTCTGGAGGATCGGGCACCGCGCCCCGATCTGTGGCCGTTGTTCCGCTCGCTGCGCCGCTTGCCGGTGCTCGTGGTGCGTGGCGGAGCATCGGACATCCTGCCCCCCGCGACATTCGAGCGCATGGTCGGCGAACACCCCGGCCTCCGCACGGTGGTCGTGCCCGAGGTTGGCCACGCACCCACGCTGGACGAACAACCGGCCCAAGAGGCAATCGATGACTTCATTGACCGTTGCTAGCACCACCGACCTGTCCGACGTCGCTCCGCCGACCGTCGCCGACGTCGAGGCGGCCGCGTCGCGCCTCAAGGGTGTCGCGCGCGTCACGCCGCTGCTGGAATCGACGCTGCTCAACGAGCGGCTTGGCGGCAGGCTGATCGTCAAGGCCGAGGTGCTGCAGCGCTCGGGCTCGTTCAAGTTCCGCGGCGCCTTCAATCGGCTCTCGCTGATCCCGGCAGCCGACCGCGGCAAGGGCGTCGTCGCCTACTCGTCCGGCAATCACGCCCAGGGTGTCGCCTATGCCGCGCGACTGCTCGGCATCAAGGCCTGGATCATCATGCCGTCCGACGCGCCCAGGATCAAAATGGAGAACACCCGCGCCTATGGCGCCGAGGTCGTCCCCTACGACCGCTACAAGGAAAGCCGCGAGGCGATCGGCGACAAGCTGACGCGCGACAAGGGCGCCACCCTCGTCCGGCCGTTCGACGATCCGGGCGTGATCTCCGGCCAAGGCACGGTGGGGCTCGAGGTTGCGGAGCAGATGAGGGCGCTCGGCGCGGAGGCCGCTGCGGTGGTGGCGCCCTGTTCGGGCGGCGGCCTGATCGCGGGCATCGCGCTGGCGCTCGAAGCGCGCAGTCCCGGCACCAAGCCGTATGCCGCCGAGCCGGCCGGCTTCGAAGATCTCAAGCACTCGCTCGCCGCCGGCCGCCGGATGGAGAATGCGCCGGGCGCCAGGTCGTTCTGCGACGCGCTGCTCTCGGCCTGGCCGGGCGAGATCACATTCCAGGTGCACAAGCGCCTGCTCGGCGGCAGCTTCGCCGTGACCGACGCCGAGGTGCAGAACGCCATGGCGACCGCCTTCGAGTACTTCAAGATCGTCGTCGAGCCGGGCGGCGCCTGCGGGCTCGCCGCCGTGCTGACCGGTCAGCTGCCGGTCAAGGGCCGCACCGTCGTCGCGGTCTGCTCGGGCGGCAACGTCGATCCGGGCACCTTCTCCGCGGCGCTGTCGGCAGGCTGACCTTCAACCCGATGCGATGCTGGTGCAGTTGCGGCCGGCTTCCTTGGCAGCGTAGAGCGCGCGGTCGGCGCGCGCGACGAGCTGGCCGGCACTCTCCTCGTTGCGCCGCCGCGCCACGCCGAAGCTGGCGGTGACCGACAGATCCTGTCCGCTGGCATGCAGCACGGTGGCGGCGTTCGCGTTGCGGATCTTGTCGGCCAGCGCGTGCGCGTCGTCGATTGTGCAGTTCTTGAGCACGGCCAGGTATTCGTCGTCCCCCCAGCGGCACAGAATGTCGGCCGGGCGCAGCAGCGAGCGCGCGATGTCGCCGACGCCGCACAGCACCCGATCGCCTGCGAGATGGCCGTGCTGGTCGTTGACCGACTTTAAACGGTCGATGTCGATGAGCATGATGGACAACGGCTCGGTCGAGCGGGCGGAATCGCCGATCGCCTGCCCGAGCAAAATGTCGCAAGCATGGCGGCTGGCGAGCCCGGTCAGCTTGTCCGTGGTGGCCATCGCCTCGAGGCGCTGCTGGTAGCGGTTGATCGTCAGCCAGGTCGCCACCAGCACGATGACGGTGATCAGGGCGCAGATCGCCAGATTGGTGTAGAGCGTCTGACGCAGTCCGCGCAGCGCCTCATCCTCCTGCTTCTCGACGAAGAGGTACCAGTTCAGCTCGGGAATGAAGCGGATGTTGAGCAAGTGGCTGCCGCCCTGGCGGGAGTATTCGAAAGTTCCCGTGCTGTGCGGGCGCAATTGGGCCGCGATCTTCGACATCCCCTCGCGCTCCGTGATGTTGGCTTCGGGCACGAAGCTGACGTCGCTGACCAGGACGATCTTGCCGTCTGCCGTCACGAAATAGACGGTGCGCTGGTAGCGCTTTTGATACTCCTGGATCAAATTTCGCACGGCATTGACCGTCAACCCCACGCCGGTCGCGCCGATGAATTTGCCGTCGTAGCCGAAGACCCGATAGTTGATGAAGATGGTCATGGCGTCCTGGTTGGCCATGTCGGGGTCGACATTGATCTCGTAGTTGGGCGCCATGCGGCGGACGCGGAAATACCACTCATCGCGCCACTCGTCCTCGTGCACCTTCTTGAGGATGCCGTCGGCGTGGTAATAGGTGCGCGTCGCCTCCGAGATGAAGAAGCTGGTGAAGGCGCCATAGCGCTCCATCACCTCCCTGAGGAACTTGGTCATCTGCTCGACGTCGCGCTCGCCGGCCAGCACCCAATCGCGCATGAAGGTGTCGCTCGCCATCATCGAGGAGATCAGGATCGGGCGGATGAGGTCGCGCTGGATCTCGGAATAGATGTTGTCGGACGTGAGGGGCAGTTCGCTGACCACGATCGTCTCGCGAATGCGCGCACTGGAGGTGAAGTAGCTGACCAGCGAGGTTGCGAGGAAGCCAACCACCAGCAGCACGCTGACGGCCGCGATCAGATTACGCTTATCGGATTTCATGCCCGCTGCTGTCCCGGTGGCGCGTCCAATGAATGGCCCGGCAAGCGGGGTCCACGGGCTTTCGGCCGCGGGCTGCCGGCAATGGGCGCGAGTTTGCCCACCCGCGGCACGTCGATCAAGCCAGCCCCACGTATAGTCTGCCGAAAGTCCAGATTCAGCCCGCCAGGGTCAGCCGGCGGGGGCGACGCTGGGCGCGGCGACACTCGGGGCGGCGACGTCGAACATGCCCTCGTTCTCGCGCTCGTAGACGCCGACGAGGAGGGCATCGACATTGGTCCCGTCGGTCGCCACCGGCAGGATCAGGCGCTCCCAGGTCAGGATCCGACCGTCGAACTCGCCGCTGTAGATGCGCCAGGTCGGCGCCTTGCGGGCGCGCACGTATTCGTATTCATGCTGGATCAGCGTGCGCTGGGCCTCGGGCAAGGAGTCGATGGTGCGGCAGGACATGTTGACGCCGAAGGCGTCGATGAACCCCGCCCCATAGTAGTGATAGTGGAACTTGCTTTCCTCGCGCACGCCGATGATCAGCAGATTGGCGAGCCATGGCTTGAGCGTGGCGGGATTGAGCTCGCGCAGGGCCGGCATCGGCCGGTCGCCCGCCTTGCGCTGCCAATAGGCGTAGAGCTCCTGGCGCTTAGGATGGAGCGTGCGCGGACTGATCGTGGCCATGATTGGCCCAACCTATGTCCGCTGCGCATGTCCAGCAAGCGGCGTGCCCAAGCCCAGCAATTGCGCGGCTTTCACCGGGCCGCGCGGCCTCGTCAGGGGGCCTTGCGCGCGGAGTCGTAGCGAATCGCCGTGATCTCCAGGCCAAGATCGCCGGCCGGGCGCTGCCAGGTCACGACGTCGCCGAGCTTCGCCTTGAGCAACGCGCGTGCCAGCGGCGATACCCAGCTCACGAGACCCGTCGTGGCGTCGGCCTCATCCTCGCCGACGATGGTGAAGACGTGCTTATGGTCGTTGTCGTCGACCACCTCGACCGTCGCGCCGAAGGCGACCTCGTCATGCGGCTGCTCGGCCGGATCGACAAGCTGGGTGCGCTCGAGCCGTCCTTGCAGATATCGAAGATCGCGCTCGAGCGACTTCAAATGGGTCTGGTTGATCGGATCCTCGGGCTTGGCCGCGGTCTCGTCGCGCTCGGCCGCGAGGGCGGCAATCCGCAGCTTGAGCTTCTCCAGCCCGGCCGGCGTAATCAGGTTGGGATGCCGCGACTGCGCCTTCTCGGGAGTGTCGTCGCCGACCTCCTCGTCCAATTCCTTCATGAAGGCTCTGCTCATGACACCCCCTTGTCGGGTGCACGTCCCGGGGCGTGGCCAACCCTCCGGGTTGTGCCATCAAGTCTCGAGCTGGCAAGCGTCCACGTTTTCGCCGGCCGTGCCGGCACTGACCACGCCTCCGATCAAGTTTAGCCCGAGCAGGCGCCCGGCATCCAGATGATTGCTGTCCCAGGGGCCGACCGGGCTGAGCCTGGCAGCCAGGCCGTCGAGGCCGGTCCGAGCCTGCCGGGCGAGGCCCTGGGCCTCGGCCACGGTCACCCGGGCGAAACGCACCCGGTCGCCCGGCCGCAATTGGCCTGCCGTGCCAAGGTCGGCCGAAATGACCGTGGCGATCTTGGGGTAGCCGCCGGTCGTCTGCCGGTCGACGAGCAGCAGGATCGGCTGTCCCGAGCCCGGCACCTGGATGCTGCCGGTCGCAATCCCGTCGGAGATGATGTTGTGGCCGCCGCGGTGCGGCAGCGGCGCACCCGCCAGCTTGCAGCCCATGCGGTCGGCCTCGCGCGTCACGGTGTAGTCGGTATCGAGCAGATTGGCGATCGCTGCGGGGAAAAACTGGTCGTCCTGCGGTCCCAGGACGATGCGCAAAGGCAGGCGCCGTGGTGGTAGCTCGCGCGCATCGAGCGCCAGGTCCGGGCTCTCTGGCGCCGCATCGAGTCCGAGCGGCAGCGCCGCGCCGCGCCCGATCGCGCGGCCGTCGAGCCCGCCCAGCCCGGAGCGCACATGGGTCGCCAGGCTGTCCAGCACGGCAGGCAGAGCAAACCCGCCGGCGACCGCGAGATAGCCGCGCACGGCGTCATCCGCCGGGCCGATGGTGAGGCTCTGGCCGCGCCGCAGCGTGAGGCTGCGCCGGCCCGGTGCCGCCTGCCCGTCAACCGAGATGGGGAAGCTGCCGCCCGCGACCGCCAGCCGGACACTCGTGGCCTCGACCTGCCAGGTGCCGCCGATCAAGGTGAATTCGACTGCAGCGGCGGCGCGCGGATTGCCGACCAGCAGATTGGCAATGGCATGGGATGGCGGATCGGCCGGTCCCGCCGGCGACACGCCGTAGCGCTGCCACAAGCGGCGGCCGCCATCTTGAATGGTCGCCAGCGGGCCCGGATCGACGGCGCGCAGAACGGGCGTGCTCACGACAGGCTGCAAGCCGGCATGTAGGCGCCAGCCTCGGCATCGCGTGCCAATCGGCGAAAGGTCGCGTCCTCGACCGATGTGAAACGGATGCGGTCGCCCGGCCGGAACAGGAAGGGCGGGTCGCGGCGCAGATCGAAGACCCGGGCCGGCGTCCGACCGAGCAGATGCCAGCCGCTCGGCATCTCCATGGAGTTGATCGCCGCCTGCATTCCCCCGACCGAGACGGTACCGGCCGGCACCCTGGCGCGCGGCTCCGGCCGGCGCGGCAGGTGAAGCCGCTCGGGCGAGCCGCCGAGATAGGCGAAGCCCGGCGCGAAGCCGATCATGTAGACGCGATACTCGGCCGAGAGAAAGAGATCGATGACCTCGGACGGGCGCGCGCCGATCGTGGTGGCGACGAACTCGAGATCGATGCCGTGCTCGCCGCCGAACACGGTGGGCACGGTCCACAGCCGGCCCGGCTCGGCCGCGCGGTCACCCGCGCTCAGACCGGAAAGCGCGTTCGACAGAGCCTCGAAACCGATCACGAGCGGATCGTAGTGGACGAGCACGGAACGGTAGGTCGGGACCGTTTCGACGATGCCGGAAAGCGCGCCTGATTCGGCCGCCGCGGCGATGGCCGCGTCGAAGGCGAGCGTGCGCGCGTTGATCGCCGGATCGATCGCGTCGCCGAACTCGACGACCAGCGCCATATCGCCTGCGGGGAGGATGCGGGGCAGCGGCATGTCCGTCGTTTTGGACACCATGATCGGCTACGCGCCTCACCCCGCGCTGCTATACTCGGCCGCAGAGCCGGAACCGGCGAGGGATGCGATGACCACGGTCGATCTGAATTCCGACATGGGCGAGAGCTTCGGCGTCTACAAGATGGGCGACGATGCCGCCATGCTGAAAATCGTCTCGACGGCCAACGTCGCGTGCGGCTTCCATGCCGGCGATCCGCTCATCATGTACGAGACGGTCGCGACCGCCAAGGCCAACGGCGTGGCGATCGGCGCGCATCCCAGCTTCCGCGACCTCTGGGGCTTCGGCCGCCGGCCGATCCACGGCGAGCGGCCGGACGACGTGATGAAGGAAGTCATCTACCAGATCGGCGCGCTGCAAGGCATCGCCAGCGCCGCCGGCCATCGCGTGACGCACGTCAAGACGCACGGCTCGCTCGGCAATCTGGCGGAAGGCGACGAAGGCCTCGCCATGGCCGTCGCGCGTGCGACCAAGGCGGTCGATGCCGGCCTGATCCTCATGGTCACGCCGGGCAACCAGCTCGAGCGTGCCGGCGAGCGCCTCGGCCTGCGCATGGTGCGCGAGGTCTATGCCGACCGGACCTATGACGACAACGGCTATCTGACCTCGCGCAAGCTGCCGGGCGCCGTCATCCACGATGCCAAGGCTGCGACCGCGCGCGTGATCCAGATGGTCCAGACCAGGACGATCACCGCGGTCAGCGGCAAGAAGCTGCCGGTCAACATCGACACGATCTGCGTGCACGGCGACAACCCGGCCGCGGTCGACATGGCGCACGCCATCCGCGCCGGACTCGAGGCCGCCGGCGTGACCGTCAGCCCATTCGCGCAGACGATCAATTGAGCTTCATGGACCTTCGACCCACACTCCTCCTCCCCTGCGCACAGCGCGGGGGAGGATCGAGGAGGGGGCCCGAAGCGGTCACGGCTCAAGAACCCACAAGGGCCCCCACCGCAGCCCTCCCCCGCGCTACGCGCGAGGGAGGAAGTAAGAACTGCGCGTCGTGACCGCCGCATCACCACAGCGCCCGGTGGCGATCGCCGCCGGCATCGGATTGTCGCTGGTCGCCTTCGCGCTCTACACCAGCAACGACATCGTCGTGAAATGGGTGTCGGGCACTTATCCGCTGCACCAGATCCTGTTTTTCAACACCGTGACCGGCCTAGGCGTGTTCCTGGCCGCGGTCGCCGTGCGGCGCGACTTCATCAATCTGCGCACGCGGCGGCTGGGACTGCACATCCTGCGCTCGCTGATCGGGCTCTGCGGCGGCTTCGGCGCCTACTACGCCTACAAGAACCTGCCGTTGGCCGACGCCTATGCGCTGATCTTCGCGGCGCCGCTGTTCGTGACGGCGCTGTCCGTGCCGGTCCTGCAGGAGCAGGTCGGCTGGCGGCGCTGGAGCGCGGTCCTGGTCGGCTTCGTCGGCGTCGTGGTGATGCTCAGGCCCGGTGCTGGCGTGCTCGAGGTGGCGGCCTTCGGCGCGCTGCTCGGCGCGCTGGCGCACGCCATCAGCGTGATGATGATCCGCCGGCTGGGCCAGACCGAGAGCTCTTATTCCTACGGCGTCTACGGCAACGTGACCAATCTCTGCGTCACCGCCGTGCTGTGCCTCACGCTCGGCTGGGTCGAGCCCAAGCTCGAGGATCTCGTGCTGCTCGGCGGCGGCGGCGTCCTCGCCGCAATCGGCTTTCTGTGCGTGATCGCCGCCTACCGGCGGGCCCCGGCCGCCGTCGTCGCACCCTTCCACTACACGCAGATCATCTGGGGCACGCTCGCCGGCTATCTCATCTGGCATCACGTGCCCGACCGCATCACGCTGATCGGCGCTGGCATCGTGGCTTCCAGCGGCCTGTACATCCTCCACCGCGAGGTGGTGCGCCGGCGCGAGAAGGTCGCAGTCCAGCCGCCGGAAACCACAGCCCCATCCGCCCCGCCCAACGAGCGCAAGGTCTAGGATCCGGTCAACCCTGCGATCATCTCGCGGCGCGCGCGCGCGCCTTCCATCACGAAGCCGATATCGGCGCCGCCGAGCGTGAACTGCACGCCGGTCTTGATGTAACGCTGCATCAGATCCTTCGAGTAGACGCCGCCCATGCCGAAGAACTTGCCGGCCTTCTTCACCGCCGCGGCGACCTTGTTGTAGGCCGCGCCGATCTTGGCATCGCCGAGCTGGCCCGGAATGCCCATGTCGGCGGCGAGATCGTTGGTGCCGATCAGCACGGCGTCGACGCCGTCGACGCCGGCGATCGATTCGACCGCGTCGAGTGCGGCCAGCGTCTCGACCATGACGATGGTCAGCGTCTCCTCGTTGAGGCGCGCCATGATCTTGGGATCGGCGCCATGGCCGAACTCGGCCTGCGGCAGCGGGCCGGTCAGCGAGCGCGCGCCGAGCGGCGGGTACTTGGTCGCCTTGACGCAGGCGGCCGCCTGCGACGCACTGTCGACGTGCGGGAAGATGATGCCGTACACGCCGCCGTCGAGCAGGCGGGCGGCCTGGTAGAACTGGTCGGTGCCGACCCGGGCGACGGGCGTCACGCCGACCGCGAGCGCCGTGACCGCGATCTGGCAGGCGATCTCCTCATTGAGCAGGCTGTGCTCCAGATCGAGGAACAGCCATTCGAAGCCGGTCGCCTTGGCGATCTCGGCGGCGTCCACGCTGCGCCAGCGGTTGACGCTGAAGCTCGCCACCAGCTTGCCGCTCGTCATCAGCGCCTTCATGTTGTTGGGCCGGATCGCCATGGGTGTGTGCTCCTCGTGATTTCGCTCGCCTCGATCTTATGATCCTCGTGGTGAGCTTGTCGAACCACGAGGGCGTCTCCGCCTGACGACGCTGACGATTCACGCCGGAGCTTCGGCAGTGCATGTGGGAACCGCACAGGCGCAGCTTGACTCCAATTTCCGCCAGCGTAACGTCACGATACGACGACGCCACCATATCGCAATGTAGATTTTCCGATGCGCGAACCCGACGATCTGTTCTCGGCCTCGCACTACGCGGCGGTGCGCCGCCCGATCGCCGAGGCGTACAACCTGCCGCCCTGGTGCTACACGTCCCAGCGCTTCTTCGAGCGCGAGATCGAAACCATCTTCAACCGCACCTGGAATTTCGTGTGCCGCGCCGAGCGGCTGCCCAATGCCGGCGACTACATGGCGGTCGACGTCGCGACCGTGCCGCTGATCGTCGCGCGCGGCCAGGACGGGGCGATCCGCGCTTTCTCCAACACCTGCCGCCATCGCGGCTGCGCGGTCACGCGCGGCGAGGGCAATGCGCGCAACTTCGTCTGCCCCTATCACTCGTGGAGCTACACGCTGGCCGGCGAGCTGATCGCCGCACCGACCGACATGGACGAGACGGTCGGCTTCAAGATGAGCGACTACGGGCTGATCCCCGTGCGGCTCGAGACCTGGGCCGGCTTCGTCTTCGTCAACCTCGACCGCAACGCGGCGCCGCTCGCCGACCATCTCGGCAATCTGCCCGAGCTGCTCGAACGCTACGACTGCGCCAATCTCAGGCTCGGCCGGCGGCTCGAATACGACGTGCCGTGCAATTGGAAATTCTACGTCGAGAACCTCAAGGACGCGCATCACGTCTCGACCGTGCACGCCAAGTCGATCAGCCGCTACGCGTCGCCGAAGAAATACTGGCGCGCGGTGCAGCCGACCAACGGCAACATTATTAGCACCTTCATGAGCTATCCCGGCAGTGCGGCGCTGCTCGCGGGCGACACGGGATTTCCGCGCATCGCCAAGCTGACCGACGAGACGGCGGGCACGACGGCGCCGCTCGTCTTCCCCAACCTCTATATCTCCTGCACGACCGACTGCGCCTGGTACGTCTACGTCAATCCGGTCGCGGTCGACCGCATCCGGCTCGAGCAGGGCGCGCTCTTCCCGGCGGAGTCCCTGGCGCGGCCCGAGTGCCAAGAACTGCTGCCGAAATACTTCAAGCGTTTTGACATGACCCAGGCCGAGGACAACGAGATCTGCGCGCTGCAGCATCGCGGCCTGCGCTCGCCCTTCAGCACGCCCGGCCGCTACTCGACCAAGGAAGCGCTGGTGCACAAGACGCATAACTGGATCCTCGACCGCGTGCTCGGCAGCTAGGATAGTCTCGACTGCCACCTGCCACCTACCCCCTCCCCTGCGCCGCGCGCGGGGGAGGGTCGGGGTGAGGGCCCAACGCGGCGACGATTATCTCGCGCACACCGCCGGGATTTTCCGAGATCTCATTGTTCCCAAACCTCAGCACATTCCAACCTTTTGACCGTAGGAACCGTTTGCGCGTTTCGTCACGAGCCAAATCGGCGTGCTGTCCGCTTCAATAATTAGTTTCGCCTCGATGCAGGCAAAGTCAGCAAAGGAGGGGCTGATCGGGTGCTGACGGCGAAAGCGCCGGCCCTCGAGAGACCGGTGGCGCAGCAAGGCCCATAGCGCACGCTCGGCCGCGGTTGGTTGGCTACGAAGAGCGCGTGCACGCTCCTTAGTGGTTCGACTGGTTCGCGGCAAGATGATCTCGCACAACCGCGAGGGCCCCCACCCTAACCCTGCCCCGCCTTCGGCAGGGGAGGGAATATCACGGGCAGCGTCCCCGCCGCCTCGTAGCGCTGGATGTCGGTGCCGGCCTTTTCGGTGATGCGGTAGCAGCCGCGCGCGACGCGCTCGAACCAGCCGTAATAGTCCGCCTGGAGAATCTTCGTGGCGTTGGGCACGACGCCGCTCTCGCGCAGCACCTTGGTCGTCGCCGTGCCGGTCTGGCGGATCAGCAGCGCGCAGCGCAGCGCCTCCTGGCGATAGGCCGTCATCAGCGGCGTGCGCGTGACGCCACCACGGTTGGGATCACCCGCGCGCCTCGTGTGCTCACCGAGCAGGCGCGTCAGGCGCTTCGTCGCCTTGCGCGGCTGGTAGGGCACCGGATCGAGCAGCACCTCGACATGGCCGCCGCGCCGGGTCGGCATGACCGTCATCAAGCCGAGGCCGAGCCGCCGGCACAGTTTGCGAATATCGCTGCGATGCACCGACATGCCCTGGACGCGCGTGCCGCCCGGCGCGGGCACGGCGAGGTAGACATGGTCAGTCAATGCCAGACGGTCGATGCCCTGGAGCAGCAAGCCCATGCTGAAGGCGAGCTTGAGCTCGACGATCACCGGCGGCTCCTTGCCACGCGTGGCGACGAGATCGCAGCCATGGATCTCGCCCTTGACCTGGTAACCCTGCGTCTCGAGAAAGGCCTTTATGGGCGGATAGAGATCTGATTCGAGGCTGAACCGTGTCTTCATCGGGCGCCCGCCCGCTGCGCCTGTTCCCAGCCCTTGCCGGCGTAGTAATAGGCAAGCCGTCCGACACGTTCGGCGTCCGCGCTCGCCGCCGTGCCGGCTTTGGCACGGGACGCGATGCCGGCGAAGATAACGGCGAAGCGGAACATGGCGAATGCCAAGTGGAACGGCGCCAGCCTGTCCCGCCGTCCGGCATGGCGACAATAGGCGCCGACGTAATCGTCCTCGGCGGGAATGCCAAGCGACTGGCGGTCAAGGCCGAGAATGCCGCCATATTCGTTCGGTCCGGAGTGGTAGAGCAGGCAGTTGTAGGCGACATCGCTGAGCGGATGGCCGAGCGTCGACAGCTCCCAGTCGAAGACGGCAACGATGCGCGGCTCGGTCGGGTGGAACATGATGTTGCCGACGCGATAATCGCCGTGGATCAGTGTGGTCTCATCCTCGGCGGGGACGTGCTGGGGCAACCAGTCGACCAGACGGTCGAGCTCGGGAATGTCGAAGGGATGCTGATCCTGCCACTGGCCACCCCAGCGTTTGATCTGCCGTGCGAAGTACCCCCCGGGGCGGCCGAAATCCGCAAGGCCCGATGTCGTGAGATCGACCTTGTGGATGCACGCGAGCACGCGCGCCATGTCGGCATACATGGCGGCACGCTGATCGGGCGTGCAGCGGGGCAGCGCGCAATCATGGAAGACGCGGCCTCGACGGCGCTCCATCACATAGAAGGGCGTGCCGACGATCGTGCGATCCTCGCAAAAGAGCAGCGGACGCGCGACCGGCACGTCGGAATCGGCCAGCGCCTTCTGCACCCGATACTCCCGGTCCACCGCGTGCGCGGAGGGCAACAGGGGTCCCGGCGGCTGCTTGCGCAGCACGAAGTCGCGCTCGCCGATCCACAAATAATATGTCGGATTGGACTGACCGCCGCCGATCTGCTCGGTTCGAAGCTGCCCGCGCACGTCAGGCATTGCGTCGCGCAAATAGGCAGTCAGGGCGGCTTCATTCAGCTGCTGCTCGACAGGTTTGCGCGCCGCGTCACTCATACGCCTCGTCTGGTCCCCTCGCCCGCCGCAGGCTCCCCTTTTTAACCTTGACGGGCGCCGCAAAGGTATTGCTTTCGCACCATTTGACGATTCGCGTCAAATCTCACCTAGATTTCCGTCAAATTTTGGACTAATCCGTTCTCCAGTCGGAGATTGGATCCTTGGCCGGGCGGTTGAACGAGCCGGCGGCCATGGCAAGCCATGGGGGTCTCCAGAGCAGCATGTCGGCTTGGTTCAAGCGTGCGCAGGATTTGGCTGGCATTGGTGACCTGATGGGCGCCCTTGAAAGACAGTCCAAAGACGTCATGCGACTCGCCCGCGCCACCCGCACGGTCGATCCCGGCCACATGTTTCAGCTCAAGGAACGCTTTCGCGAAAAGGTGTCCGAGTTCGAGGCGGTCGTGGCGCTGATGGACCATCGCCTCGATCATCTGCCGGACGACAAGCGCCAGCTCGTCGCCGATAAGATGAGCGAGCTCGAAGCCTTCGTGCTGTCCAAATCGGTGCAGAGCTACGTCGCCTTCTGCGCGCGCGCCGAGGCCGCCGGCGCCGTTCCGCTCTGGGCGCGCGAGGTATTCGGACGCGATCTGAAATCCGTCGACAAGGCGCGCGCCCAGCTTGCCGAGCCACGCTTCGCCGGTCGCATCGGGAGCGAGAATGTCGCCGCGATCGACCGCATCAAGCAGGCGCTGTCAGCGCTGATCGACAAGGCCCCCCGCATTCCCGATTTCAATGCGCGCAACTTTGGCCTTGCCGAGCCAGAGCCAGCCGCCGGCGACTAGCCGCCATGTGCGAGTTCGGCGCCGACGGCCGCGTCTACTATCCGACTGAGGACTCGAGCTGGAGCGCGCCCGGGCCGGCCGCACTCGGTTTCGATCCGGGTCGCCTCGCCGAAGCCGTCGACTTCGCGCGCGTGCACGAGACGGTCTGGCCCCACGACCTGCGCGCGCATCTGGAAAAGGGGGCCTTCGAGGAAGGGCCGTCGAACGCCATACTCGGTCCGACCAAGGATCGCGGCGCGCCGAGCGGGGTGATCCTGCGCGGCGGACGCATAGCCACCGAATGGGGCGACACATTTCGCGCCGACATGACTTTCAGCGTCGCCAAGAGCTATTTGTCGATCGTCGCCGGCCTCGCTTTCGACCGCAATCTGATCATGGATCTCGACGAACCGGTCGTCGTGCACGGTCGGTCGCTCGCCGACGACGCCGGCTACGATCCGCCGCGCAACCGGTTCATCACCTGGCGTCATCTCCTGCAGCAGACCAGCGAATGGGAAGGCACGCTGTGGGGCAAGCCGGACATGATCGACCGGCACCGCCATATCATGGGCCGCAAGGGCACCCAGCCCAAGGGCAGCTTCCGCGCGCTGGCCGAGCCCGGCAAGTTCTGGGAGTACAATGACGTCCGCATCAACCGGCTGGCGCTGGCTCTGCTCCAGCTCTGGCGCAAGCCGGTCGCGGCCGTGTTCCGCGATCATTTCATGGATGTGATCGGCGCCGGCGCGGAGTGGCGCTGGCACGGCTATCACAACTCGACCGTCACCATCGATGGTCAGCCCATGGAATCCGTCTCCGGCGGCGGACACTGGGGCGGCGGCGTCTTCATCAACGCGCGCGACCAGGCGCGCGTCGGCCTCGCCATGCTGCGCGGCGGCATGTGGCGCAATCGGCGCCTTCTGTCACAGGCATGGATCGAGCGATCGCTGGAGCCCTGCCCTCTCAACGCCGTCTATGGCTTGCTGTGGTGGCTGAACACCGATCGGCAGCTCTATGCCGAGGCCTCGAAGGAAAGCTATTTCGCGTTCGGCGCCGGCTACAACATCACCTGGATCGATCCGGCGCATGATCTCGTCGTGGTCCTGCGCTGGATCCGCGACGTCGACGTCGGCCGCTTCATCGGCCTGACGATGAAGGCGCTCGCCTGATCGTTCGCACGTTCGACGTTGCGTCGTGAGGGCGGCGCTTCGCGCCGCCGCTCACGACGCACTGCCGCCAAGGCGATTGACGCATCGACAATACCCTGGCGCCGTCGTGTCTTCGCCGTGAACCGGATTGCGCCGAGAAACGACGCAGGCCCGGTTCACCGGTAGAACAGATGGCCGCCGATGCGCCCGACATAGTTGAGCCGGTGCGACCATTTCGGACGCACATAGACGGCATGAAAGTAGAGAGCGCCGTCGAGCGTGTTCTCCTCAGGTGACAGGATGGCCTCGAGCGCGACCGCGAGTGCCTGCTCCCAGGCTGCTCCCTCGGGGGGCCGACGATGCGCCCGGCCGGTGCACCGCCAGGAGAACTGGCAGGTTTGGGGCCAGTCCTCCCTGACCTGACCGCGCGGCGCGCCCTGATTGACGACACCGCAGATCGTGTCGGGGAAACCCGGCGTGGCAACGCGGTTGAGAGTGACCGCGGCAACCGCGCGTTGGCCCTCCTCGCCGTCGGCGACCGCCTCCCAATAGACGTTGCGCGCGAGGCAATCGACCTCGCGCCAGAAGCGCTCGGTTGCCTCCGCGAGCGGCGAGCGGGTGGCGGGTGTCTCCTTGACCGGAGCACGCGCCAACTCTGCCCCGAGCAGCGGCGTCGACATCAGGAAGTATAGACATGAAAAGACCATGAAACGATGGCGTATTTCCACCATCATTTCCCTCCCATCCCCAGTCAAATTGGGAAACGAATGCGGACTGCCCTTGGGCGGCTCGGCTTTCTGCCCTATCCGCGTCTATGATTGCTGCAATGCAGCAAAGGCTAAATGGAGTGAAATTAACGAGCTGTCAAGGAAATCTCTCGGGCGCCATGCGGGAGAGCTGGAAACCCGTTTCGGAGCGCAACGGATGCGCGCCCGCTTGGTTCCACCGCGGATTGCCTCGACAGGATTTTTTTTGGCGGGCGCGGGGTGGCCGCGCCGGGGATCAGCGCGCCGCGGTCCGGATCACGCGTGACATCAGGCTGGCGACACAGCCATGGGCGCGCTCCATGAGGGCCTCACGCTCGGCCGGCGGCACGTCGTCGAACTCGAACTGTCCGGTCGATACCCAGTGCCGCATGATCTCATGACGATGGAAGAGCACGACGCCCTTCATGTCGGCGACGGTGTCCAGCGCGTCGTTGTACGGCTCGAAGCGGATCAGGTTCGCCGTTCCGCGGGCATATTGCATGCTCATCAGAACGAGCTCGATGCCGGCCTTGCGCAGGAGCTTGTGGCCGTGCATGAGCACGCGCGTGAAGTCGGCGGGGTCGACCTGGCGCACCGCATCGGTCGTGCCGGTCTGCCAGATCACCAGATGTGGCTTTTCCGGCAACACGTCGCGCTCGAAACGGTCGGCCATCTGGACCGCGGTCTGCCGCGGCACCGACTTGTCGACGACCGTGACCGGGTTGCTGGGGAAGTGCCGCACCAGCTCGTTGCGCAGCGGCCCGACATAGCTCGAGCGCGACTTGTCGGCCTCGGGAACCGCCGAATAGGAGGTGCCGACGAACACCACCTTGAGCGGCGCCCGTTCGATCACGCGCTTGCCCAGCTTGGGCAGCGTCGCTTCGCTCGCCAGCAATTCGGGGGGAACCGCGCAGGCGTCAACGGCAAGAGCGGGGCCGCTGGCTGCCGCCAGCAACCATGCGCCTGCCAATCCGATCCCGAGTCGCTGCAGCCGTGTCATGCCGCACTCAACTCCCGGCCGAAAGCGGCGCAGTTGACGCGCCGATCCGGCCCTTTGCCGTTCGCTCGATCGACTTGTACCAGGATAATCCCCGCCGTTAGCATCATGATGCCGATTCCGAAGCCGTTGACAAGGGCTTGCACCCAAAAGGCGTAGTCGAGCTGCACGACGGCCAAATGCCCGATCACGCACAGGAAGATGCTGAGGCAGAAGATGTGCAGCGAATTCTGCCCGCACAGAATGACCGGGTAGGCCGCGGGCGCCCTCAACATCCGGTGCTCGGGCGGCACGAGAACGGCAACCAGGTAGGCGACCGCGAGGAAGTGGACCAGCCGCACGAGCGCCAGGTCCGTCTTGTCGACGGGCCAGAGCTCATCCAGCAGCAGCGCAGGCACCCGGGGCGAGATGTTGGCGAGCTTCCAGGACATGACGATGATCAGGCTGCCCGCCACGATGGCGCCAGCAGCCGCGATGATCGGCCATCCACGCAGCACCAAGCGTCGCCCGGCCACCGTGGCATGCCCGATCACGGCGCCAATGACAAACAGCAATTGCCATGCAAACGGGTTGAAGAACCAGTTGCTCCCCTCCGGATAGGCCGGCATGTCGAAGTTGAACCACCACTGAACGACATAGGCGGCAACCGATATGGCGAGCACGAGGGCAGGGCTGCGCTCGATACCCCAGAGCGCGAACGGGAATAAGAGCAGCAGGGCGATGTAGAGCGGCAGGATGTCCATGAAGGCCGGCTGGAACTGCAGCGACAGCGCCATCATCACGGCGATGTGCGGCTCCTGCAGGAAGTTCGCGACGTTCATCTCTTCGGCAAACATGGGATTGCGGAAGCGCGCCGCGATGTAAGCGACCTCCGCCGTGAACACCACGAACAGGAAGATGTGTGCGACATACAACTGCCAGCAACGCTTCCAGATCTGCGCGAGAGCGACGATGAAGCCGCGCGCGCGCTGAACGCGCCCGTAGACGAACGCCGCGGAATAGCCACTGAGGAAGATGAACACCTCGGCCGCGTCGCTGAAGCCGAAGCTGCCGATCGTCACGACCGAGAGGATGTTGCCCGGAACGTGGTCGATGAAAATGAAGATCAGCGCGAGTCCGCGAAAGAAATCGATGCGCAGGTCGCGCTCGCTGCGCGCCGTCGATCCGGCTGCATCCGCTGCGCCGCTCACGGCGCTTCCCTCAGCCACTTGATCAGCGCCGGCGCCGCCTGACGCGGCGTGTCGAGATGCCCGGCATCGATGATCAGAAAGCTGCTGCGCGGATGCGGCGGCAGCAGATCGTAGGCATAGGACCGGTCGCGCTCGGCGACGACGTCGCGCTCGCCGACCACCCACAGAACCGGCAGTGCCGTGCGCATCAGAGCGGCATTCGCGGGCATCACGGCCATCCCGTCCGGCGCGTAGTAGCTCAGATAGGACGCGGCCGAGGCGTCGATCGGATAGGTGTAGCCGTCATAGCCGTAGTCGAGATATCGGCCGATCACCCGGCCCTGCCCCGCACGCTCGTTGCGACGCGCCTCCGCCACCGCCTCGGCAACGCCGGAGCGAAATCCCGCCCGCTCCGGCATGAAGCCCGGCCCGAGCACGATCAGCCCGTCGATGCCGGACCGCCGCGCCGCAAAGGCGAGCGCAATGTTCGCGCCCATGCTGTAGCCGGCAAGTACCACGCGTGACACCCCTGCAGTTCGCATCGCCGCAATCTCGCGCGCGATCTCGTCGAGTGCGAGATCGATCGTGACGTCGAAGCGCCGCAGCGCCGACCATGCCATGTCGGGCGTCGAGACCGTGAGGCCGGCATCGGTCAGCGCCGCGGCCAGTCCCTCGACGTCGTCGGCCGTCGCCCCCAGCTTGCCGTGCAAGAGCACCACACCGATGCTTCGCTCCGCGCCCAGCGCGCAAACGGGAGCGAGACAGGCCAGCACGACCAGGCAGGGCGCCAGCCCAAGTGCGCCTATGACCGATCGTGCCCGCATCGACGCACCCGAGCGCTCTACCGATTGGCGAGATCGACCAGCACTTCGGCCAGCACGCGCGCGCCGGCAGCGAGGTCGGCCGACTTGGCGTCCTCGGTCTCGTTATGGCTGATGCCGCGCCAGCACGGCACGAAGATCATGCCGGTCGGCGCCACGTGGAACAGGTGCATGGCATCGTGGCCGGCGCCGGAATGAATCGCCATGTGCGACAGGCCCTGGCGCCGAGCGGCGCGCCCAATGGCGTCGGGCACGAGGCCGGAGAACAGGATCGGCTTGGTGTTGGAATACTCCACGACCTTGACCTCGCAGCCGCGTCGGTTGGCCGCGCAGATGCCGGCCACCTGGTCGCCGAGCCGGGCCAGCACCTTTTCCTCGGGGTGACGGAAATCGATGGTGAACATGGCGTGACCGGGAATGACCGCGGGGGCATCTGGCTTGATGACCAGCCGCCCGATGGTGAAGCGGACGACATCGTTCGGATCATCGAACAAGGCCTCGAGCGCGTGAATCATCGACACCGCCGCCTTGAGCGCATCGCGCCGCTTGCGGTGCGGCATGGTGCCTGCGTGACCGTCCTCGCCGTCGATCTCGATACGGAAACGGCGCGCGCCCTGAATGCCCGTAACGATGCCGATCGTCTTGCCCTCGGCCTCGAGGATCGGCCCCTGCTCGATATGCGCTTCGACGAAAGCGGCAACCTCGAAGCCGAGCGGCCGCTCGGCCACGCCCGGCAGCGCGGATCGCGTCGACTTGAGCGCCTCGGCGACCGTGGTGCCCGCCCCGTCCTCATCCGCGAGCGCGAGATCGAGGCTGCGATGGCCCGCGAAGGCGCTCGAGCCCATCGTGCCGGTCGGGAAGCGGGCGCCGCCCTCCTCGCAAGTCCACACCGCCGCTTCGATCGGGCGGCGCGTGACGATGCCCGCCGCGTCGATCGCCTCGAGCGCCTCGAAGGCCGCGAGCACACCGTAGATGCCGTCGAACCGGCCGCCGCTCGGCTGCGTATCCGTGTGGGAACCGGACAGGACGGGCGCCGCCGTGGCCTCGGAGCCGGACCGGCGGATGAACAGGTTGCCGATGGGATCGAGCGCCGCCGTGAAGCCGCGCGGCTTGCCCCATTCGACCAGCAAGGCGCGCGCTTTGTTGTCGTTGTCGTCGAGTGCCAGGCGACGCACGCCGCCCTTCGGCGTGGCGCCGAGCCGTGCCATGTCCATATGGCGCTGCCACAGCCTGGATTCATCGACATGCTCGGCAGCCCTTCCAGGGGCTTTTGACGTGTCGTCCATCATGCGTCTCCTAGTGCAGGCGTTGCGGAGCCGCCGGGCCTCGAGGGGCCTGCGGCGCGGCCATCGGGCTTGCCTGATGGTGCACCATTTTCCACGCGCCTCCCAGTCTGGCGAACAGGTTGATGGCGACCAGACGGTTGCGCTCGATCACCTCATGGCAAATGACGTAGGCGGTATCGCCGTGGACGTAGGCAGTCTCGCCATCGCACCGGATCGGCGGCGGGGCCGGGCCGAGCAGGATGGCGCGCCAGCTTTCCATCACCTGGCCGCGCCCGGAGAGCGCGTCCCAGCCAGGATGGACGCAAGTCACGGAGGCTGCGTTCGCCCAGACGGCGTCCATGCCGGCGAGGTCGGCCGCCGCGAACGCCCGGTAGAATTCCCGGTTCGCTGCGAGAACGGCCGCTTGGTCATCCATAGCGGAATCCCTTCATGGCTGAAGAGGTAGGGAATGGGGGCGTCCGGCGCAACTGCGTTTTCAAACCTGCTTGCCTGCGCCCGATGCAACACGCTTGATGCGATTGCGGGCATAGTCGGCGACGAACCTGGCGGCCACGTAGACGAGTCCGACGGCGCTGACCAGCGCCAAACCGTAGAATTTGTGCCGTACATCGAAGCGCAGCGTGCGCCAATTGGCGCGACCGGTCTGACGCAGTCGTCGCCAGAGTATGTCGACGCGGTCGCACGGACGGTAGATCGCCATCGGGTAGTAGTAGTAGCGAAACCGTGCGCGCAGCACGGAAGCGACCGTGTCCTCCTTGAGGTGCATCACGACGGCGCCGGAATCGTAAACCAGCTTGCCCGCCGGCTGCTTGCGCTTGAGGCGCCGGCAGATGTCGAAGTCCTCGCCATTGGTCCGGAAGCGCTGATCGTAGCCGCCGGCCGCGAGCAAGGCCTCGCGCCGGAACAGCGTGTTGGCGCCGTGCAGGTAGGGCACGTCGGGCAGCGGGTTCGCACCATGGTTCTGCGGCAGGTGGTGGGTGCGCCAACGATCGCCGATCCGATCATAGTTCGCTTCGATCAGCTGCCCCGCCGCCCCGATCGCGTCCGGAGTGCTTTCCAGAATGCGCGTCAAGCGCTCCAGCCAGTCGCGCCGCGCGAAACAGTCGGCATCGATCGATGCGATCAGATCGCCCGTCGCTGCACGGACCCCCGTCGAGCGCGTCGCACCGAGACCCTGATTCTGTTCGTGGCGGATCAGCCGGACCGGATAGGCGGATGCGACCCGCGGCGAACGGTCAGTGCTGCCGTCATCGACGACGATGATCTCGTCCGGCCGCCGCGTTTGGGTCAGCAGGCTGGCGATGCATTGGGCAATGTACCGCTCGCCGTTGAAGCACGGCACGTAGACCGAGACTTTCATGCTGTGCAAACGCTGCGGCGGGGCACGAGGGCCCCGCCGCCGGACGTCGAATATACAATCACCCTATTTTGCGGGCTTGATATGGAAGGCCAGCGTGTCTTCATCGACGCGCGGTGCGTAGACGACCTTGTCGGCCTTGCCGGCCCAGATCGTGTGCAGGTTGACGATCGGGATCATGACGTACTCGGCCATGCCGATCTCCATCGCCTTCTCGAGCAGCGCGCGCCGCTTGGGATCGTCGAGCGTGCTCGAGCCCTCCTGGATGATCTTGTCGAGCGGCGGGTTGGAATAGGAGCTGCGATTGAACGCGCCTAATTTGACCGCATCGTCCTTGGTGTGCAGCAGCGAGCCGACCGTGTAGGAGGATTCGCCGGTCAGCGTGCCCCAGCCGTTCATCCAGAGGCTGTACTCGCCCTTGGCCTGGGCCGGGAAGTAGATCGTGCGCGTGATTGCGTTGACGTCCACCTTGAGGCCGATGCGCGACAGCATCTGCCCGAGCGCGGCGCAGGTCTTGCCGTCGCCTGGCAGGCGGTCGTTCGTGCAGTGCAGCGCCACCTGGAAGCCGTTCGGATAGCCGGCCTCGGCCAGGAGCTTCTTGGCCTTGTCCGGATCGTAGGGCGCCTCGGGGATCTTCTCGCTGTAGCCGAAGGTGCCGACCGGGACGAGCTGGTTGGCCGGCGCAGCCAGGCCGTCCATCACGCGCGATACGATCGCCTTGCGGTCGACGGCGAGCGAGAGCGCCTCGCGGACGCGCTTGTCGCGGAACGGGTTGGCGATCTCCTTGCCGTCGATGCCCTTCACGAACGGCGTTTTCTCGCGCACGTCGGGCGTCATGTTGAAGACGTAGGCCGAGGTGCCGTTGAACACCTTGACGCGCGCATCCTTCCTGAGGTTCTCGACGTCGACCGGCGGCACGTAGTCGACCAGATCCATCTGGCCGCTGAGCAGCGATGCGACGCGCGCGGCGTCATTGGTCACCTCGCGGAAGGTCACCTTCGCCCAGTGCGGCTTGCCGAGGAAGTAGTTGTCGTGGCGGGTCAGCACGAGATCCGCCTTCGGCGTCCAGGATACGTATTTATACGGCCCGGTGCCGATGGCAGCCTTGCCGGAATTGAAGTCCTCGATCTTCGAGTCCTTGGCCGCCTTGGACGACACGATGAAGAGGCGGATGAAGTCGTTCGGCAGCGTGGCCGCCGGCGTATCGGTCGTGATGTGGATCGTATGCGGATCAATGATGTCGATCTTCTTGACGCGCTTGACGTAGATCGTCGTCGTCGTCGGTCCGGAGGCCTGCGGGATCCGCTCGATCGAGAACTTGACGTCGGCCGCCGTGAAATCCGAGCCGTCGTGGAACTTGACGCCCTTGCGCAGCTTGAAATCCCAGACCAGGTCGCTGAGCACCTTCCAGGATTCGGCGAGATGCGGCTTGGGCAGCAAGTTCTCATCCGACCACACCAGGGTGTCGAAAATGTGCTTCATCGCCGAGGCGTGGGTGCCGAGCGCCGAAAAATGCGGATCGATGTTCTCCGGCCCGCCGCGCACGCCGACCATCAGGTCCTGGGCCGCCGCCGGCGGCGACAGCCAAATTCCGGCGCCGAGCGCCGCGGCAAGGGCGAGCCGACGCGCGGTCGGCGCCAATCCATGTCGTGACATCAGTGACCTCTCCCGTTCGAGTTTCGCGAGGCGCTTCGGCCGGCCGAATGCTCCGGTGGCCGAATGCGCCGGTGGTTTGTGATTTGCGGCAGGCTATACTTGCGCCGCTCGCGTGGTCGAAGCTTAGCTTCTGCCCCGCTGCGTCACAAGTGGGCCCAATCGCGGATGGGCGACCGTGGGACCGCCGAGCATGGGGCAACCGGGAGGATCGGACGTGCGGCTGATCGACATGAACTGGATGCAGGTCGAGACCTACCTGAAAAGCGATAACCGCGCGGTGCTGCCCATCGGCAGCATTGAGCAGCACTGCTATCTGAGCCTCGGCGTCGACGCCATCCTGCCCGAGCGGGTGTCGATCGAGGCGGCCGAACCGCTGGGCGTGCCCGTGCTGCCGACGGTCAACTACGGGGTGACCCCCTATTTCATGGCGTTCCCCGGCTCAGTCAGCCTGCGCGTCACGACCCTGATCGCGGTCGTGCGCGACATTCTCGACGGCATCAAGCGGGCCGGTTTCGGCCGCGTGCTGATCGTCAACGGCCATGGCGGCAACAATGCGATCGGCCAATTCGCCCAGGAATGGATGGCCGACAATCCCAGCGTCACCGTGCGCTTTCACAATTGGTGGAACGCGCCGAAGACCTGGGCAAAGGTCCAGGCGATCGATCCTCTGGCGAGCCATGCCTCGTGGCTCGAAAATTTCCCATGGACGCGCATCCCCAACGTCGCCATGCCGAGCGAGCGCAAGCCGCTGATCGATGCCGACAAGCTGCGCATGTCGAACCCGGACAAGGCGCGGGAGTTGATCGGCGACGGCAATTTCGGGGGCTATTACCGCCGGTCCGACGAGGAGATGCTCGATCTGTGGAATGTGGCTGTCGGCGAGACGCGCGATCTGATCCAGACCGGCTGGGCCTGAGCCTTCCTCGGCGCGCTGCTCGCCTCCCCTTCACCTGGGCGCGGGCAAGCTGATACAAGGGCTGCCGTCACCGAGCTGAGGGGAGGACGTCGCCATGGCCGAAGCCAAGCCGTCACATTCACTGCTGATCTGGGGTGCGGGCGCGATCGGCGGGACAATCGGCGCCTATCTGGTTCGCAAGGGCCACGACGTGACCTTCGTCGACATCGTGCCCGAGCACGTCCAGGCCATTCGCACGATCGGCCTCGCCATCGAGGGTCCGATCGACAATTTCAGCGTCAAGGCGCCGGCCTTCACGCCCCACGAGCTCAAGGGTTCGTTCGAGCGCATCGTGCTGGCGGTCAAGGCGCATCACACGCGCGGCGCGGCGCACGTCCTCAAACCGTTTCTGGCACCAAACGGCTACGTGCTGTCCGCCCAGAACGGGCTGAACGAGACGGTGATCGCCGACATCGTCGGCGCCGAACGCACGATCGGCGCCTTCGTCAATTTCGGTGTCGACTTCCTGGGGCCCGGGCGGATCACCTATGGCGGACGCGGCGCCTTCGTGCTGGGCGAGCTCGACGGACGCATCACCCCGCGGCTGCACGCGCTCCACAAGGTCATTCTCGATTTCGAGCCCGGCGCAATCATCACCGACAACATCTGGGGCTATCTGTGGGGCAAGCTCGCCTATGGCGCGATGCTGTTCGCCACGGCGCTGACCAACGATTCGATCTGCGACTGCCTCGGCAATGAAAAGTATTTTCCGCTGTTCCGCGCCATCGGCCGCGAGGTGATGGCGATCGCCGACGCCAAGGGCATCAAGCCGCAGGGCTTCAACGGCTTCGACCCGACCGCCTACACGCCCGACGCCGACGAAGCGCGCGCGCGCCGCTCGGCGGCCGAGATGGTTGCGCACAACGCCAAGTCGACCAAGACGCACAGCGGCATCTGGCGCGACTTGGCGGTGCGCAAGCGCAAGACAGAGATCGACGCGCAGATCGCCATCATCGCCGACGAGGCGGCGGCACTCGGCCGGCCGGCGCCGATCACACGCCGCCTGGTCGAGCTGATTCACGACGTCGAAGAAGGGCGGCGGCCGCTCGACCGGAAAAATCTCGACCTGCTTGCCGAGGCGATGAGCTGACGAGCGAGCGTCAGCCGCCCGCCTCTCAGCCCACTGCGCGGGTCTTGCGATCGAGCGCCTTGGTCAGGGTGTCGAGCAGCACCCCGATGCGGAACGGCTTGGTGATGTAGCCGTCGAAGCCGGCCTGACGAATCTCCGCCGCTTCGTGCGGCATGGCCGCGCCGGTCAGGCCGATCACGGTCATGGAACGCGTGAGCGGATCGCTGCGTAGAACGCGGAGCGCCTCGATGCCGCTGATGCCCGGCAGCCGCATGTCCATGAGCACGATGTCCGGCAGCTCGCGGCGCGCGACCTCGAGCCCGACCTCGCCGGTCTCGGCTTCGAGGTAGCGGATATTGGCGAAGCGGCCTAGCAGGCGGCGCACCAGGGTGCGGTTCTCCGGCGTATCCTCGACATAGAGCACGGTCGCCGGCCCGACCTGGCCGAGCGAGCGCACCTGAACGATTTGCGCGCCATCCTCGGCGGGGCTGTCAACCGGCAGCACCGGTGCCGCCGCGGCCGGCAGCGTGAACCAGAAGGTCGTGCCTTCGCCGGGCGTGCTTTTGAACCCGATCGTGCCGCCCATGCGCTCGACCAGGCCCTTGGCGATGGTCAGGCCGATGCCGGTGCCCTCGGTCGCACCTTCCTGGCCGATGCGGTTGAACGGCTGGAACAGCTGGCCATGCAGCTCCGTGGGAATGCCCGGACCGAAGTCGGTCACCGAGATGTGCACCAAGCCATCGTCCTGACGTTCGGCGCCGATCACCACGTTGCCGCCCGTACCGCCGTACTTGATGGCGTTCGAGACGAGATTGGTCAGGACCTGGATGACCCGCTTGTGATCGCCCAGCACCTGCGGCGAGGTCGGACGGATCAGGTCGTGCCGGATCGTCACGCCGCGCTTCTCTGCGAGCGGCTGCACGAGGGTCAGCACTTCCGAGCAGAGCGCCACCAACGACAGCGGCTCGGTGGCGAGCTCGAGCGCGCGGTTCTCGATGCGCGACAGATCGAGGATATCCTCGACGAGGCCGAGCAGATGTCGTCCGGTCCGCTCGATCGTCGTGACCGCCTCGTGCTGCTGCCGCGTCAGAGCCTCCCGGCCACGCTCCATGAGCAGCAGCTGCGAGAAACCAAGCACAGCGTTGAGCGGCGTGCGCAGATCGTGGCTCATCCGCGACAGGAATTCCGATTTGGCGCGGCTCGCCTGCTCGGCTGCATCGCGCGCGCTGCTCAGCTCCTGCTCGCGCTGCTTGCGCTCGGTGATGTCGGCGCGCAAATAGACGGTGCCGCCTTCGTCGGTGCGGTATTCGCGGACCTCGAACCAGCGGCCGTCGGTGCGTCGCATCTGGTAGGGCCGGCCGTCGGCGCGCCGGTGCCAGTCGAGACGCTCCTGGATGTACAGTTCTTCGCGCCCGCGCGCGCTGGCGATCGAACCGCGCGCCACCGCGGCGCGCAGCGTCGCTTCATAGGTGATGCCGATCTCGGTCGCTTCGGGCGTGTTCGACTGCTGCTTGAAGGAGCGGTTGTAGAGCACCAGGCGATCCTGCGCGTCCCACAGCCGAAAGCCGTCGGCAATGCGGTCGACGGCGTTGCGCAAGCGCAGTTCGGCGCGCGCGCTGCGCTCCTCGGCTTCCTTGAGGACGGAGATGTCGGACAGCACGGCGACGGCCCCGCCGCTGCGCGTGAGACGGTTACGATAAAGAAAGGCTCATCAGGAAAACGAGTGGGTGATTTGACGAGGTAGGCATGGCCGAAAGCCGCAGGATCGCTTGGTTTCAGGCGTTTCGCGGGACATTTGGATTTGGCATGATATCCGGATGGCCAAATCAACG
>Ga0194128_10001408_pt1 | contig 41832 bp, 27 predicted proteins | sample TA2KigCa65mmetaG_FD_148650 | JGI IMG/M metagenome (GOLD analysis project Ga0194128, IMG submission 148650) | Freshwater microbial communities from Lake Tanganyika, Tanzania - TA2015037 Kigoma Deep Cast 65m | ecosystem: Environmental > Aquatic > Freshwater > Lake | place: Tanzania: Lake...
TTGTTGTCAAACCAGCCCGGGGATAAAACGGCGGAACACCTTACCAGCCATTTGGGCGGAGTGGCAGGGATTTTATTTTTCCTGCTTGGCGCCATGACAATTGTGGAGCTCATTGATGCACACGATGCAGCGGTCAATGTGGGCAAAGAATGATAAACAACTTTATGCCGCCGCAGCCGATGAAATTTTTATTGGCGACGGAAAAAATCTGGGTGTGAATATTTTTGACCAGAACCGGATTTTCCTGCTGCTCGGTTATAAACTGAATAAAAATCTTTCCATTGAAGGTGGTTAATTTGATCCTGTCCCATATTTCAGCATGGTCAAATCATTAACGAAACTTTACCATTATTTTATTTTTGAAAACTGCATGGCCCTTCCTGTCCTGGTAAGTTTCAATGCTATTGGTATACCATCTTTATCAAAAATGAACTCTACAGTCTGATCAGAAAGTTCACGGATTCTGAAGGTATTATCCCGGTAGGGTTCCAAATGTTGTGGTGGTGATGTATTTAGCATCAACTCTTTATTGCTGATTATGATGGTTATAGTAGTGCCATTCAGACCGTATTGCCCCACCAGATTCTTGAGGAATTCCGGGTCAGTGAGTTTAGGATCTGGCATTTTTATGAATGTCACTTCTTTCTGGTCAATGCTAATCTTTACCTGATGAATACTGCCTTGGGGATCTGTTATGAAATTTAATGACCATTTTTCTTCAATTTCAATATCTGGTGTAACAAACCGGTCATATTGGTAATGCTGCAATTCTAAACCGGCATTGTTGAAATAAAAACGTAATCCGTTGTTTTTATGTGTTATTTCTACTACACCATAAGCAGGGTCTTCATATCTTCCCGCATAATCTTCCAACCGATGTGAAGGCGTGGTATTACGTATACGGTCAACATCTGGTTTTTTACGAGCCTCTTTATCGGTCTGTTTATTTCTTAAATAGTCGTTAAGAGCTCTTTCGCTCCATGGAGTCTCTTCCAAACCCAGGACTCTATCATAGATGGAGTTGGCAATGACTACAGGAAGCTGTCCGGAGTGCGTAGCATTTGTAAACACAATCACACCAATACTGTCGGCTGGCATGAACGATACATTGGAATATATCCCATCGATAGCACCTCCATGATCTGTCTTGTAGTGCCCTTTGTAAATTACAGTGGTTCTCCCCATCCCGTAAAGCGAATTAAGAACCTCAAAATTCTTCTCAGGTACTGATGCGGTAATGCTTGCAGGTTGCAGAGTCTCTCTTATGACTGAATAGGGAATGACTTGTTTACTCTTAAACTTACCACCATTCATCTGGGCAATTAGCCAGTTTGAGAGGTCATTAATACTTGAAATAATATTGCCACATGGACCTACTCCCTGGAATTTTATGTAAGTAGGATAAGGTAAAAGATAATTCGTGTCTCTTTTCTCATAATACGGTTTCATGTAGTCGGGTTGCTTCAGCATATCTGAGGGTAAAAACATCGAATGGGTCATTTCCAATGGTATAAAAATCCGGTTGATAACAAATTCTTCCCATGTCTGTGATGATAAGTATTGGACTACTGAGCCGGCAGCTGCGTACATCAGGTTGTTATAAATGTATCCTGACCGGAGTGGAATGCTGGGTTCCAGATATTTTAAACGCTCAAATAAATCCTGTCGGCTAAAATCGGATTTATACCAGATGTGATCATGCCTTGATACTCCTGTCCGATGGGATAACATATCGCGGATAGTTACATTAGCCGTAAGCTCGTCATTGTAGAATCTAATTTGTGGCACATAGTTTCTTACCGGTTTGTCCCAATCAAGTTTCCCTTCATCAACAAGCAATCCGATTGTAGTAGCAGTGAATAGTTTCGTATTAGATGCGATTTGGAACAATGTGTTGGGTGTAACAGGCAATTTTTTTTCAACATCACGGTAGCCATAGCCCCTTGCGAATACCAGCTTGTCTTTTACTACGATTCCTATTCCACAGCCCGGTACGTTCCAGTCCTTCAGGATTTTTTCAATCTGCTGATCAAAGCCGTTTAGCTTTTGTTCAACATTTACGATCTGGGCATTTGAACGTGTTAAAATCAAAAACAGGACACATATAGTGCCGAGGAGTCTGCTTTTTCTCATGTTTTTATTTGGTCATTTGTTGTTTTTGTTTGAGTGTCTTTTTATTGGCAGGCGTATTGCGCTTGGGTATTCTCTGCTATGGTGTAATTTAATGGTGACAGTCCTCGCGTCCTTAGCTGTTTCAGTGGAAATGTTTTTGCCTGAATTATAGTTCTTCTGCATGTTTGGTGCATCAACATAGCCAAACTCAACCCTGATCCTGCTACCCTTAGAAATAGTTCTGGAAGTAAGGTAATTACCTTTAAACAGATACGTTTCTACTTTCCCGGGTTGTACCAGTTCCTCCTTTTCGAGGGATTTACGGTAGCGAGCCCTGATCAGATCATTTGCAAGCCAGATAACTTCATTCTTCTCGGTGATCTCATACACAGAAAATTCAAAATCCGTATCTGGAGTATTAATCTCAATGTAAGCGATAAATTGAATCTTCCCTGACAATTCAATAGAGTCAGCAAGAGGTGCGGAGTGATAGCAAAGAGCCTCCTTATCATAAATAAGCGTCTGAAGAAAGGCATAGTTAGGGTTGACAAGCATGTTTTTATACCGAGCCTTACCGGAGTTTTTAAGAGGATCGTAGATAACCTGATCAGGACCTGTGGGGGCCTCTTTCCCCGGTATTTGTTCAGTGAGGTATCCCGAATGGTAAATATCATTGGCTTCATTATTTGGTGAAGTCAAATAATAAGTGAGAACATTATCTGATATATCCTCAATTCTGTTAACAGATTTCCACTCGTTTTTCCCAATGACATAATACACAACCCTGTCTTTTAAGATCTTTGGCTTTTCTCCATCCTTCATGATCCAATTGAACCACTCGAGTGAGACCTGATCCATGTTCAGTACGGAGTTCTCTCCAAACACAAAATTCCCAACACTTTTTCTTGGTCTCCTGGTACCACTGTGATCCCAAGGTCCCATCAAAAGGTAATGATTGGCTTTGGCCTCCTCACTGGCATAGGCCATGTATTGGTCATAGTAATGTAACGCCCCAATCTGATCAGAGTCAAAATGACCCGTTACCGTTAATACAGGAATATTCATTCTTTCATACTCATTCTTTGAAGGAAGAAGGGATTTCCAATAATTATCGAAGGTTGGATGTTGAATCCACTTTTGGAATACCTTATGGTACATGCCCGTTAAACTATCCAGTTTATTAAATGGTATGTGCTCGTTGTACATTTCCTCGTATTTCCTTCTCCACCATTCAGAACCCATTAAATTGTTATTAGCAGTATTGCCTGCGGTCGATCCGAGCCATTGAATAATGTATGGGTAAAAGATATTGTTGTACTTTGGGAAATCGAGTCCCGGGGCTGCAGATGCAGTGGGGATAATGGTTTTTAAACTGGGCGGTAACTCTTTATGAATGAGCCACTGGATCATTCCACAGTACGAACCACCCATCATTCCAACCTTCTTGTTGCACCACGGTTGTGACGCTATCCACTCCACTGCGTCATATCCATCTTTCCCATCAGGTTCATAGGGCATGTAATCCCCTTCAGAATCTCCTCTCCCTCTGACATCCACAGATACAAAAGTGTATCCATTTTGCGCGAAAAACATACCTAATCCGTGCTGGCCATCAAATCCATAGGGTGTCATTTGCATAATGGCCGGTAGTGCTTCTTTCTGGTTACCAGGTAAATAAATTGTTGCCGACAGATTGATGCCGTCCCTTGTTGGTATTTTCTGTAAAAACATAATTTTCGCTTCTGAATCTGGTTTTACCTCTTGTCCAAATCCAAACTGGGTCGTTAAAAAGATGATGATTAGCAAACAAGTAATTCTCATTTCATAAACTTTTAAAGATTCATGTTCTTACCAGGTCATTAATATGACTTTCTCATCGGCAATAATGCAATATAACATGTCAACAATGGACTGTTTAATTAACCAGCAAATTGATCTTTCATTTATTGAAGCGATGAATTTTACCTCCTACCATTACAACTTCCGGGTGTCCCAGCGCGTCAAATGATTCAAGAGGGTTCTTGCTAATGATTTGAAGATCGGCCAGCTTGCCTGTTTCGATCGTTCCCAACTTGTCCTGATGACCAAGGATAATTGCGCCATTTTTCGTAGCGCACACAATAGCCTCCATTGGGCTGTAACCAAGGTTTACAAAAGTTTTCATATCGCTTATGTAAAGTCCCGGGTATTCGTCCTGATAGGCGACATAGTCTGTACCGATACCCATTAAGATACCCAGTTTCTTTCCTTTCTTGAAATCTTCTTCATGCATCTTAGCGCTCCAACCTCGCTCAATTAAAATAGAGTGAAAATTGGGTTCTTTAATTTGGCGAAGGTAAACCCCAATAGTAGGCACCCAATGAACGCCCTTTTCAGCCATTAACTCCAACGTGCCCTCACTCATCATCGGTATATGTTCAATACACTGAACACCGCCCTCAATTGCAACATTTGTCATAGTAGGTATCGGCTCGGTATCAGACACACCCCCGCCATGGCTCGTTATTCTCATATTCTGAATACGTGCCTCATCCACGGCTGCTTTAACTTCTTCAAGGGTGAAGGGGGGAGATATTTTAATATGATCGAACCCTGCCTTGTGCATCTCCCTGACGGCTTTCCTGAATTCCCATGGGCCGTCAGCAATTGAGACGCTAATGTTACCGGGTTCCCCCCATCCAGAGTCACCGTGACCCCCTGTGGTGGTGATAAGTGTGCCACAGGGGAATAGTCGCAGGCTGGAGATTATGCCACGTCTTTGCGCTTCTTTTAATGCTCTCATGGTTTCTATTGGGGCAGCCAACTCACGTATTGATGTAACTCCTGCGCTGAGCATTCGATCCATCATCTCCAGGGCAGCCAAGGTCCTCATGCTATTGTTTATCTCCCCATATCCAAGATGGTGATGCAGATCTATGAAACCGGGGAGCACCCACTTTCCCTTAGCATCTATCACGGTTGCATTTTTGGGTATTGTGCTTGAAGCGGAAGGGCCAACTGACACGATCTTTTCGCCTTTGATCACGATCGTGTGGTTGGTAAGTGGCTGGACACCTGTACCGTCTATTATTGTACCCCCCACTATAACAGTGATATTTGCATTCTCTTGTGCTGATGCTTCAGGCAATACGCCTAACAACATCATCAGAAATCCAAAAAGCACTTTCGTCCTTGCAATAGTTAGAGCCTTTTGCTTGGCGAACAGGGTACGGGAGACCAACAACCGAAGGCCTTGCATTTTTGATTTTGAAAAGAGAATGATTTGTTGCATAAGTGTAAAGATTACTTCCTCTCGTTTATTCATGCTGATGTGAAAGCAATTTACCTTTAAAAAATCCGGTGAAAATTGAATGTTAAAATAGTATCTGTTTTGATCAAAGCTGTCGGGATTCCACTTATTTATTCTTGGTAGATTTACCTTGGGTTATACAAAACTATTAAATAACAAGTTAACTAATCTGCATGAAAGCATTATTAATGAGCTGTATTTTATTGGCGCTATCAGGTATGGTTGCTCTGAAAGCACAAATGGTAGCTGGAACAGTTACAAGTTCAGATGGTCCCCTGTCTGGTGTTAATATTATTGAAAAGGGAACCACCAATGGGACGACAACTGATGCTAATGGTAAGTATAGCATCATTCTATCAAAAACAAATGGTTCCCTTGTATTCTCCTCCATCATGTTTGTTACCAAGGAGGAGCGCACTAATGGACGAGCAATTATTGATGTACGCCTTGAGCAGGATATGAAAGCCTTGGAACAAGTGATAGTTACCGCATATGGCACTTCAAAAAGGAGTCAATTTACAGGTGCATCTTCGGTTGTCAAAAGTAAGGACATTCAAAAAATTCAAATTTCAAGTGTGACTACAGCTTTGGCTGGTAGCGTAACGGGAGTACAGGTACAAACCCCTGATGCCACACCTGGTTCAAGCCCTCAGATCCGCATCAGGGGAATAAGTTCAATCAATGGAGTCTCAGATCCGTTGTATGTGGTGAATGGTGCACCTTTTGGAGGTGACCTTAATTCTATTGATCCCAATGATGTAGAGTCTATTACTGTTTTGAAGGATGCATCTGCCACAGCCCTTTATGGATCAAGAGCTGCAAGTGGAGTAGTGCTGATTACAACTAAGAAAGGTAGAGGTAACACTGTTGTTAATTTCAAGCAAACTTTTGGGGTAACGGACCAAGCATCTCCACTACATAAAAGGGTAAATAATGCCCAATATTATGAAATGCGCTGGGAAGCAAACAAGAATGGTTATATGGATCAAAATCCCACAGCTACTCTAGCTCAGGCTGAAGCATGGGCTCATGCCAACACTATTCCAAGATTAGGCGGTTATAATTCTTATGATAAATATCCACTTCTTCCCAATGGCAGAATAGATCCTACGGCCAAACCAAGATGGGGGTCCGGGCCTACAGACTGGGAGAATTTACTACTAGCCCCCGGTCCACGATATGAATCCTCTTTGAGTTTGAGTGGAGCAAATGAAAAGGGATTAAGCTATTTTGCTTCATTTGGTTATTTAAATGATAAGGGTTACGTCACCACTCAGGAATTTGACAGGTATTCTGGTCGGGTTGACGTATCGGGAAAAGTGGGAAAAGTATTTGAAATGGGTATTAATACCTCATTTGCACAATCAAAGTTTGTTGGGCCTCGATTTGTCAGGCATCAATATGGCTTTGCTCTGGATATGCCTGACATTTATCCAGCCTATCAGTGGGATGATGCAAGCAATACCTTTAAACAGGGAAATGACAGGGGTAAAGTATATGATCTGGGAGGAGGTAATCAATTCTCCTATAATAGACTTACCAGAGGTACATGGGCTAATGTTCATGGGCTTCAGCAAGCCGATGACGACATAATGAGATCTATAAGGACTAACCTTAGCGTAAGACCCTATATTTCAGTTACTCCCTTTCAAGGATTTACAATTATGAGCCAGTTCGCAGCAGACTTTGTTAATGAGATGTGGAAGTTCTACGGTAATTCTTTTCGGGGACTCTGGGCGGGAGTGGGAGGCGAAATAGTTAGAAATGACAATTCTAATTTTGTTTATACATCGACCACTACGGCGACCTATATGAAATCTTTTGGGAATCACAGTATTGATGTACTGGGTGGGGTTGAAGCATATTCTCTCAGGTTTAATAATGTGCAATCTAGTGCCCAGCGATTTGCGGTGCCCACCTTAAATGAAATAGGTGCAGCTGGGCTTATTACGGGAGGTTTTTCTTTAGAAGATAACCACAGACTTTTAAGTTACCTCAGCAGGGTTCAGTATAGTTATCAGGGCAAATACTTTCTTAGCGCAAGTTTTCGCCGGGATGGTACATCCAGATTTGCTTCGGAAAATCGTTGGGGTAACTTTGGTTCTCTTGGATCTTCTTGGATCATGTCCAAGGAAAAATTCTTTGATGGTGCCCCTTCCTGGATAAATGATGCAACAGTTCGTTTTAGTATCGGTTCTCAGGGTAATGAAAGAATTGGGAACTATTATGCGTATCTAGGTACGTATAATATTTCGAGTGATTTGGGTGCATCTGCTCTTTCACTGAGAACTCTTTCAAATAATTTGCTGAGGTGGGAGACTAACCTGCAGACCAATTACGGATTGACCACCCGCTTGTTTGATAGGATTAATATTAATTTCGATTATTGGGTGAAGAAATCTAACGACTTGCTTTTTAGTCGAGCACTTCCTTTGTCATCAGGTGTTGGGGCAGTTGATGAAAATATTGGAGATGTCCAAAACAAGGGGTTTGATCTGGAAATTGTTGCTGATATAATGCCATTATCCAGCAAATTTAAGTGGGAAGTCAGTTTAGGCTTGTCTCATTACACTAACAAGATTACCAAGTTACCTAATGAAATCAATACAGGGTATTACAGATACAAAGAGGGTGTTTCTGTATTTGAATATTATTTGAGAGAATGGAGTGGAGTTAATCCTGCTAATGGTTCTGGTAGCTGGACAAATTCCACTGGGGGAATAACAGAAAACATAAATGAGGCCGCATTTGATTTCAGAGGCACAGCTTTACCTGATTTTTTTGGATTCTGGAAAAATACCTTTAACTATAAAAGCTTTGATCTGAGTGTAAACATAATCTATAATGTAGGTGGACAAATATATGACGCACGCTTTCAAACGCTGAGTCATGCTGGTTCAAGAAACCTCGCAGAAACATTTGCTGCAGAAAATTATGATTTTTGGACACCCCAAAATAAAAATGCCACTCAAACACGACTTACCTTTTTTGGTGCTAAAGGAAATCCGTATCATCAGAATTCTACGCGGTATCTTGTTGATGCCACCTATGCCAGATTCCGCAACATCACCCTTGGATATATCCTACCGAGAAACCCCATTTCCAAGATTGGCCTAACTAATGCACGGATCTTTTTACAGGCAGATAACTTTATTACATTCTTTGGGATGAAAAAGCGAGGGCTCGATCCTGAAATTTTCGTAAGTGGTCAGGGACCGAATGTTGCCACACCCTCCCCTGCAAAAATTGCTTCAGCCGGAATTTCAATTACATTTTAATTAATAGCTAAATCAGATATTATGAAAAAGGTAGTTTATAGTATTAAAAAATGTTGTTTAGTACTAATGATAAGCCAACTATCCATAGGGTGCGAGAAATTTTTTGAGACTGCACCAAGTACACAGGTTTCAGATGTAGATGCTTTTGGTTCCATTACCACGGCACGTTCAATTCTGTTAGGTATTTACTCGAATTGGAAACGGGGGACTGGTGGATTCGGAACTGGATTGCACGGCATCTTTATAAACAGAGATGTCATGGGACCAGATGTTCAGGTAGCCGGGTCATGGTGGCTGAATGAATCAAATTATTCGAGCTATACTCAGGAACAAGGTAGGGTAACAGTTAATTGGACTGCGCTCTACTCCAGTATAAACAATTGTAATATTGTTATTGCTAACATTAATTCAGTACCGGGGACGCAGGCTGAAAAAGATCAGGTAATGGGTGAAGCACTCGCCCTTCGAGGCTATTCATATCTGGAGTTGGTACAAATTTATGCCCCACCTTACAGAGTTGGAGCGGCAAAAAAGGGTTTGCCCATTTATTTAACGCCCACTACAGCAGCAACAAAAGGAAACCCCAGGTCAACTGTCCAGCAAGTATATACTCAGATATTGGCTGATTTGAATCGTGCCAAGTCTTTAATGACTCAAGTAAGATCGGATAAGAGTTATATCAACACCAATGTTATTGATGGTATACTGGCCAGGGTTCATTTAAATATGGGGAATTATGCTCCAGCAGCAACCTCTGCCAATGCAGCCCGACAGGGGTACCCATTAATGAGCCAGGCTGACTGGGTTAGTGGATTTAATAATAAAACAAATGTAGAGTGGATATGGTGTCAGGATCCTACAGCTCAAGAAAATGGCGGTAATGGCGGTGTTGCCATGCAATTTGATCTTCAGAGCGGGAACAACGAGGCTACTTTGCATGCTTCAAATGCACTTGTAAGTCTGTATTCCAATACTGATATAAGAAAAACCCGCTATTATATGAACGGACAAACCGGTTATTGGGCTACTAACAAAATCCGCAATGGCAACCCCTCTTTTACGGGAGATTTCCCATACATAAGAAGTACTGAAATGTATTTGATTGAGGCGGAAGCGTTAGCCCGTACCGGTAGTACTGCATCAGCTCAGACTCTGTTGCTTGCCGTGCAGCAGAGGGCGGATGCAGGTGCCGTTGCATCGGGCAATACAGGTCAGGCATTAATAGCTGAAATCATCCGGGAGAAACGAAAGGAATTTTTTGCTGAAGGAATCTATTTTCTGGACATGCTCAGGACAGGCATACCTCTTGTTCGTGATGCAAGTCACCCTGCCCAGGTAAATATTCCCGCTGACAATTGGAGATTTATCTGGCAAATACCGGAGCAAGAATTTTTGGTTAATACATCTCTAAATATTTCGACTGATCAAAATCCCTCAACAGGTCCAATTCTATAATTCATGTACTGGTTAGAGAAAAAGAGGTCAGGCATATAATGCCTGACCTCTTTTTCTGCTCTACTTAGAGTTAATACCGCTCCAAGAATAATGTTGCAGGTAATCTTTACTGCGGACGGAACTGCATCAACAATAACTAAATGTTCTTGCAAATAGTAAGGATGAACCATTGGCAAATGCTAATATAATAACGGAGTAAACCATATGAAATGTCTAAGTTTTTTCACACATGATGTTGGCTTAACAAATCATGCATCAAACCCAATGAAGTGGCTGAGTAGAGTTAGAGTATTGATGGAACCTTGTACTTTTTTAAAAGACAAGTGAGTTTCAGCTAACTATTTAGTAAATTGAAGAGAGAATTTTGTCCGGGTTTTTAAGAAAGTCACACGCAAATTGAGCTATACATGAAAATAACAACATCTTGGTCGAAAGGGTTGCTTCTACTGACTCTTTCTGGTTTGTCTTTAGTTGCTTTTACTCAGGATGTTCCAGATCCTGAGTCTTATTTTGGTTTTAAACCTGGCGCTGATTATAAGCTGATCCGGTGGGATAAGATTGTCAATTACTTTAATGTTCTCGATGAAAAGAGTCCCAGAATAATCGTTAAGAATCTTGGTAAGACTACACTTGGCAATCCATTTTTACTGGCAGTTATCTCATCTCCGGAGAATTTATCACTCCTTGATAAGTATAAAGACATTTCCAAAAAGCTGGCCCAGGGAAAGATATCAAAAGAAGTGGCAGCTGAGCTCGCAAAAGAAGGAAAGACAATTGCACTGATTACCTGTAGTATGCATGCCGATGAAGCTGGCCCCACACAGATGTCGCCTGAACTCGCCTATTCGTTGGCAACCAGTAGCTCACCAGCGATCAAAAATGTGCTGGAGAATGTAATCCTGTTGCTCGTTCCGAGTTGGAATCCTGACGGTAATATAATGATTACGGATTGGTACAATCAGAATGTCGGAACCCCATTTGAAACTTCTCCCCTTCCTAGACTCTGGCACCATTATACAGGTCATGATATTAACAGGGATGGCTTTATGCACACGCAGGTTGAAATCAAGTATGTTAACAACATCTTATATCATGAGTGGTTCCCTCAAATCTTTATGGACATGCATCAATACCTTTGGAGGGAGCAAGATGCCAGGCTCCTGCTTTCTCCATTGTATGAACCACGGCACCCTTCTATTCATCCACTGGTCACTCGCCAAATTGAGTTGACAGGGGCTCATATGCGCACTTTACTTGAAGAGAATGGTAAGACTGGCGTAATGCATTACGCCAAGTGGAATGAGTGGCGAATCGCCACGGTTCATACCAATTCATTATGGCATAATGTTACAAATATCCTGTTTGAAGCTGGCAATACTCAACTGGCAACACCTGTCTTCCAGAAAGAGAGCGAACTATCCGAACTGCGTGGTGGGCTAGGCCATGATGGGAACAAACTGTCAGTCAATTATCCAAATCCTTGGAAGGGTGGCTGGTGGCGGCTGAGAGATATTGTTGAGTATGCTTACTTGTCCTGTATTGGATTTCTTGAATCAGGCGCTATTCACAGGGAGCGATTTCTCATGAACATATACCAGATGGCAAGAAATAGTATAGAAAAGGGAGAGACGAGTGCTCCATATGCGTTTACTATTACTCAGAATCAAAAAGATCCAAACAGGGTTGCAATGATGGTAAATATTCTCATTTCCAATGGAGTGGAGATTCATCAGGCAATCCAGCCATTTAAAGCTGACAATATTGACTATCCTTCCGGCACGTACGTTGTGAAATTATCTCAGGCTTACCGACCGTTCATAATTGATATCCTGAGCCCGCAGTATTATCCCGACCGTTATGTTTATCCCGGAGGCCCGCCTGAAGGGGCAGGAGATATTGCGTGGACCCTTCCTTATCAAATGGGCGTTGATTTAACGGAGATAAAAACTTCTTTTACGGCCCACCTCCTGCCTGTCTCGCAAGCCACACCTCCGAACGGAAACATTCTTGGCACCGGCAAGAAATATATTATTGATCATAACGTGCTTGACAGTTACCGGGCCCTAAACAGGTTGCTAAAGGAGGGCAATACTGTCGGCTGGTCGAAACAATCCTTTGTTTCAGGAGGCAAACAATACCCGGCAGGAACCCTTGTGGCTACGGGTGGTAAAATTGATCCCCTCATTGCGAAGCTGGCCGATGAACACCATTTGCAAATAGTTGCAGGAAATCCAAAGGTGGAATTACACAACCTTAAGCCTTTGAGACTTGGGCTGTATCAGCCATGGATTGCCAATAAAAGTGAGGGTTGGACACGATGGATTTTTGATACATGGGGGTTTCCGTATAGCACCTTGCATAATGCTGACATGCAAAACTTAAACCTGAAATCCGATTATGATGTGATCATATTACCAGATATCAATTCAGAAAATATTATCAGCGGGCACCCAAAGGGATCCATCCCAGAAGAATATGTTGGTGGGATTGGAGAAGTGGGACTCTTAGCCTTGGAAAAATTTGTAAACGAAGGAGGTACATTGGTTACACTTAATTCATCCTTCCAGCTACCCATAGATTTGTTCAGACTTCCTTTGAAAGATATTTCGAAAAGTCATCTACTCAGCTCAAACCTTACCAGTGTAACTTCTACATCAACTGAATTCTTTTGTCCAAATGCTATACTTAACGTAGAGTTGACAAATAATCATCCTATTACTTTTGGAATGGATAGTGTTGCGGACATTCTGTACACAAGCAGCCCAGTCTTGGATTTTTTTGACGCTGATGAATTAGCAAAGCATAAGGATTACTTGCCCGTATCGAACCTGAAAGTTGTTGCACAATATCCAGACCGTAATCCATTCAGGAGCGGTCGGCTTATGGGTGATCTGATTTTGCGCAAGAAGCCAGCTCTGATTGAGGCTACTTATGGCAAAGGCAAGATCGTGATTTTCCCTTTCCATCCTCAATACAGAGCCCAAACGCATGGTACATTTATGCTATTCTTCAATTCTCTTTATTACAATCAGGCTGCGTTTGATCATTGAGTGATGACGAATGCCACGAATCAGTTAACATATTTTATCAAAATGAACAAGCAATTCTGAAAACTAAACAAAACAGTCAAAACCCTACCGCATGAATAAATTTATGAAGTTACATTTATCAAAAAATTTAGTCATACAGCCCACCAAGTTCGGATGGGCACTCGCCTTTGCTTTTCTAACAATCGGTTGTGAGGAAGTGGTAGAAAAAAAGCCTTTGAATAATCAAAACGTAATCCCGGCTGAGGCACAAAATCGGTTGCGGGCAATTTTCGAGAAGGGAGAGTTGAACGCCAAATCATTTCGGGCAAATTGGAGCCACGATGGTTCGGGTTACTTGGTACTAGAAAATGTGCCCGAAAGCAACAAACAAGAGTTGGTAAGCTACAATGCTTCCAGTGGTGAGCGTACAGTACTGATTTCATCGCCCCAGTTCATCTCATCTGGCAGAACCGAACCGCTGACGATCCAAAGCTATACTTCTTCACCGGATGGCAAAATGGTATTGCTACAGACAAGCAGTAATGAAGAGCCCACCTACTGGATGCTTGAGCGGGAGTCAGGAGCACTTAAGAAGATGCCGACCGGTATATCGTACTTGTTTTCTCCTGATAACAGGCGCATCCTTTACTCTCATCAAGGGAATCTGCACGTATACGATCTGCTAAATAATCGAACAATTCCTCTCACAAAGGATGCAGTTTCCCAGCAACCTATCCGTCCTCATTACATGACTCTAGAAGGAACAGTTTTTAATGGCCGGGCTGTCTGGAGCCCTGATGGGAAAAAGATCGCCTATGTACAGTCAGATGTCTCCTTAGTAGGAATCAGACCAGAATTGGTTTACGAAGATCCAACATATCCGGAAGTTAGGGAATTTCGTTTTTCAAGGGTGAGCGGACCAATCCCATCCATACGTGTTGGTGTCGTTGATGCCACGGGTGGCAGCACACGCTGGGTTTCTATTTCGGCTCCCCAGGAAGACTATTACCTTGGACAGATAAGCTGGGTTGGAAGTTCCGATGAATTGATGGTGGAAAAGTTTAGCCGATTCAGGGATAAACGGGAGTTCCTTATGGCTGACCTTCGTACGGGGTCGATTACCAGTACATTCCAGGAATCTGATACTACATGGCTTCTGCACGACTTCGATTCGAATGGTGGAATAGAGTGGATTCGCGACAATAGATCGTTCATTGTAACAAGCGAAAGAGACGGGTGGCGTCATGCCTATATCTACTCGCGGGATGGTAAGGAGGAAACCTTGCTCACGCCAGGTCCTTTTGATATTATCAACCGTGTAAAGGTAGACGAAGAAGGAGGTTGGTTTTACTTCAATGCTTCCCCTGGCAATGCAACCCAGAAGTATCTCTACCGGGTACGGTTGGATGGAACCGGTGAACCCGAACGTATTACCCCCTTTAACCAACCCGGTTTCCATGACTACTATTTTTCTCCAGACGCTAAGTGGGCATTTCATACTTACTCGACTTTCGATGCGCCTCCTCTCACAGAACTTGTTGAGATATCGGATCACCGGGTCCTGCGTGTGCTTGAAGACAATAAAGAACTGCGAAAGAAAATGGATACGTTGATCGCTCGGCCGACTGAGTTCTTTAAGCTTAATATCGGTAGTGGAGTTATTATGGACGCCTGGATGATCAAACCTCGTGACTTTGATCCTTCCCAGAAATATCCTGTATTCGTCTATGTGTATGGAGAAACACACGGGCAGACTGTACTTGACAGCTGGGCACGGGCGGATGCTCACTACCATCGTGTGATCGCGGATTTGGGGTACCTTGTAATATCCATTGACAATAGGGGAACGCCTGCACCCAAGGGCAAAGCATGGAGGCGGGCGGTATACCCTAGTCTAGGCCCACTCTCCACCGAAGAGCAAGCGGCAGGTTTACAGGAGTTGGGTCGAACCCGTCCGTACGTCGACTTAAGTAGGGTGGGCATTTGGGGCTGGAGTGGTGGTGGTTCCAACACCCTTAATGCAATGTTCCGCAAGCCGGATGTCTATCACGTCGGAATTGCCGTTGCACCTAAGCCACAACCGCAACTCTACTTTGCATGGTTCCAGGAGATTTATATGAAGACTCCCGAAGTAAATCCGGATGGATATCGAGAGTCTGCCCCAATAAACTTTGCCGAGGGTCTCAAGGGAGATCTCTTACTCATCCATGGCACCGGAGAAACTAACACTCATCTTCAGATAGTGGAGGGGTTGGTTGATCGCTTGGTCGAACTGGGCAAACCATTTGATTACATGACCTACCCCAACCGGGACCATAATCTCAGGCAGAAAGTTCATTTTCCGAAGCAAGGTGAAGGTACGCAGCTGCACATGCGTATGCAGATGGTGAGGTATCTGCTTCAGCACCTTCCACCCGGCCCTCGGTTATCGCGATAGTGGTTATTCCTATTGATTTCGGCTATAATTATTAAATAGGGATTCTTACACGTGGAAAATTTGACTGTCTTTCCTCTTTTTACCTTTTGGGTGTTGGCACCTGCTTGGTTGAGAAAATGGTATAAATCATCAAAGATTTGGAATGGTACAGTTGAGTCAGGCAATAACTTTAAGAAAAACCAAAATTTCGCAGCACGGATATTGTTGGGCTATCTTTCGCAGCCATGACAGTCATTGCCTCATGTGACCTTATCAATGAATATCTGATTTCTGAAGCAATGCAGGCCTTCCCAACCATTCTGATTCTCACAACGCTCGCCCTAATATTAGCGCAATTTAAATTCATGAATCGCTTTGCGGGTGCGTTTGAAATTAGCAACTTTTCCATTTACCTTTTCTCTTGTGCCGTGGAAGTTATGATTAAAGTTAAAAGATAGATCCTCCTTTCTCGCGTTCTTTTCGGTTATACTATGATCATCATCCTTGTTCTTTTGATTTTCATTTACGGAATTGACAGGCTACTTCGACCAGCGCATGTTAAAATAATATATGAATTAGGTAACTAATTTGTTTGTTGTCTCTTCCTTTTGAAAGTATCTTGCCCAATAAAGTGGGGCTTTAAAGACTATGAAATATCTTTTTTTTGCATTGACTTCACTGCTGATTATCCAGGCAATCGATGCTCAGCCAGTCTTTTACGATCTTTTAATCAAGAACGGAAGAATCGTTGACGGTACTGGTTCACCCTGGTACGCCGCTGACCTGGCCATTAAAGATGGCAAGATCGCTGCCATTGGGAAAATGACACAGGCAAATGCGCGGCAAACTATTGACGCATCTGGGCTGGTCGTATCCCCGGGTTTTATCGATTTGATGGGGCAAACCGCAGCACCCTTTCTGAGAGATCCTAATGTCGCAATCAGTCACTTGTCCCAGGGAATTACGACAATCAATGCAGGCGAGGGGGATTCTGATGCGCCGTTGAATGATGACCAGGCTAGACTACAGGGCTGGAAAACGATGCGAGAGTACCTCTTCAAGCTAAACGCCGCCGGGATGCCGATGAATATGACTCAAACGGTTGGTCACACACAAATCCGTTCCATTGTAATCGGGGACAAGGACCAGGAGGCCACACCAGCACAAATGGATCAGATGCGGGATCTCGTAAAGGAAGCCATGGAGGCGGGTGCCATTGGTCTTTCTACTTCCCTTATTTACCCACCTGCCATTTATGGCTCCGAACAGGAAATCACCGAACTCACGAAAGTAGCGGGCCGCTACGGTGGACGCTATTTCACACATATGCGAAACGAAGGCGACCGACTACTGGAAGCAATTGATGAGGCGCTTCGTATCGGTGCGATAGCCAACACACCCGTACATATATACCATCTGAAAACAGCAGGTCAGAGCAATTGGGGCAAGATGGATCAAGCACTTTCACTCATTAAGGCGGCCCGTGCCAGGGGACAAGAAGTGGGGGTCGATATTTATCCCTATATCAACAATGGCCTGGGCATTCGCGCAATGCTACATCCGCGGCACTCGGCAGAAGGGTATAAGCCCTTACTGGCAAAACTTAAAGATCCAGGGGTAAGGGCGGAAATGCGAAAGGAGATGGAAAGTTTGAGTGGATGGGAAAACTGGTATGCGCATATTGGTAAAGATTGGAACCGGTTGATTGTGGCAAACCTTGGCGCCACACCCTATGCCGCCTATAACGGACAAAGCCTTGCCACCATATCTACAGCGGCTGGCAAATCCCCTTGGGATCTCTTCTTTGAGTTATGCCTGTTGGAGGAGGTTTTTGCTGCGCCACAAAGTATGTCTGAGGCCAATAAGATTAAGGCCATGCTTGAGGAGTTTACTTCATTTGATACCGACGCCGGGCCCACTTTGCCAAAGGATGCGAGCAAGGAAGTGATGGAGGGAATAGGGCCAGGCCACCCCAGAGCATTTGGTGCCTTTCCTCGGGTGCTGGCCCGTTACGTCAGAGATCTTGGTGTATTGTCACTGGAAGGTGCCATTCACCGCATGACGGCTGTGGCCGCTAACGAGATAATGGCTTATGACCGTGGCCGACTCTCACCAGGCCTTGCCGCTGATATTGCCATTTTTGACTTTAGCAAAATCCAAGACAAGGCTTCGTTTCAATCTCCAACTTCTCTTTCCGTAGGCATGGAATGGGTAATCGTGAACGGTGTGGTCGTGTATACCAACGGAAAGTATACCGGTGCCAAACCGGGGAGGGTTATCAGGGGACCCGGCTACTATAGGCCCTAGAAAGCCGAAAGGTGGGTTAATGTTGAAGATTGAAGGCATCCTGGAAATTTATTAATCCCAAATGATGTGGGTTCGTGTAGCCAGCGGAATTTCTATTGAACTTCAAGCTTTTAGCAGGTAGCCTCCAATCTGCTATTGGCCGGTCCTGAAATGAAAGTTTATTTCCCGCCTATCTCCAAGACCGGGGTACCCAGCACATCCCGTTTCGGCAGCACACCCAGGCCGGGTGAGGTAGAAGCAGCCAGGCGACCTTTCACGCGCCTCGGGGCTCCGTCGGCGATGCTCAGCGTGACGTAGCTGTTGAAATCCGTTGTGCTAAACAGGAATTCCGGTGGTGTGCTGTGTGCCAGATGCGCGATGGCTGCCGTAATGATATCGCCGCCCCAACTGTCCTCGATCGTCATGGCGAGCCCAAGCGACACACAGAGATCCCGTGCCTGCCGCGCCTTCGTCAATCCACCGAACTTGCCGATTTTGATGTTCACCACGTCCATTGCCTGATCTGCCCTGCCGCGGACAATCATTTCGATGCCATCCACCACTTCATCGAGTACGAACGGATGCCTACAATGCCGTCGCACAGCCAGGCACTCCTCGTAAGTCGCGCATGGCTGCTCGATGTAAACATCCACGTCTCGGACAGCGTGGATGACGCGCATCGCATCGTGCATGCTCCAGCCTGTGTTCGCATCAGCGATAAGACGGTCGCCGGCTTGCAGCATCGCGGCCGTAGCGCGAATACGTTCGATGTCTACGTCGGGGTCGCCGCCAACCTTGAGTTGGAAGCGTCGGTAACCCTCTGCTCGATAACCAGCCACGCGCCCTGCCATCCCTTCGGGCGATTCCTGGGAAATGGCGCGATATAACCCGAAGTCCTCGCCGTAACGACCGCCGAGCAGCACGCACACCGGCAGACCGGCTGCCTGCCCAAGCAGGTCCCAGCAGGCGATATCGAGGGCGGATTTCACATACGGATGGCCCTTTAGTCGTGCGTCCATGAGACGATTGAGCCGTTCGAGCTGTAGCGGGTCCTCGCCTATCAAATGGCCTGCGATTTCCATAAGTCCCGCACGAACACCACCCGCATAGGCTGCGAGGTAGGCGGGGCCCAGCGGGCACACTTCACCGTGCCCCACCAGACCCGTGTCCGTTTCGATGCGTACGACGGTGCTGTCGAACTTGGTGACCGACTTGCCGCCCGACCATTTGTAGGTGCCCTCGTGGAGCGGCAGTTCGACTCGATGGGCAAGAATTCTAGTGATCTTCACAGGGTTTATTTTTTATAAGTTAAAATCGGCATTTGAATATGGGAGGGTGCCGAAACAGACCGGTAGACTTTATGCGTTGCACTCTGAAAGTCAAGTTCCTTAGCTTCAAAAATGTTGGGTACAAATTTCTGCGGGTTGCGGTCAATGAGCGGAAACCATGTGCTCTGCACCTGAACCATTATTCGATGTCCCTTCTTGAATACGTGGTTGATCGCGTGGAGGTCGATCGAATACCTGCCTACGGCACCCGGCTCGATTGGTTCAGGATTTTCAAAGCTGTTTCGAAATCTTCCACGAAAGACGTCATTGGCAATCATTAACTGATAACCGCCCATGACTGGATCTTCCGGATATTTTTCCGGATAAACGTCGATTAGTTTCACAATCCAATCAGCGTCAGTCCCGCTGGTTGAAGCAAAAAGATTTGCCAACAAATTACCGGTTACTGTGATGTCTTCTGTCAGAGTACCCGTTTCCCAACTCAATACGTCAGGCCGGTTGTGAACAAAACGCTGATCTTCGGTCAGCCAAGTATACCATCGGGATTCGGGACTGTATGTGGGCTCCACCGGTCGCTTGCGGTAGGGAACAGGATGGGCTGGATCTGAGACGTACGAATCGAATGCCACTTCTTCAACCGGGGCATCGAAGGCAAGCTTTCCATCAGCATGAAAGTACAGACTCCTAATCGCTGTTTGACCAGATGGCGGCCATGAAGAATAGGTTTGCCAGGTATTGGACCCGGTCTGAAAGGTGAGGGCCTCGGGAAATCTTCCGTTTCCATTGCTTGCAAACTTGAGTGGAATGTCCTCAGGAGCGGATATCTTGTTTCCCCCTTTTAAGTAGTAGGCAAACCAGGGAACCTGGATTTCGCTTCTAAACTGTTCTCCGGTGGGACTCCCAAACGTAATATTTCCCAGTTTATTACCTTTCATGCGGCCCCATCCACCATGATTCCATGGGCCAATCACAATGAAATTCATATTGCCCGTGTCTCTCTTTTCCAAGACTTCATACGCTTTTAAAGGGCCATAGAAATCCTCCTGATCCCAGTAACCGGCGACATGAAGGCAGGGCACTGTGGGCGCTCCAACACGGTACGAAAGGGCTTGCTTCTTCCAGAAATCATCATAGTTCGGATGCTTGACAAAATCATTCCAGGTAGGAATATTGTTGTGAAAGTGCTTTAGATTCACATTGGAGAGCGGACCCAGTTTCAAATACCAATCATAGGTATCATATGAATCGAAAGGAAAATGTGCATCCTCCTTAGAGTACTCTTCCATGTAAGCATATTCCAATCCATAACTTAGTCGAAAAGCCCCCTGATGATGAAAATCATCCCCAATCCACATATCCGAGGGTGTTCCTTGTTCTGAAACTGCTTTAAGGGCAGGATGCGGATCGATGGTTCCCATCATGGTAGTCCAAGCGCTGTATGAAATCCCATACATGCCGACCCTTCCATTATTTCGAGTATTCTTTAGAAGCCATTCGATGGCGTCATAAGTATCGGAACTTTCATCAATAGCTTTTGGATCATTTTTATTACGTGTAAACCGCAGCATTTCGAAGTCCCCTTCCGATTTGTATCGCCCTCGGATATCCTGAAAAGCAAAGATATATCCTTCCTTCGCCATGTCTGCGATATAAGCATGCTGGTTGGGAGAAACTTGGTCATTGACCCCATAGGGCGTACGGGTCAGGAGGATGGGGAAGGGTTGGGTCGATGGTTGAGGCGAGTAAATCACCGTGTATAATTTTACGCCATCACGCATTGTAATCATGACATCGCGGCGAACATAGGCCAAGGTGTCTCTTGGAGTCTGCGCATTAGCAGCGAAACAAAGCAAGCTGAGCAAATATATAGTCAGGCGATTCATTGGTTAAGTGAATAAGTGATGATTTCAATGAGCGTTACCATCTTGCAATTATATTCGATTTTCAAGCCGAATGCCATGTTTATGTTTGTACCATTTTTGAATTTATATACTATTCACTAATAAGCTTACGATTTTTCAAGCTCTTCAGCGCAATTGGTTAAAATAGTATAGTAATTGATAACTGCAAGTATTTTATTTAGTTTAAATTTATCTAAACTTCTTTATCCGATTTACTCCCAAGGCTTAAATGAGAATTATGACGAATTTATTCAGAAAATTCAAACATGCCACTTTAGCGATACTATTTGTCTTTCTGATTATTGCTCTTCAGGCTCAGGAGACTGACCTCTCCAAAATAACTATTGACAGGCTGTTCGACAATTCACTGTCTGCAAGATCTTTTGGTCCGGTATATTGGCTTGGGGGAAAATCGGCCTATGTAGTATTGGAAGAATCACGGGACTATTATAAAGGACGAACCGAATTTGTTAGGTATGATGTGAAAACTGGTGAGCGTAGTGTGATGATACCTGCTTGGAGGTTAATACCCCCGGGGCATTCTGCTCCAATTAACATTAATGACTTCTCTTTCACGAGCAATAATTCCCATGCTCTTTTTTACACTAACACTGTGTCTCAGGTATTCGGAGGTCACAAAGGCGATTACTGGGTATTGGATATGTTGCTATGGGATTGGTATAAAGTTGGAAAAGATCTGCCGGGCCAGTCGCTGCAAATGGCAAAGTTCTCCCCGGATGGGCGAATGGTGAGTTTTATTTTTGAAAACAATATTTATATAGATAATCTCAGAACCTATGAGGTCCTTAAGCTGACAAACGATGGAGCTCCCAAAGTATACAACGGGCTCCCTTTGAGCTGGCGCAACTGGAATGGAGCTCTTGGAGGGCATGTTGGCAACGGGAGGCCTGGAAACGGCTGGCAAGGTCATTACTGGAGTCCTGATAGTAAATCGATAGCTTTTATTCAGACCGACATAAGTGCGGTGCCCGATTATTATATGATCAATAATACTGAGACTCAGTACCCAAGGGTTATTGCAACCCCTTTTGTGAAGATCGGAAACCCATATGCGGACCTTAAAGTGGGCATCATTGAGGTCAACGGGAAGGAGTTGAAATGGCTGAATATTCCAAAGGAGACCTTTGCAGCTCTCTGGCAGATGGAGTGGAAGCCAAACTCAAATCAGCTCTTGTTGCAGACTTTAGAAAGAAGTCAAAAGCGACTACTTTTTTATCTTGCAACGATTGATGGTAAAGTAAATAGAATACATGAAGATTATAATGAGTACTGGGTAGAACCAAATAATATTCACTGGGTGAGTGATGGAACTAAGTTTATCTATTCAAGTGAAAAGAAGGGATGGGTTCAATTGTATCTTAAGTCCGAAACCACTGATGGCATCATATCACCAGGTAGCTACGATGTGCTTTACGTTATTGATGTAGATGAGAAGAACGGCTGGATTTATATAATGGCTTCTCCGGAAAATCCCACTCAACGATACCTTTACAGAGTATCACTAGATGGAAAAGGTACTTTGCAACGGATAACTCCCAGTAACTTTCAAGGAACCAATACCTATAGTTTTTCACCCGATCTTAAGTATGCGATTCACACGTACTCTTCCATGGAAACTCCTCCTGAGGTTCGGCTTATCAGCCTTCCTGATCATAAAGAAGTGAAGATACTTGAGGATAATAGTGATCTTAAAAAAGTAATTACAAAACTCGACCGGGTGCCAACGGAGTTTTTTAAAGTCGATATTGGTAGCGGTGTTAAGCTTGATGGCTACATAATCAAGCCTCCGGATCTTGATAAAGCAAAAAAGTATCCACTGTTTTACTATATATATGGAGAACCAGCGGGACAATCGGTTTTGGATAGCTGGGGCGGAAATCAATATTTCTGGCACCTTATGTTAGCTCAAAAGGGCTATGTCGTAATGAGTATTGATCCAAGAGGAACTCCTTCTCCACAAGGGAGCCCTTGGCGAAAAGCAATTTATGGCCAACTGGGCTGGTTGGCAGGACAGGAGCACGCTGCAGCGACAAAGGAAATGCCAAAGCTTTTCCCTTACGTAGATGGGACAAGGGTTGGGATATACGGCCATAGTGGGGGAGGGCAGATGAGCTTGAATCTGATATTCAGATACCCGGAATTATATCATGTGGCAATGCCCTCTTCGTTTGTGAGTCACCAGAAGACTTATCATCCGGCTTATCAAGAGCGTTTTATGGGCCAGTATGAGGATAATGTTGAAGGATATACGAGGGGGTCGCCAATTACCTGGGCACAGAACCTAAAAGGAAAGTTGTTAATAATTCATGGAACAGGAGATGATAATGTTATATATCAGAGCTTTGAATCACTTGTTAATGAATTGATTGACCATAAAAAGAAGTTCAGCATGATGTCATATCCAAATCGTAACCATGGATTAAGAGAAGGGATTAATACCCAATATCATTTATTAAGTCTTAGGACTAACTACTTGCTTGATAATTTAACACCAGGACCTAAATAAACGGGCAATTAAAACTACACAATTATGAAATTCAAATGGGAGGGCGTTTTCCCCGCTGTAACTACAAAATTTACACCTGACGACACGCTCGATTTACCCTTGTTTCGCACCAGTATACAAGCTCAGTTGGAGGCAGGCGTTGATGGGATTATATTGGGCGGAACCTTGGGCGAGGCAAGCACACTCACTGATCGTGAAAAGCTGGAATTGATTGAGGAGACGGTTGGAGTTCTCAATAATAAATTGCCTGTTATCATGAATATTGCCGAGCAGAGTACACGCAAAGCAATAGAGCAAGTTCAAAAGTCGGAAAAGGCAGGTGTGAATGGGATCATGTTACTCCCACCCATGCGTTACAAGGCAACCGATGATGAAACATTAGGTTACTTTCGAGACATCGCTGGCTCCACACACCTACCTATAATGATTTACAATAACCCAATTGATTACAATATACATGTTACATTAGATATGTTTGAGTCTCTGGCAGATTTTGAAAACATTCAGGCCGTAAAGGAATCAACCAGAGATATCAGTAACGTAAGCAGGATGATTTCTCGATTTGGAAACCGATATAAGATTCTGGCAGGTGTGGATACACTTGCCCTTGAAAGTTTGTTAATGGGCGCCCATGGTTGGGTGGCAGGGTTAGGATGCGCGTTCCCAGAGGAAACTGTTGCAATTTATCATTTGGTGCAAGCAAAGAGGTACGATGAAGCCTTGAAAATTTACCGTTGGTTTCTTCCACTTCTTGAGCTTGACATAAATTCACAACTTGTACAAAATATTAAATTGGCCGAATTCAAAACTAGACAAGGAACAGAGTTTGTCAGGTTGCCACGCCTACCCTTGATGGGGAAGACAAAGGACACTGTTTCTAAGATAATTGACGACTCAATTGCCACACGGCCCCAGCTTCCGGATATAGCAAGATTTGAGTTAAGTTTAGAGGCAAAACTTTAGTTATGCATGGCAAAAACTATCATGGAGAAACAAGAACGATTAAGCATTAATTTTTGATAAAATTAAAAAATCAATTAGATGCAAGCTTTTCAGTTCATAATACCAGCAGTTTCAGGAGAATCAATAAGAATTGAGAAGTGGGATCTTGACCATTTTTATGATCCACTTCATTTTCATGAAGAGTGTCAGCTTACCTATATAATTGAAGGAAGCGGAACCGCATTTATAGGAGCTGCAGTGAGGGGCTTTGAGCCAGGAGACGCCTTCTTGATTGGCAAGAATCTTCCACATGTCTTAAGGAATGGCAAGGAGTACCATTTTCATAACCCCAAACTTCATGCCCGAGCCATCACTATTTTTTTTAAAATTGATTTATTTATTCCGCTATTTGAAAGGATCCCCGAAGCTATGCACATTAATAAACTTTTGCAGCGTTCTGTATACGGAATAAGAATTCTTCCAGCAATAAAGGACCAATTATACGCAGACCTAACACGGCTATCCAAACTTGTGGGATTTGCGAGAGTTACCTTTCTGCTTGATATCCTGGATAAGATTGCACGAAGCCGATGTATTAAATTAATTTCACCAACAACCAATCCTGTATTTACTATAGTTGGTGAACTTTCAAAGATTACCAAAGTTTTTGACTATTTAAATAAAAATTTTCACAAGAAATTGACACTAGATGAAGTTGCTGCTCAGGCTTTCATGACATCAAGTGCTTTTTGCAGATTCTTCAAATTGCATACAGGAAAGACCTTTTCTCGTTTCTTAATTGAGATTAGAGTTGCCTCGGCATGTCGACTAATTATGGGCGGGCAACATAACTCAACTGAAGCTTGCATTGAGTCCGGGTTTAACAATATTTCTAATTTCCATCGTCATTTTAAAAATGTCACAGGTATGTGTCCATCTGATTACAAAAAGAGTATTGAAAAATTTAATCTTGAAATTGCATAATTTTAAACACACAACTAATCTAGGTCAACTATGATGCCCTTGTCAAGGCTGCAGCAACAAAAAGTTATTTAGTGGCAACTGCGCACGTTGGAAATTGTACTTGGTGTGTTATTCGGTCCTTTCTGGTTAGTGTCACAGCCACTACTCCATACTTGCAGTATTAGTTTGACTTATTAAGCCTTTATTACTTCGATTTTTCATACCAATATGCGACCCGATTACCATTTTCAAAATGCAAATCAAATTCTCTTTCCTCGATTAGGGATCTTTTTCCTAAACTGTAGGCTGCTAGGTATTGCAGCCTGGGTCGATCATCGGAGTGCTTAGAAATTTAACACCCCCTTATGGAGAAAGAACAAAGCCTTTTTTCAAGGGGTCATTCTCGTCCAGTAAAAACTGGTGAAGTCCGGTGATCCATGCGCTACCGGATACCTTTGGAATGGCACCCCGATAGTTCCCTACCTTTACTACGCGGACGATTTCAGCTTGGAAGTATGTCCCAATCACACCCTCGATCGTCAGTTTTTCTCCTGCTTTTATGTTGCCCTGCTCCTTGTGATAGATAGCCAGAGCACCTGATCCTGCACCGCATGGAGAACGATCAATGCCTCCGGAGCTGTTGATGACGATGTCTCTATAACCTCCCCCAGCTCTCGACTCATAAAACAAAGCAAGGGCTATATTTTGTATGGAGGGAATAGTTGGATGCTGAACGAAAATATGCGAATTGGCATTCTGTAATAAATCCTTACCCATTGCGACGAAGTAATGCAGATTATCCTGATTGGCAGGTTTTCCGATTTGATTTATGTCGATCAACAGAAAGAATACCCCGCAGAAAACCACCGCAGCATAGATTGTTTGCCCATGAAAGTCTAAGTTTACTGATGCTTCATAGACAAAACCAGGCAATGTCATGAGGCTTATTTCAACAAGACGACCATCTTTGTATACAGGGGTAAGTGGGATTAGTCCACCAGGTGTGTCCATGTAGATATTCCCGTCCGATCTGAGTTTATGACTGCCTGTTTCCAAAAGTGCAGCTGCTACACCCATTGAACTGTGAACGCAGGTGGATAGGTATCCATGTGTTGTCATAAAAAATACCGAAAGATCGGCATGAGGGTCTTTGGAGGGTGCAATCACAGCCCCATACATATTCGAATGGCCGCGAGGTTCGTTCAGCAGAAACTGGCGAAGATGATCACAATTAGCCTGAAAATCCTTCATCATTTCCGCGGCCGTCACACCGGGTAGTGCCGGAAGACCGTTTGTTACAATTCGTGTTGGCCCACCTGCCGTATGGGTGTCAATGGTAGAGATTACCCTGTTGAAATTCATTAATTAGATTTTCATGGTTTGAGCACCGTCCACCACCAGTTCTGCTCCGGTAATATACTTGGACTTCTCGGATGCCAGAAATAAGGCCAGATGAGCAATGTCCCAGGAATCTCCCTGTTTGCCGGTGGGACAGCGGGCATCCCGGATACGGGTCATTTCCTCAATGTCCCCTCCATAGGCTTCGGTGAGAGACGCTCTCACAAAAGGGGTATTCATCATGCCGGGCAGGATGGCGTTTACGCGAATGCCTTTCGCAGCATATTCCACGGCAATCTCGCGGGTAAGGGCATTAACGCCTGCTTTTGAGACGGCATACGCGAGAGACAGCGCGGGCAACGTGCGGATCGAATTGATCGACGAAATATTGATGATTACGCCCCCTCCTTGTTTAACCATAATCGGTAAGGCGAATTTGCAGAGCAGGAAGATGCTTTTAAGATTGACTATTATTGTTCGATCCCAGGCTATCTCGCTGGTTTCTTCCAACCCACCGGCCAACTCTATTCCTACATTGTTGTGGAGTACATCAATCCTGCCATGTACATCCATACAAGTATCCACAATTGCCCTGCAATCGGCGGCTTGGCTTACGTCCGCCTTAAAAGAAAAGCAGGTTCCTCCTTCCTTTTCTATAATCTGACGGGTCTCTTCAGCTGCAGCCAGGTTGTAATCCACCAACATTACTTTTGCGCCTTCTCGAGCAAAAAGTATCGCTGTGGCTTTCCCGTTTCCAATACCCTCTCCCACCGATCCTGCACCGGTGACAATTGCCACTTTGCCATTCAGCTCTTTTGTCATTTTATTACTAGGATTTACAGCCTCCTCATGCCAGACACTTAACAGATTTAACAGGTGATGTTCGGAAATGGCTATTAAGAAGCAATGGAAATTAATTTATAAAATCAATAATTGAGGCATCTTCGATAAAATAGTATATAAAAAAGCCAAGTTTCCACATATTCCAATTTCGATTTCTTGTAACATTGTATAAATGAAAATTCAAATAACTGGTATAATAAAGGGAATTGTCAACAGCTCTCTGCTCTTCTGTTTAATATGGAATTCCCCAGTTGCATATTGCCAAAAGAAAAAGGCAGAGCCTGCACCTGCTCAGTCCGATGCAGGCAAGCAGCAGCTTGAACTTGCTATTTCGCGATTATCTGCTATTGCCGGAGGAATCGTAGGTGTTTCCGCCATCCACGTGGAAAGCGGAAAGCGGATTGTACAAAATGGCCAGGATCATTTTCCATTGGCCAGCACTTTCAAGGTTCCAGTGGCAATCGCACTACTAATGAAGGTGGATAGTGGTAAATATGGTCTGGATCAATTGTTCGAACTGGAAGATAGTGACTTAAGTCCCGGTGGTGGCATGATCTCTGCCCGATTCAGATGGCCCGGCAGCCAAAAGCCGGGCCTCGCTCTTTCAGTCAGGAGCCTGCTTGAGCTCAATTTGCTGATCAGTGACAACACTGCAGCCGATTTTTGCATGGAATTGGCGGGAGGACCTTCCTCAGTGACTGCATCCCTGAAAGGAATGGGCATAGAGGACTTGCGCGTGGATCGGCCCACTAAAATGACCATTACCAATTATTTAGGTTTGGAAATTGCCCCGACCGACAAATGGTCTCCGGCCCAGTTTGACACGCTGGTGAAAAAAATCACCCCTGAAATGGAAAAAGCCTCAGGGAAGATATTTAATGATGATATCCGTGATACATCCACACCTGAGGCGATGTCGGAACTGCTTTTAAAGCTCTTTACTCAGCCGATATTAAAGCCGGAAAGCAAATCGCTTATACTGGACATTATGAGACGCTGCGAAACAGGCCCCAATAGGCTCAAAGGTTTGTTGCCTCCAGGTACAGAAGTAAGGCACAAGACAGGGACCATCGGGATGACAACAAATGATGTTGGCATCATGACCTTACCCGGAGATGCAGGTCACGTGGTAATCTCGGTTTTTGTGAAGTCTTCAGATAAAAAGGTTGAAGATCGTGAGCGTGCAATTGCAGAGATATCACGTACAGTTTATGATTACTTTTTGATAAACCGATAGTATCTGGAAGCTGACATAAGAGGTAAGAGGTAAAAAATGAGGACGAAGCATTTAATGGACTTCTCACCTCCAGAATGAACCGGATAGTATATAACATATCACCTCACTTCCAGATTTACAATGAACTTGGGTTATTTAAATCCTCATTGAAATTGCTGCACTCCTTTAGCACTTATCCTCTTAAATAAATCGGGTGCTGCCGGGCTGAGAGACTTTAATTTATAAAAACTATATATTAATGCTAACTATTATAAAAATCGTTCTGGGTTTTATGACCGGCATTTTTAGCTTTTACCTCCTAAAAGATGTAATTAAAAACAGGAAACTCTTTTCAGGTAAATCGTGGTCAGGGCTGCTTGGGACAGGATTCATTTCTAATTTCTTCGATACCCTTGGAATAAGCAGTTTTGCTCAGCAAACTGCCATATTCAAAACATTTCGACTCGTAGATGACAGACTTATCCCCGGAACGCTGAATGTCGGGAATACTATACCCACCGTAGCACAGGCTTTCATTTTTATGACCATTGTCGAAGTCGATCTGTTAACGCTGGTCACGATGGCGATGGCTGCGCCTGTCGGCGGCGTGCTTGGAGCGGGTATAGTTGCAAAGATGTCTCGGAATAAAATTCAGATTACTATGAGTGTCGGGCTAATAATTGTTGCCCTGGTCGTTCTGGCAGGACTCCTGAACTTCATGCCTCTTGGCGGTGAGGCAATAGGCCTTCGCGGCTGGAAATTGGCCTTTGTAATTGTTATGAGTTTCGTTTTCGGAGCAATACAGACAATTGGTATTGGAATTTATGGGCCCTTCCTAGCTCTGGTTTATGCTCTCGGAATGCACCCTGCAACGGCATTCCCGATTATGATGACTTCTGCAGCAATGCCTCTGGTTACCGGTGGCGCCCGGTTTATTAAAGAGGCTGCGTACGACAGGAAGTCGGCAATCTCAATGACCATAGCGGGAATCGTCGGTGTTTTTCTGGCTGCTTTCGTTGTAAAGTCACTACCACTGAATATTCTGAAATGGACCATTTGCGGAGTTCTGTTCTACACATCCATAATGATGTTCATCTCGTCTAAGAAAAAAGACCCAGAGAATATTTCCTAATCTTAACTTTTTGAGATCTACACAGAAAGCATATCATCCAATAATTGACCGGATTTCGCTTCCGCAGTCTCATCTTTTTGATACATCTGCCAAAGAAGGCACAATTCTTAGTGATAATCTTACAAATAATATTATACATACGCTACAGCACCGATGGAGTCAAGAAGTTCTATGGGGCCTTATTGTTGCTACTCTTTCCACAGGAACTCGCTGAACTGGGCCGTAACACTAGTAGCTTTGGAAATAAAGAAATAACTCAAAGAGATTTAAACGAAACAGAATAAACATTAACCAATCGCCAGCCTTGAAACAGAATCACATTGTCATCAGCGATATGTATTATTCTATTAGCTTTATTTAAAATTTAATCAGGTTAAACTAAAAATTTCAAAGTTTTAAAAGTCATTTTGGGAATCAAAGAAATAAACTTAACTATAAAATGAGATTGAATATGATGAGGAAATTTGTTGTTCTAACAGCCATATTGCAACTAGTTGCACTGGTATCATTTGATGAAGCCGCTGCACAAAAGGGATTGAAGGTGTATATATCTGTTGATATGGAGGGAGTTGCGGGAGTTGTTACCGTCGATCAGTGCAGGGCAGGTGGTGAAGGCTACGAAAGGGCCAGGATGTGGATGATCAGGGAAGCAAATGCGGCAATCCATGGAGCACTGGATGCCGGTGCCACGGAAATATTAGTGAATGACTCGCATGGTAGTATGCTTGGCCTGATACCCGATGAACTCAATCCCGCGGTCCGGCTAATATCGGGTCGCTTAAAACCTCTTAGTATGATGGAAGGGATTGATTCAACTTATGATGCTGTGATATTTATCGGGTATCATGCATGGATAGGTTCTACTAATGCTGTATTGGACGATACTTATTCGGGCAACATAAATTCTGTTAGAATTAATGGAATGGAGGTAGGCGAGGCAGAAATAAATGCAATGATTGCCGGGCAGTTTGGGGTTCCTGTAGTGATGATAACCGGAGATAAAACATTGTGCAACCAGGTAAAAACCCAGTTGGGTAAAAAAATTGTTACAGTTGATGTTAAAGAGGGCATAGGACGAACAGCAGCCAACACGCTGATTCCGTCAGTGGCGCAAAAGAAGATCAGGGAAGGCACCACAGTTGCCCTGAAAAGGGTGAAAGAGATAATGCCTTTCAAACCGGTAGGGCCCTATGTATTTGAGATCGATTTTATGCACACCACACAAGCTGATTTAGCCGAACTGATACCCGGTGTTGAAAGAGCCGGTCCCAGGAAGGTAAAATATACCCAAACCAATTTTATTGTAGGGTTCAGGCTCTTCTGGGCAATCGTATTACTTACTAAAAATACTTAGAGCCTTGTTGTGTATTTACCCCAAAAATTTACTGACTTAACTGTTTTTATAATTCTGTCCCGTCATTTAGGGGTTCAATATATAATATTCCGTTTCTCACAGCGACAATACCGCTTACGATTTATTAATACGATTAATTGGAACACCTAAAACGGGAAACCTGAATACGGCCACAGCCGAAGAATTGCATCGGCTTTTCTTCGACCTCCGGGATCGATTCAGTCAAACATTTCTGATTGTTACACACAACGAGGAGCTTGCCGCCCTGAACGATCGATGTGTGCGAATCCGGGACGGACAATTGGGCTGATCCCGGTCAGGGATGTGCCAGGTACCAATTTTTCAGTTCGTCCAGCGTGTTGGCCACTTTGGTATTGTCCGACCACCAATCATGGAACGTGAGTGGATAACTGATCAGTCGCCGGTCTACACCCAGCACGCCGAGACGGCTATGTAGGAAATTACTCTGATCGGGGTTGACGATCGGGTCGAGTGCTCCATGGAAAAAAATGGTGGCCGGTGAGCTGGCCGTGGCCTGATATTGCGGACTGCAGGATTTGTAACGCTGTTCCGACGCCGGGGTCACCGGCAGCAAGGGTATGCCGAGATACGTTGTCAGGACCGTTCCGTAGGCGATGTTGTTGTAGTAGGCCATGGAAAACAGGTCAGTCGGACCAGCCAGTGAGCCAACGGCTTTTATCTTACCGTTTCCGTTGCGGGTATAGCTCAGGGCCAGGGATAAATGCCCGCCAGCACTATGTCCGACCAGATACAGTTTTTGATTGCCGAATGTGTAATAATCGGCTTTTCGAAAACAGAATTGAATCGCACTGTCAAGATCGTCCAGCTGCATCTTGTAATTGTCCGGGTTGTTCGTCGTGAGCCGGTAATTCACATTGACAACGGCGAATCCGCGCTGCTTGAGTCCGGTCAACAAAAATTGCATTTCGGCCTTGTCGCCGGTGACCCAGCCGCCTCCGTGCACCACCAAGACCAAGGGCGTCTGTGCAGTTCGGTTGCCCGGTAAACCCAAATTCAGTTTTTGGGAGGGATCGTTGCCATAGGCCAGATCGTTCAGGAGGGTGTCAACCAGGGGAAAGGTAGGGTTCGGGGGCGGGGTATCTGGGCGACAGGCCCCCAGGTAAAGAACGAGCAGAACAAGCGGAAGAAGGCGGTTCATTCGAAACGATTGTACCTTAAAGTACGGTTGAGGAATACATAAAAATTAGTGGCGTTGAAGATATAAAAATTACGTTCAACGAAGAAGAAATGCAGGCAAAGTGGGAAAATATGTTTCAAAATTGGACCACACCAAAAGCTGCAAGTGCTACTCTTAAACTGTTTTATGAAAATAGAAACAACTTGCTTTCAAAAACCAGTTATGACTTCTTTTGAAAAACCAATAAAGAAGCAACAACTGGCAAAAACCGAATAAGGGGACAATTGCCTGAAGAAACAGTTGTTGCTTACAAGACAGGTTGGTCAGGGACACACAAAAAAACAGGTGTTACTGCGGTGGTTAACAATATAGGTATCTTTTTTTTGCCGAATGGTGAATACTTCATTATAAGTGTTTTTGTAAGCGAATCAAAAGAAGATTTTGATACCAACGAAAAAATTATAGCAGACATTACAAAAGCAACTTATGATTATTACACAGCGAGGGAAAAGTAGAAAAACTACCACTAACAGGGGTTTTGAGTCAGGCGGGGCTACCAAACTCTCGTGGATTGAAAAACTAACAAAAAGACAATTAAAAGTCTATCAAGGCCGTCAAATCAGCCCTAACTTCGTTAGAACCAACGGCAATCAAGTCTACTCACCTGGATTATTTTTAAAGCTAGCACCCATGAAACCGTTCACTTGCCTCTTATTACTGCTAAGCTCTATTAATTTAAATGCACAATGCGACGTTGACCAAAGGCCTGTTGTATTCATACACGGTTTTTTAGCATCTGGAGACACTTGGTCTAATGCAGTTAAGTTTTTTCAACAGAGCGGGTACTGCAAGAACAGGCTGTTTGCTTTTGATTGGAACAGTGTGGGCGGAAATGGAAAACAAAATGAACAATTGCTGGCGCAATTTATAGAACAAGTAAAAAAAGAAACAGGAGCGATACAGGTTGATTTCATTGGGCATTCGGCTGGAGGTGGACTGGCCAGAAGTTATCTCAAGGATAGTGTGCAAGCCAACAACATTGCGCACTATGTTCATATTGGTAGTCGCAAATGGACAGAACCCTACACCTGGTTTCCTAATGAGCGGTGTTTAAATATTTTCTCAACAGCGGACCGTGTAGCAGGAACGGCGGCCGGCCCTGTTGAAGGAGCAAAAAACCTTGCATTAAATGAGGAAGATCATTATCAAGTGGCAACCAGCATCAAGGCCCTTGCGGGTATTTTAAATTTTTTAGCCCCCACCAAAACAGCAGCAACTGAATTGCTGACAACAAAAAAGAAAGTAGAAATTTCGGGCAAAGCAGTATTGCTGGGCGACAATATGCCAATGAAAAATGCTTCTGTTACTATTTATATGATCAAAAGTAAAAATGGAAATCGTACACGTAAGCCTGCTATAAGCTTGTTAACTACTGAAAATGGAGCTTGGGGACCAGTCATATTACAGGCAGGCATGCCCTATGAAATTGAACTACTGCCTGGTGATACCAAGAAAAAAAAGATATCCTATTTTTTTAATTCCTTTGAGCAAGACAACTCACTTGTTTACCTGCGAGGATTTCCCGAAGGAAATCGGATTAGCAGCTTACTTGGAAAATTTCCAGAGGAAGAAAAACAATCAGCACTAGTACTCTATGCCGCTACGGGTGCATTGATTGGAGGGCGAGACTCTGTAACAGTCAATCGATTTCCAATTTGTAGTAAAGAGCTTACACCTGCCTCAAAAACTATAATCACAAGTTTCATTTTTGATGATGGAGATGGCGTCAGCTCAGGAAAAACACTGAAGCAATTTACGGTAGCGCCTTTTATTGGAGGCGTAGATCGTGTACTCCCGGCCGGGAAGGACAAAAAGCATCAGATTTACTATAATGGAAAACTTTTAACAGTCCCTGCATTGCCTTCAAAAGACCGAATTATCTTAGCAGTGCTAAATTAAATAGCTAAAACTGACTCCATAGCGTTACAGATGCCGTTCGATGATCTGCAGGCATAGCGTCAGGTTCTGGATAGTCCTCTGCTCTTCTTGTGCAATAAACAGCATTCGTCAGATTATTGAAGGCCCATTTTGATTTTTGCCCGTTTGCGTTGGGCTGTTTGAAGTTTCATGTTGAAATTCTAATTTTAGGATGAACTAATTAAGATGCTGCAGCCGCTTTTGGGTAAAAAAAGAGTGGATGCGTTATTGCCTGAAGTTATTCATGAAGTAATGGAGGTATTTTACAGGCCTGATACAGGTTTGGTTTTGGAGAACGTATATACTGATGGAAGTTTTTGCGATAGTTTTGAAGGGCGTTTATTAAATCCGGGACACGCCATTGAAGCCATGTGGTTTATAATGGATCTGGCAGTGCGAATGAATGATTCCTCCTTGGTCGTAAAAGCAAAGGATATCAATTGACAGGAGATCCAGCTTGCGCAGCGTGGTTTGAGAAAGTGCATCAATATACTTGGAAACATTTTTGAGATCCGGAGTATGGTGAATGGTTTGGGTATTTGAACAGGAGAGGTGAGGTATTGCTTTCTTTGAAAGGAGGCAAATGGAAAGGTTGTTTTCATATACCTCGTTCGCTCTATCAAATTTGGCATGTATTGAAAACTCCTATTAACGAAACATAGCAGTGCTGTGGTCATGCAAAAAAGGATAACATATTTCTTTCTCAGTATACTGTTTACAGGTAGCCAATTGCTGCATGCACAACGTGTACTTCATGTTGATGTGTTAGTGGTTGGCGGCGGTACTGCTGGAATTGCTGCAGGTATTCAAGCGGCCCGCTTACATGCTAAAACATTGGTAGTGGAAGAAACAACTTGGTTGGGTGGGATGCTTAGCGCGGCTGGTGTTTCTGCAACGGATGGTAATCACTTACTTCCTGCTGGTTTATGGGGTGAGTTCAGAGGGCGAATTTATAAGCATTATGGTGGTGCCTCGAAAGTGGCAACAGGTTGGGTGAGTAATACGCATTTTGAACCACACGTAGCCAATCAGATTTGGAAGGAGATGGCTGCTGCAGAAAAAAGTTTACGAGTTTTATTTCAGTATCAATTCAAAGACGCCATTGTACAAAAAAATGCACATGTTGCCGGTGCACGATTCAAAAACCTTGTTAATGGCGATCAGTTAGTTGTATATGCGGACCAAGTAGTTGATGCTACTGAGCTTGGGGATGTGATGGCCAGCGCGGCAGTACCCTTTGATTTAGGTATGGAGTCCAGTTCTTTAACGGGCGAAAATGTACAGGTCCCCGCTTCTAATGATATTATTCAGGACCTAACTTATGTGGCCATCTTAAAGGACTATGGCCAGGGTGTTGATTGCACCATTGCCAAACCAGCCGGATATGATCCTACTGAATTTGACGGTTGCTGTCTTGATTTTTATAAGGATACTACTCGAATTAAACCTGGCGTTGATTGCGCCAAAATGATTACTTATGCTAAGTTGCCTGGCAATAAGTACATGTTAAACTGGCCAGGTTATGGGAATGATATTTATTTAAATCTGGTTCAACTAACGCCGGAGGAGCGGGCCAAAGAATTAGTAAAAGCAAAGCAGCAAACGCTTCGTTATATCTATTTTTTACAACAGCAGTTGGGTTATAAAAACTTGGGCCTGGCAGATGACGAGTTTCCTACTAAAGATCGTCTGGCTTTAATTCCTTACAATAGAGAGGGAAGAAGGTTAAGAGGTGTTGTTCGCTTTAAAGTGCAGGATATAAGTAAGCCATTTGATCAACGCTATCCCTTATATAGAACGGGCATAGCCGTAGGAGATTATCCCATTGATCATCATCATCGGAAAAATCCTGCTGCTCCTCAGCATCTTGAGTTTTATCCTATTCCATCTTTTACAATACCTATAGGAACTTTATTGCCTGCAATGCATACAGGGCTGGTGGTGGCTGAGAAAGGTATTAGTATTAGCAACCTGGTAAATGGAACAACACGTTTGCAACCTTGTGTATTATTGGTTGGACAGGCTGCAGGCGCATTGGCAGCCCTGGCTGTTCAAAATAAAAAAAAGGATGCACGATTGGTTCCTGTTCGTCAGGTACAATCCACTTTGCTACAACAAAAAGCTTACCTAATGCCCTACGCTGATGTAAGTAGCACTGATATTGGATTTGGTGCTATTCAACGCATTGGTGCCAGCGGCTTTTTAAGAGGTAAAGGACAGCCAAATGCGTGGGCAAATAGAACTTGGTTTGAACCGGATTCAACTATCTCAGTGTATCAATTTATTTCTCAATTACCGGCTTTTATACCAGCTAAAAATATGGACGGCCCTTCATTTACCAATCCACTTAGTAAGGGGATTGAACCAGCTAAAACTGAGGGCTTGCTTTCAATGGCTAGAGCTATTGAACTGATTGAGGCTATAGATAATTCTTTGTCCTTTCTGGCTCGTAAATATTACAGTAATAAGAATCAATCCATGCAGGAGTGGGTAAATGCTAATTGGGCTGGGTGGGGGCTTACTAACTTCCAGGCTGAACGCCCTGTGACCAAACGAGAGTTGGCCATATTATTGGACAAGATCATTGATCCGTTTGCTGTTTTAAAAATAGATCACTTCGGAAATTATTCTTCATCATAAAAATCGTAAATCAAAAACAAACATCTATTATGGAGAAAAGCAATCCTGTTTTGCTGGCTACTCACATTTTTTGTGGGTTTTGCTGAGACGCAACAAACGAAAATCTCCGGCAAGGTTACCGATGTCAACGGAAACGCCATCGAAGGTGTTTCTTAGGGAGCGTTGAGAATTACCTAACGGTGGAGTTAATGAATGAGGTAACCCTTAGGAGAAGCGGCTTAAGTATATCCCCGGAGGTGATATTGAAAAGATGCTAAAAAGTTCAGCGTGAGGTAGAAGGGCGAGGTGTAATAATTGATGATACTCACCCCTTCCGGTGAAGTCTTCCTCTAAAAACTGAAGCCTTTCCTCTTTTCAACCATTAATTCGCCACTATTTATGTAAAGGGTGTTTTATGACAGCACTTAACGTATTTGAATCATTTTTTTAATTGTCGTGCTATTGTCATTTATCAGAACTGCATAGTATATACCTGCCGGTACAGACGAAAAATCTGTATCGTATTTATAAATACCTTTCACCAGTAGTATATTATCTATTATTGTTTTCACCTTCTGACCGGTCGCATTAAAAATACCCAATGATACCTTTTCACTTCTTTTTAAATTTATTTGAATGCTTACTGCATTTTCGAACGGGTTAGGGTAAATGACGATATCGTTTTTATCACTTGTTAAATCAACTGCACCTGAAACAACTGAATAAATTGAGTCCCGCACTGCGGTGATTTTCGTAAATGAATTACCCCCATCAGTACTCTTATACAGGAAATATCCCTGAGCGCATGCCCAGACTATATTCGGACTGGATTCGGATATTTTTATATCCTGCATGTATTGACGTGGCTGGACATCGGACAAGTCATTGTCAGTATAAACAGTCTGTGTTGACTGAAACCCATTCGTTGTTCGGTTAATATTTTTTCCGCCTCACAGGAAAAATACGATGGAGGAATCGGAAGGGTGAATCTTAAATTCACCATAAAATTTTTTGTTTAAAGGAGTCCAGTTCATTCCCCCGTTTGATGATGCATATGCCCAATGTTCGGGGGAATTGTCTGTGGCAATAATATAATTATTGTTTTTTTTGAATACATCAAAATTGCCAATAACAACTCCCGGCGGGTTTATCACTGACCATGAATTGCCGTTGTCCAAACTTTTTATTAACCCCAAAGAAGATATACCCGCATCATGTGTATGCCAGGAAGTATAGATTACAGGTTGTGGCATTTTTGTATAAACAGCATTCCAGACAGCATTTGAATCAGCCAGCAGAGGTGTATTCAATTTTGTCCAGGAACTTCCGGCATTTGTACTTTTGTAAAAACCGCCTGTAAAAAATTGACCACCTGAAGCCGGCAGCGTAGATTTTAAACCCCCGATAGCGGCAAACAGTTCCTGTGAATTAGAGGGATTAACCAGTAAAAAAGTATTGTAAGTATTAGTAAACCCAACATTGCGTTGTTGCCAAGTTGATCCATTGTCATCACTTTTATATACACCTGCTGAGGCACTGGGATAAAGAATTCCGGTAGCAGGTCCCGGTCCATTAACTGTAGAAGCATAAATAATAGAGGAAGTTGTTGGGTCTGCAGTAATATTAAAAATTTGAGAATACCCTGTTTGCATTGCAGTACATTTCAATCCTTGCCTCAACCGCCGCCATGTTTGTCCTCCGTCTGTAGATTTAAACATGCCATTAGCCTCTGTTCCTGAATATATAATATTGGGGTTATTGGGGTCAATCATAAGACTGTGAAACATGTTATCCTGGATATTTCCAGGTTGCCCCTTTAAGGCGCCATTGATTAGGTTTAAACAGGAATCTGTTTGGGCTAATAAATTACCCGGTGCAAAAATTAATGCGGTCAAAATTGTTATAATAAAGATGGTCGCTTTTTTCATAGTCATATTTCATGCTCTTATAACTGTATGATAATTCAATTAGAATTTCCAAAATTCAGAGTTCGCACTGTAGCAAACGGTTGCCGCATAACTTAAAAATATGCGAAAAATTTACCCTTTGCAAACTTTCGTTTTTTTAACTATTTATTTGTAATGCAATTGCCTAATAAAATTGTTCATTACTATGAAACTTTCGCCAATACAATAACCGCACATTTCTAAAGGGAACAGTTTCGCTGCCAACCCTACAATTTTATCAAACTTACTTATCCTCTCAACTAGCAGTTTTTTCAAAATCCAGAATTACCCCATTGATACAATAGCGTAATCCCGTTGGTGGCGGGCCATCTTCAAAGACGTGTCCTAAATGGGCCTTGCATCGATTGCATTGAACCTCAACCCGGTTCATTCCATGGCTATTATCTTGAATATATAGTAAACTGCCTTTTCGAATAGGTTCAAAAAAACTAGGCCATCCACAGCCACTTTCAAACTTGGTATCACTTTTAAAAAGTGGGTTACCACAAGCTTTGCAGTAATAGGTGCCAACTTCCTTAGCGTGTTCAATGGGGCTGGTCCAGGGTCTTTCAGTCCCTTTTTCTCTGGCTATGTAATAGACTTCAGGCGAGAGTATTTTTTTCCATTCGTTCTCAGATAGTTTTACCTCATTACTGTCTGTTCGGGAGTAAATTGGATTATTGTTTTGATCAGATTCCATACTGCGTGTTGGTTTTTGTGTTCTTGTATTGGGTTGTGCCTCACAGCCCTGAATCCAGAGCAGACCCGCTATAACACAGCTAAAGAAAAGAATTTTCATATGATTATAACAACACAAATGAAGGAAAGTTTCAATTAATGTAATTCAGTATTGCTAAAATTAAAAAATAGTTTTATCCACAACAAGATTTAGGATGCCAAAATTTTTACTTTTTCCCATTTAACTATTTACTTGGTTCCTCATTTTGTTTACTATCAGCTTTATTGACAGCATTTACCTCATACCAAGGAACCTCTTTCTTGGGTACTTCAATTTCACATATTGTATCGAGTTCTTCCTTTGAACTACTTTTTAAGTCGAGACTTTTTCTAACAAGATTTATAAGGTCTTTATTCGCTTCTTTTACCCCTCTTTTAACTGCTCCCTCCACGGTAGTCGTTAAAATTTTCCCCTCAACAGTTCCTATTTTGACAAACTCCGATTCATCAAAATTTCTTTGCCCCTGACCACTCCGGACTGAAATTCGGCTTGGCTGGCATCGTAGTCATCTCCAAAACCTGAGACAATAGTAAAACTGCCAATCCACTTGTCTTCAAAAACTGAAATTTTAGCCTGGTTTTAGAAAAACGAACAATTTACATCAAGTGTAGTCGATTTTGGAGTGAGGTAATTTGCTGAAAATTTCAGTTTTTTCTTTTTAGAGAAATATACCGTCCTCCAACTGTGGTAGTTAAAATTTTACCATCTACTGTACCAATTTTGACAAATCCTGACTCATCAAAAATTTCTTTACCTCTGACTACACCAGACTGAAATTCGGCTTGACTGGCATCGTAGTCATCTCCAAAACCTGAGACAATAGTAAAACTGCCAATCCAATTGTCTTCAAAAACTGAAATTTTACATTTCACGTCTGACCCGTCATAGATATATGTTCCGTGGACAGTTTCTTCTTCTTGCTCAGTTATTTCAACAGGAGCTGAAAAATTATTTTTTACATCATCGGCCTTGATTGCGGGGCTAGTTTGGGCTTGGGGCGGTTCAGTTTCTGGTAATTTTTTTTGATCTTGACAGCCAACAACTAAACCGGTCACAAGACAAGTTGTAAAAAAAAATTTTCGGTTTGAAGGATGCTTGAGTCTCATTGAAAAATTTTTTAGTTTTTATAGCATTGATAATCAATCAGATGAATCGTATATCTGTTATCTGGTTTTCTGACCTGAGGTGAAAAATTCTTGTTTTTTAATACTTCTTGAAAGGTAAAATATTTTTGATTCTTGGCGTCATTTAAACATAGCTTAAAATTTTTTTCTTTTATAGAGTCAGGGACTAAAAAATCTACTTTTCCATAATTTTTATGAGTGATCACAGAAAAAATTCACATCTAAGATTTACAGGACTGCAGGATATGAAAATTTTCAAGTAGTGTATATTTTGACTTCTACACTTTGGCCTACTTAATATCAAAAGTTAGTTTTATCTCAAGTGGTTCATTTATTGCCTGTTTTTGTAGGATACATTTTAGGGTATGAAAATTTTCGGTTTTTAGAGTCTGGTTGCCATAGGCTGCTTCCAAAAGATCAAAGCAGTTAAATTTTTTTGAGTCGGGGAGTAAATTGCTGAATGCTGTAAACTTGGTGCTGTCATTTAGCAGTATCAATTCAATAGTTTGGTTTTGAAAAAATTTTGGGCAAAAAAAAATTTCAGCTGCAGTTAGTCTTAATTTGACAAACCCCTGACCACGTTTGATTTGTGCTTCTCGGTTGGTATTATTAAGAAAAACTGTTATTATTTCCACACTCCTGAGTTGAAAGATGTAGTCAAGCACAAGACAAGGAATGCTGCAATTCTTGTCTCATGGGTTATTTCTTGGAAGGTAAATTTTTTTTGATTCTTAGCGTCATTAAAACATATCTTAAAATTTTCTTGTTTTATAGAGTGTTATAAAACCTTTTATCATATTGTCTTTCATAGTATTATAGGAAGTAAAATGTATCATTTGTGATCAAATTGTCTATTGATAAATACAAACCCGGCGTAAATAAACAACCACTCACGAAA
>Ga0194128_10001411_pt1 | contig 41776 bp, 41 predicted proteins | sample TA2KigCa65mmetaG_FD_148650 | JGI IMG/M metagenome (GOLD analysis project Ga0194128, IMG submission 148650) | Freshwater microbial communities from Lake Tanganyika, Tanzania - TA2015037 Kigoma Deep Cast 65m | ecosystem: Environmental > Aquatic > Freshwater > Lake | place: Tanzania: Lake...
GTCGCCCCTGAACGCCACCCTTCGCCCTGAGAGGGAGAAGGTGGTCGAAGACCGGATGAGGGTGCCTTCGCCCTCAAAGGGAGAAGGTGGTCGAAGACCGGATGAGGGTGCCTTCGCCCTCAAAGGGAGAAGGTGGTCGAAGACCGGATGAGGGTTCGGACGAGGGTGGAAGCCCCCTCACCCGCTCTCGACGTGCGTCGAGATCACCCTCTCCCCTTCCGGGCGAGGGGTCCAACAAACCTTCGCCCTGAGAGGGAGAAGGCCCCCCTTAGGACGCCACCCTTCGCCCTGGAAGGGAGAAGGTGGTCGAAGACCGGATGAGGGTGCCTTCGCCCTGATAGGGAGAAGGCGGCCGGAGACCGGGCCGCGGGGCCGCCGACCTTATACTTCGGGCTATGCAGTGGTTGTCGCTCGACCCGGGTGGTACCCCTTCCCGTTGCCGCTCTCGGGAGCAAGCAGTTCGATGAGCCTCGCCGACGACGTCAAAAAGCGACTCGACATCGTCCAGGTCGTCTCGGAGTACGTCGACCTCGACACACGCGCGCGCACCCCTAAGGCCAGGTGCCCGTTTCACGCCGAGAACACTCCGTCGTTCGTAGTCTTCCCAGAATCGCAACTGTGGCGATGCTTCGGTGCTTGCGCCACGGGCGGCGACGTCATCACGTTTCTGAGCCGCCAGCACAAGGTCGACTTCCGCGAGGCGCTGCGCATGGCAGCTACCCGCGCAGGCATCCGGGACACGTCGCCGCGACGCGAAGAGCGCAAGTCCTCGCCCTTGATCGAAGCCAACGAGGTCGCCCAGGCCTACCTCGCTGGGGTGCTCAACTCGCCGCGCGGTGAGGCCGCCCGCGCATATCTGAAGTCGCGGGGCATCGTCGATGCCGCGGTGCGCCGCCGAGAGTTTGGCCTGTGCCCCGACGGCCTTGAAACGCTGGCCGGGCACCTGCAATCGAAGGGGATCCAGGCCGGCGTCGCACGGGCCGCGGGGCTCGTGACACAGACACGTGAAGGCGCCTGGCGCGACATGTTCGTGGGCCGCCTGACGATCGCAATCCGGGACGCCGACGGCCGGCTCGTGGGGTTCGGCGCCCGCACGCTTTCCGGCGCGGAGCCCAAGTACCTGAACTCGCCGCGCTCCGAGGTATTCGACAAGTCAAAGCTGCTCTACGGCCTCCACTGGGCGCGCGACCGGGTCCGCCTGACCGGCACGGTGGTCGTCGTAGAGGGCTACATGGACGTGATCGCCGCCCACGAACGTGAATTCGAAAACGTGGTCGCCTCGATGGGCACCGCCATAACGCGCGACCAGGTCGAGCACGTGAAGGGCCTGGCGCAGAAGGTGGTGCTGGCGCTCGACGCCGATGCCGCCGGGCAGGAAGCGACCCTCAACAGCCTGGAGACGGTCTGGGGCGCCTACGGAGGCGCCAGCAGTGAGCTCGGCGCTCGACGGCAGCTCGACATCCGGGTCGCCCGCCTCGCGGGCGGCAAGGACCCTGACGAAGTCATCAGCCAGTCTCCCGACGCCTGGCGCTCGATCGTCGACGATGCGGCGCCTCTGCTCGACTGGCTGATCGACACACACGTGCGCAGAAACGATGTCTCCACACCCGCCGGCAAGGCACGCGTCACCGAGGCGATCTTCCCGCTGGTAGCGGTGCTCCAGAACACCTACGAACAAGACCGCTACCTCACCGCGCTGTCGTCGAAGCTGGGCGTCACCCTGGAGCAGCTACGCGCCAGCGCCGGACGCATCCGACCGCAACGGCGGCGCGGCCTGGCGGTGCGCGGGAACACCGAGGCTTCGGAGTCCGCTCTGACCGGGCAGGCCGACACTGCGATCGAGCGGTTTCTCCTTACCATGGTGCTTTCCGGCGATGATATTCGTGAATACGCGGCCGAACTGCCGGAGGAGGCTTTCTCCGACCCCGGTAATCGTGCCGTCTTTACCGCATGGCAGACTTCCGGTACAATAGGAAGACTGCGGGAAACGGCCCCTCCGGATCTGGCCGAGCGAATCGAGCATCTAACTGGCAACCCGCTTCCGCCAATGGACCAGCGCGCACGGGTTGGAGCGATTACGGACAGCGTCCGACGCCTGCTCGAACTTCACCTCAAACGATTAAAGGCCCAGGAAGCGCGCGCCCTGGAAGATCCAGCGTTCATCGAAGGCTCGCCTGAGACCCGCACACTCATCGAGCAACGTAGTCTCGAAACCAATGAGCGGCTCAAAAACCTGTACACAAGGCAGCCATAACGTATGCCAAGACGCGCAAAGAAATCAGGCATCCACGACGTCGTAGCCCCTGAGGACCTGGCGGGTAACCGCTCGATCATCAAGTACGACGCCACCCAGGCGGTGGACGAGGATTTCGATCCCGACAACCCGGAGGCGATCGTAGTCGCCCCGCGCTCCGAAGGGATCGGCTCCGAGCTGGACCAGTGGGAGGCCTCACGCACCGCGGAACACGACGCAATGCGGGCAGCCGAAGAGTGGGAGCGCAACTCCGACTCCGAGATGACCGACGACCCGGTGCGCATGTACCTGCGTGAGATCGGCCGGGTCAACCTGCTGACCGCGGAAGACGAGCGAGTACTCGCCCGCGCTATGGAGCTCGAACGCGTTCTAGATTCCATCGAGGAATCGATCGCCGACCCGCAGGGCCGAAAGCCCCGTTCCAGCGCGGTGGTCCGGGAGGTACTGCGGCGACTCTCCGAGCTGTCGGATACCGCGAACGCGATCGCACGTTACGTCGGCCTCAAGCGGAGCCCGCCACTTTCGCTCCTGATGTCCGATCCAGAGCTGCGCAAGCTGATCGATGGCCCGGACAACGAGGCGCTGATCAACTACCTGCAGGACACGCTTCACATCGACCGCGAGAAGATCGGGCCGCTGGTCGCCCGGGTCTCCGTCATGACCCGCTTGCTACCGGCCGAGGTCGTGGATGCCCTGGAAGGCGACCCGACCCTCAAGCAGCTGGCGGACCAGATCGAAGGCAAATCGGTCGAAGCCCGGCTCGAGATGTATGAGCTTCTGTTCCAGTCGCACCTGACCCGCCTGCGCGACGAAGGACAAAAATCGGAGCGGCACCTCTCCGAGGCGAACCTTCGACTGGTAGTGAGCGTCGGGAAGAAGTACATCGGGCGTGGCATGACCCTGCTCGACCTGGTCCAGGAAGGCAACATAGGCCTCATCAGGGCGGTCGAGAAGTTCGAATACCGGAAGGGATTCAAGTTCTCCACCTACGCCACCTGGTGGATCAGGCAGGCGATCACCCGTGCGATCGCCGACCAGGCCCGGACGATCCGCATCCCGGTGCACATGGTCGAGACGATCAACAAGCTCCTCAGGGTCAGCCGGCGGCTGCACCAGGAGAACGGGCGCGAGCCGACCCCGGAAGAGATCGGCAAGGCCATGGATTTGCCGGGCGACAAGGTGCGCGAGATCCTGAAGATCTCGCAGGAGCCCGTGTCGCTGGAGACTCCGATCGGTGAGGAGGAGGACAGCCACCTCGCCGACTTCATCGAGGACCGGTCAACGCCCGCGCCTTCGGACGCGGCGACCAAACACGTTCTCAAGGAGCAGCTCGACGAGGTGCTCGACTCGCTGAGCCTCCGGGAACGCAGGGTCCTTCAACTCAGGTTCGGCCTCGAGGACGGCAGGAGCCGCACGCTGGAAGAGGTTGGAACCGAGTTCAACGTCACCCGGGAACGCATCCGCCAGATCGAGGCGAAGGCGCTGCGCAAGCTGAGGCACCCTACCCGAAGCAGGCGCTTGCGCGACTTCCTCGAGTAGTCGCCCTTCCCGATCAGCCGGAACGAGTCAGTGCAGAGACGCCCGCCCTACCATCGGCGGGCGTTTCGTTTCTGCCAGCGGTCTCGAACTCGAACGTGCGGGGGATCTGGCACCTGAAGCGCCGGAGTTGCAGGTAATCAAGAAGGGCCTGGAGCCCAGGCTCTTGGGGAGGACCGGGACGGCGGCACGCGAGCTCAACCAGCTGGTGCTGCGCAACCTGGCCGGCAGGCCGCTCGCGGAGGACGCTCGAGGGCGGGCCGTAGAGCGGGTCAGGCGCGGGGCAAGTTGCGGTTCATCGACCGGTAGGGCGACCGCATGATCAATCCGATGCTCGCCGGCGGTCTGCGGTATTGCCTGCCGTCAGAGCCAGCCCCCGGTACACGGAGGTGGCGCTGCTCGAGATCAGCGTCCCCGGTGAGCGTGGCTGGGAACCGCCCGGTCTCTCAGGCGGCCAGCTCGCAGAGCATCCGAACGGAAGCCACATCCGGGTAATCCTGTGGAGGGAAGTTCCGCGCGCAAGATTCCGTGTACGTCATGGACCCGTCCAGCCAGGCAGCGTGCACTATCTGGGTATCGAAGGCGTGGACCAGGCTGTCCCTGATCGATCCCCTTCCACCGGGTGCGTCCGCCACGAACTTGCCCGTCGCCCCCCCCGGCAGCCTGCAGTACACGCTCGCTGGCTGCCAAGTCATGGCGGTAGAGGGGGTCAGGATCGCCACCAGCGGCACCTGGCCCGTTCACTCCGGAGGGGTCGACAGCACCTTAGCCGGGTAGGATCCGAAGACCTTGCACATAGTCGTGAGCCGGCGGATGTGTTCCAGAGCATCGACCACGATCGGGTCCGTTCGGTGCCCCTCGAAGTCGATCAGAAATACGTACCTGCCCAGCTTCTCTCCAGTCGGGCGCGATTCGATCTTCGACAGGTTGATCTTGCGGGTGGCCAGTGCGCCCATCACCTCGTAGAGCAGGCCAGGGCGATCGTTCGAGAACGACAGGGCGACCGAGGTCTTGTCTTTGCCGGTGCGAGGGTGGTCACCGGGTCCCAGGATCACAAAGCGCGTGAAGTTGTTCTGGTTGTCCTGGATATCCTCGGCTACGATCTCGGCCCCGTAGATCTCTGCTGCGCGCGCAGGCGCAATCGCAGCGGCAGGAATCGCGCTGGCGAGCATGTCCGTGACCGCGCCGGCCGTCGAAAGAGCTGCGACAGGCTCGGCGTCGGGATAGTGCGTGGTGAGGTACGCGCGGCACTGGCCGAGCGGTTGCGGGTGCGAGTAGATCCGCTTGATCTGCTGCGGCCGGGTGCCCGGCTTCACCATCAGGCAGTTGCGAATTCGCAGCGCCAGCTCATTGGTGATCTTGATCCGCGGCGACCGGATCAGGAAGTCCAGCACCTCAGGGATGGCGCCATGCAGGCTGTTTTCGACCGGGACAATCGCCTGGTCCACCTGCCCGGACTCCGCCGCCTCGGTGACCTGGCCGATCGTGGAATACATGACGCGCTGCATGCCACGGTCGTAGATGGCCGCTGCTTCTTCGCTGTAGGTGCCCGCAGGCCCCAGGAATCCGAGGCGTCCCGTCACCGGAGTCGACCTGCCTTCATAACAGTTTCCAACCCCTCGCGGCGCGCCGGGTCTGGACATGACGCTAGGTGGTGGTGATCTTCGAGACCAGGTTGTCCCAACCGACTACGACCAGGATGTCACCCACCAGCAGCTTTTCGTCCGGGTCAGGGCTCAGCGTAACCTCGTCGCCCCGCTTGAGCGCAACAACCAGCAGCCCGTTGCGGTCGCCCTTCCCTGCCAGGCCAGCCTCGGCAAGCGCCATGCCAGTGTACTTGTCGGGGACGGCAATGCGGGAGATACCAAACGAGGGTGTGATCTCCATGTGCTCCTGGACGTTCGGGTTGAACAGCCCGTGAGCAAGGCGGACCCCCATCTCCATCTCCGGGTACACGACCTTGTTGCAGCCGATCCGCTCCAGCGTGTTGCCATGCAGCTCATTGTTGGCCCGCGAGACGATGTAGGGGATGCCCATTGTCTTGAGCAATACGCTGACCATGATGCTGGCCTGGACGTTGGTACCGATCGCCACGATTGCGACGTCGAAGTTGTGGACGCCGAGCTCACGCAAGACGGCTTCGTTGGTGGCGTCGCCGCGGACCGCGTAGGTCACTTCGCCCATCATTTGCTGGACGCGCGCCTCGTCCTGGTCGATGGCCATTACGTCATGCCCGAGCTGATAGAGAGTGCGCGCGATACGGGAGCCGAAACGGCCGAGCCCGACGACTGTTACTTGCTTCTTCATGGGCTAGCCTATTCTAACTTCCTCTTCCACGTATCGATATCGTTCGACGGCCGTCGGGCCGATCATCCAGAGCCCGAGTGTAAGGGGACCGAATCGACCGATGAACATCGCCGCCATCAGCAGGACACGGCCCCAGTCGTTGGAGGCGGCCGTCACGCCGATCGAAACGCCCACGTTAGAGAATGCAGAGATCGCCTCGAACAAGAGGTCCTCCAGCGGTATGTTCTCGACCGCCGCCATCAGGTAGACGAAGATCCCGACCAGTCCGATCGAGGTGAGCGCGACCACCTGCGCGCGCTGCACCACCGTCTGCGAGACCACCCGCTTGAAGAGGGTGATGTTCTTTCGGCCTCGCAGCGTGTGGAAGATGGCGATGTTGAGTACGACGAAGGTCGTCACCTTGATTCCGCTGGCGGCAGACGTTGACGCGCCGCCGATGAACATCAGCACCTCGGTCGCCAGGACCGTGGTCTCCGCTGCCTTCGAGTAGTCGATCGTGTTGAATCCGGCGGTCCGCGTCGCGGCCGAATGGAACATCCCGTTGAAGACTTTCTCCGGGACCGACATGCTGCCGATGGTCCCCGATCTCGCATACTCAAACGAGACGAACTGGACCGTACCCAGGACCACCAGCAACAGGGTGGCGCCCAGCACCATCTTCGTTTCCAGCCGGAACCTCGACCACCGGGCCCGCACCCGCACCACATCGTGCATGACTGCGTAGGAGAGGCCGCCCAGGACAACGAGCGAGGTGAAGATCATCAGGACGATCGGGTCCTGGAAGAACCCGACCAGGCTACCCCCTCCCAACCGGTCTGCCGGCATGATGTCAAAGCCGGCGCTGTTGAATGCCGACACCGCGTGGAAGGCACTCATCCACAGCGCCTCCCGCCATTCGACGCCCGGCCAGATCTCTCCAAACACATAGAACTTCAAGAACAGGAACGCGGTCCCTGCGGCCTGGATCGCCAGCGCGGCAATGACGACATTGCGCACCCACGAGTTCAGGCCCCCGAGTTGCCTTACGCCGGCACCCTCCCGGATCACGAGCAGGTTCTGCAGACCGATCCTCTGCCCGAGGATGACCAGGAAGAAGGTAGCGCCGGTCAGGAAGCCGAGCCCGCCCAGGAGGATCAGCGTGAACAGGACGGCCTGCCCGAAGGGCGTCCAGTAGGTCGAAGTTTCGACCAAGATAAGGCCGGTGACGGTGATCGCGGAGATGGAAGTGAAGGACGCGACCCGCAGCGGCGTCCAGCCCTGCGTGTTGCTGGACATAGGCAGGAGTAGCAGGATCGTTCCGATTATCGCGAGGAGCACGAAGCTATACACGATGATCATGGGGGACGCTGGACCGCGGGAAGATACGTGACGGCTGGTCAGGCGTATCAACACGGGCGCGAGCGTCGCCTCGCGCAGAGCGCGCACCAGGACGTCGCCGGTCGTTGTAGGTGGTTGCTGCTCTTGCAAGCTTGATCAGGTCCGGAACAGAGCCCCGGTCTCCGGATTCAGGTCCGCCAGGTCATTCCGATCCCAGGTGCCGGCGCCAATCTCGACAGCCGCGGCACCCGTTACCCGTCGACCGCGCCTGTTCCCCCGGTTGAAACGACAAGGGACAGCCTCTGGCCGTCCCAGGGCGGGATTTTACTCTCTGAGAACCTGGCCGACGACCCTCGTACAACCTTCATCGTTGCCTACGGCAGCCTCCCCAACGGAAAATAGGCAACGATGAGCCTGATCACGATCGCCACCTACTTCGCCAAGTTCATACAGTTCTGCGCTGGCGCGTTCAACGAGTTCCTTGGCAAGAACGGGCCGTACATGGCCGCCGCGATCTCCTTCTATTCGTTCTTCTCCGTTTTCCCACTCTTCATCGCGACGGTCGCGTTCATGGGCTGGATCCTGGGCTCCAATCGCGTTAGCGACTGGCTGGTTACCGAGATCCCCAAGCAACTGCCAGTCGGACAGGAACTCATCGCGGGCGTGCTACGCACGGTCGATGAGCAGAAGATCATCGGCAGCGTGGTGGCGCTGGGGGCGCTGTTCTGGGCATCTACCGCCGTCTTTGGCGCGATCCGCAAGAGCATCAACAACATTTGGGGAATCCGGAGGACACGGCCGTTCCTGCAGGAGAGGTTAATGGACTTCTCGCTGATGTTCGGGGCGTCATCGCTCCTGCTCCTCTCAATCTTCACGACCACCTTCCCGGATGCTATCCAGCGATTCTTGAATAACCTCTTCCAGGACGGCGCCCCGTTTGTCGCCGGTTTCCTCGGGCGAATCGCAATCGCCATGCCGTGGATCGCGGTGTTCCCGACCTTCCTCATCCTTTACAAGTGGCTACCAAACACCCGGGTGCGATTGCGTGAGGCCTGGCTGCCCGCGATCGCCGCAGGCGCGGTTTTCGAGCTAGCCACGGTCGCATTCGTCGAATTCCTGCGGACGTTCCCGGCCACTCTTGACCTCTATGGCGCCGTCAGCGCCGTGCTGGCGCTCCTCGCCTGGGTGTACGTGTCCTCCATCATCCTGCTCGCCGGTGCGCTCGGGACGTCGCGCTACACCGCCTTCCTGGCGAAGGTCGAGCAGAAACAGCGCGTCAAGGAACTCTCCAGGAATCTGGAACGGATCAGGTCGCAACCGCTTGAACTTGCCAATCCCGAATAGTCGACGCTTCTCGTTATTGCTCGCGCTGCTCAGCGCGCTGGTCGTGGCCAGCTGCGCCCGTGCGGGGACGGTGGCCACGGTGGTCAGTTCCGCGACCGCGCCGCCCGGGGCCGGGGTGGGCGCGCTCGGCGCGCTGCCTAACCTCAGAGAGACGGTGGCGCACGTGTCGCCCGCCGTAGTGGCGGTCGACGTCAACGTGACCTCGCTCGACTTCTTTCTGAGGCCGGTCGAACAGGTGGCCGCGGGTAGTGGCGTGATCATCCGGCCCGACGGCTACGTAGTCACCAACGACCACGTGATCGCGGGTGCCAGTTCGATCCATGTCGCCCTGACCGACAGGCGGGTATTTGAAGCGAGAGTGGTCGGCCGCGACAGCCGCAGCGACCTCGCCGTTCTGAAGATCGACGAGACGGATCTGCCCTACCTCACCTTCGCCAGCAAGGACGCGGTCGACGTGGGTGACTGGGTCCTCGCACTCGGCAACGCGCTGGGCCTCGAGGGCGGGCCGACTGTAACATTCGGGATCATCAGCGCGCTTGGCCGTACCGTGCGTACGGCGGCGGGCCTCACCCTGACCGACCTCATGCAAACCGACGCAGCGATCAACGAAGGCAATAGCGGAGGGCCGCTTGTGAACCTGCGAGGCGACATCGTCGGAATCAACACGACGATCCTCGCCGAGGCACAGGGCATCGGCTTTGCGATCAACTCCGACACCGTCACGCGCTTCACCAACGACCTGATCGAGTTCGGGAGGGTCCGCCGGCCCCTCATCGGACTCCAGGGAAGGACGTTGAACCCTGCGGTGGCGGAGCAGTTCCAGCTCAAGGTCGGCTCGGGAGTCCTGGTGACGGGCGTTGCCGATGGACCCGCGGACAGTGCGGGCATCAAGCCCAGGGACGTGATCCTCAGGTTCGGTGGTGCCGCCGTGACTAGCTGGGACCAGTTTCTTGGCCTGCTCTGGGCCCGGCGCCCCGGCGAGAAGGTCACCCTCGAAGTGCTGCGCGGCGCCGAGAATCTGCAGATCGTGGTGACCCTGGCGGAGCGGCCCCCGGAAGGTGGCTAACCAGCAGCTCGAGGTCGGTGTGGCGCTCACAACCTCGGTGACGCCGGTGTTCGCCGCTGGCGAACAGCGCGACTACGTGGAGCGCCTCGCGGTCGCCGCCGACAATCTTGGCTTCTCTTCGGTCTGGCTCAGCGATCGCACGGTGTATCCGGTCGACCTCGCCCGCCGCTATCCGGCGCAGTTCGGGGGCGACGGCCTTGACCCGCGCGGGCAGAACGTCCTCGAAGCGCTCACCACCCTGGGCTACGTGGCCGGCATCACTAAGCGCGTCCGGCTGGGATTGAGCGTCCTGGTGTTCCCATTCCGGAACCCGATCCTGAATGCCAAGATGCTGACGACCCTCGACGTCCTTTCCGGCGGCCGACTGCTGATCGGCGCCGGCACCGGATGGATGCCTGAAGAGTTCTCGGCGATGGGGGCAACGTTCAGCGATCGTGGTCCGGTGACCGACGACCACCTCCTGGCGTTCAAGGCGCTGTGCGCCGGCGAGCCGTCGTACGCCGGACGTCACGTAGCGTTCGAGAACGTGGCATTCCATCCTCCGCCCCACCAGAAACCCCATCCCCCGGTGTGGATCGGCGGTAACTCTGACGCAGCCCTGAAGCGGGCCGCGCGCCTTGGTGATGGCTGGCACGGGATCCGGCTTACACCCGATGAAACTGCCTACAAGAGCAAGGTCCTGGCTGGATTGCTGGCCAGGGCCGGACGCGCCCCCGGCTCGGTCGCGGTAACGCTCCGCCATACCTTGCGTCCTGGGGCGCCCGAGGTGGACATGGACGGCCTGAGAACAGTCCTGACCGGCGGCTACGAGCAGATCGCCTCGGACCTGGTCAGGTATCGATCGTCAGGCGTAAGCACCATCGTCCTCTCGATCAGCGCCGCATCGACCGATGCGACCGTCGAGATCATGGAGAAGTTTTCGGTGGAGGTGCTGCCTCGGCTCCGTGACGGCTAGCTCGGCACTATTCGGCCCGGCGAGCGCTCTTGAGCCACGGGAAGTCCGCTTCGAACTCCGGCTTGCCCTGGACATCCAGCTTGACCCGGTAGAGCTCCCCGCCGCGATGAGCACGGTAGTCGTATCCGGACGGCTCCAGCCCTCCCGGGGAATCGCCCGTGCCGATCCAGGCTGAGGTCACATAGAGCTCGTTGAGGTCCTTGCCCCCGAACATGACGCTCGAAGTCTGGGTAACGGGGAACTGGATCCTGCGCTCTTCCTTGCCGTCAGGGTCGAACCTGACCACGCATCCACCGAACCAGAGGGCGGCCCAGACGTGGCCTTCGGCATCGACGGTCATGCCGTCGGGGATCCCGTCCGTCTTCGGCAGCTTCACGAACTCGCGCTTGCGGGTCATCGCGCCGTTCTTGACGTTGTAGTCGAACGCCCAGATCGTCCTGACGGTCGAATCGGTGAAGTACATCGTCTTGAGATCGGGGGAGAAGCCCATCCCGTTGCAGATGCCAACGCCATCGATCATGGCGGTGACATCGCCGTTGGGCGGGTCGAACCGGTACAGGGTCCCTGGCGCGCCGTCGTAGATCGTCCCGGCAAAGAAGCGGCCGCGGGGGTCGGCGATCGTATCGTTGAACTGGAGCCTGCGGCTCCGCAGCGTGCCACGATGGATCCAGTGCCACTCCTTGGGCGGCTTCAGGAGACCCAGCCCTGACCAAGTCGCGCAGATGAACCCGCCGCGCCTGTTGACTGCAAACCCGCCGATCCACTCGCCCTCGTAGAGCTTGGAGTTGACGCCGGTCGATGGATTGAACTCGAAGAAACGCCCGGTCCGGATGTCCGACCAGTAAAGGACCTGCCGGTGTTGATCCCACACCGGCCCCTCGCCCACCCTGGCACGTGCGTCGGCGACCATTTCGACCTTGATTTTGGACTCACGCTTCCGATTCACGAAAAGAACCATCCCTTCCCAGGAACCGAACTCGGTCAAAATCCGGGGCCGTTACCGCGCGGGGCGCTTAATCGTCGAGAGGCTACTCCACCTGCCGATTTCCGGCAAGCGGTTCCTTACGAATTCCGTAGAAAATTACCCGGAAATGGCGGGATTGTGTGCAGGTTGCGCACTTTTGATCCGGGCGGGAAGACCTCTGCTCCAGCTGCCGGGCCCTCAGCGAGCGGCGCCGGGACCAAATGTCCGGGGCGGGGTCCCGGGCTTCAGAGAAAAGTGACTGTGGATGCAGAGCCACCGTGTGCCCGACCGGCGCAGCACCACGCTCGCCCGGCCGGGTCGCGGAAATCGGTTGCCGGCCACGTCGTAGCCAATCGAATCCCAGACCGCGACACCCCAGGCCACGCCCCCGGACCCCCCGGCGCGGACGCTGTCCAGGTCGATCTTGAAGTCGCTGATGTTCGGCCAGATGCCGCGCCACTGCTCTTGTTCAAGCCGGTCCAGCCCGGTCACGATCGCGGCCCTGGTGCCGAACGACACCACGTCGGCATCGAAGATGGCGCGCGCGCTGGCGTAGTCGACCGCAGCACAGCACCGGCCCAGCTGGTCGAACCAGTTCCGGACCGCCTCAAGGAACTCTTCGGAATCGGCCACCAGGCCACTCTCCGTTGCAACCCTTCAGGAGGGAGTTGGGAGGTTAAGATTACGGTCTTCTTTGCTCGGCTTCCGAAGGAGCGAATGATGCGATTGCACGTCCTGGGCGCAGGTACGCCCACGCCCACGCCAGACCGCTTTGGGACATCTTACGTCCTTGATCTGGGGGGCGGGCGGCTCGCAATGTTCGACTGCGGCCCGGCGGCAACGCACAAGCTGGTCAAGGCCGGGTTGTGGCCCACCAGAGTGGACTGGCTGTTCTTCACGCACCACCACTTCGACCACGACATCGACTACCCGTGTTTCCTCCTGTGTCGGTGGGACCAGAGCATCGGCAAGGAGAACCAGCTGAAGGTTCTCGGCCCAAAGCTCACCGAGACGATCACGGAGCGGATCCTCGGCGAGGGTGGTGCTTTCGAGCACGACTGGAAGGCGCGCGTAGGTCACCCGATCAGCCAGCGCGTTTACCTGAACCGCGGCGGCAAGTCGCTCCCCCGCCCCGCTCCGAGCGTGGACGCACGCGACGTCGGACCCGGCCTCGTGTACAACGGCACCGACTGGCAGGTTACCGCTGCGCCGGCCGAACACGTCCAGCCGTTTCTCGATTCGCTTGCGTACCGGGTCGAGACTGAGCATGGGAGCATCGTGTTCACCGGGGACACCCAGCCCTGCAAGTCGGTCATTGACCTTGCACGCGGAGCCGACACGATGGTGTGTATGTGCTGGAACGACCAGGACGCGATGGACGAAGACGGCGAGGGCCCGTTCCAGTGCGGGACCAAGGGAGCGGCACGAATGGCGGAAGAGGCCGGTGTCAAGCGCCTCGTGCTGGCCCACATCGGGCCCAACCTCTCCCGTCACCCGGTCATGGAGAAGGGGATCGGGGACGTGCGCCAGCTCTATCGCGGCGAGGTCGTGTTCTCGCACGAGCTGATGCAGCTGGACCTGCCCAGGCTGTAGTACCTTCGCCGATATAATCGGATCGATATCAATCGGTTTCCGCCGGCTATCCACGCCCGCCTCGGGAGGCCCGTTCATCCATGCCCGAAACAAAGTTCGACCTTGTCGTGATCGGCGCCGGCCCTGGCGGCTACCACGCGGCCATCCGGGGGGCTCAGCTCGGATTCAAGACCGCGGTGGTTGAAAAGGACGATGGGACCGGGATCGGCGGACTGGGCGGTGTCTGTCTGAACTGGGGCTGCATCCCGAGCAAGTCGCTATTGAAGAACGCGGAGCTCGTGAACACCCTCAAGCAGCCCTCCGACTGGGGCCTGTCGTTCGACAACTTCAGGGCAGACATGGGCAAAGCGGTGGAGCGCAGCCGGAAGGTGTCCACCGCGCTCACGCAGGGCATTGGCTTCCTGTTAAAGAAGAACAAGATCGAGGTGTTCAAGGGCAAGGGCTCGATCGCCGGCCCGACATCGGTGCAGGTCGAGGGTGGTCCGACGCTCGAGGCAAAGCACATCGTGATCGCGACCGGCGCCCGCCCGCGCAGCCTGCCGAATCTCGAGATCGACCTTAAGTCGATCATTACGAGCCGCCAGGCCCTCGAGCTCAAGGAGACGCCGAAGTCGATCGGTATCGTGGGCGGTAGCGCGATCGGGGTAGAGTTCGCCTACTACTTCCGCGCCTACGGGGCCGAGGTGACCATCTTTGAGATGCTGCCGCACCTGGTCCCTGCCGAGGACGAAGAGGTCTCGGTCGAGCTCGAGCGGGCGTTCAAGAAACAGGGCATCAACTTCGTCACCGGCGCAAAGGTCTCAGGCACCGAAAAGCGCGGCGCTCAGCTCGCGATCAAGTACGAGGCCGGCGGGCAGCCCGGCGAGTTCGTGTGCGACAAAGTGATGCTGGGAGTCGGCGTGCAACCCAACTCCGACGGTATCGGACTCGAGAAGGTCGGCGTGCAGGTCGAACGCGGGTTCATCAAGGTCAACGACCGGCTACAGACCACGATCCCGAACATCTACGCTGTAGGCGATGTCACGGGCAAGATGATGCTGGCCCACGTGGCGTTCACACAGGGCGTCACGGTGGCCGAGAGCTTGAAGGGGCTGAACCCGCCTGCGATCAGCTACCCGGACATGCCACGCTGCACTTACTGCGTACCGCAGATCGCCAGCATCGGGCTGACCGAGAAGCAGGCAAGGGAAAAGGGCTTCAAGGTCAAGATTGGAAAGTTTCCATTCCGCGGGGCGGGCAAGGCGGTCGCAATCGGCGACCACGAGGGGTTTGTAAAGATCGTGAGCAACGAGGAGTCAGGCGAGGTACTCGGCGCCCACATGATTGGCCCCGAGGTCACAGAAATGATCGCCGAGTTCGGCGTCCTCAAGACCCTGGAAGGCACCCCTTACGAGCTGGGAGTGACCACCCACGCTCACCCGACGCTGTCGGAGGCGGTCAAGGAAGCGGCGCTGGCCGTTCACGGTGAGGCGATCCACTTCTAAGTCCGGGACGCCCGGGCCAGGCAAGGCGCTTCTCCGCCACGATCAGACCGACATCCTCTCTTGCCACGGACCCGGAGGAGTTGGGGACGAATCCCAGCCGGCCCCAGAAGTCCGCTTCGCCAGGCCCGGCCGGGTAGGTCACCGTGAGACGGTTAGACTCCCTGCCGGCCAGGCATGCGACGGCCTCGCAGAGGGCCGAGCCGGCCGCCAGCGCGTCGTCGCCCAGCGTGCCCATCCATCTGATCTCTGCGGCACCGAGTGAACTCCCCCACGCGCAGAATCCGACCGGCTGCCTTCCCGCCAGGGCTACCAACCACTGGATCTGGCCCGGCACCCCGGGGGTACCGACCGGGTGGAATCCATCAGAGGCGAAGAGCCTGCCGGAGGACTGTATCCGGCGCATGAGGCGCCAGTCCCCCGTTCCTGCTGGCCGGACTTCGATCCGAGCCGGGCCGTTCATCGCCGCCTCTTACCCGTCTTCTGGGCCGATCGAGCGGCGCCGAGGAGCGCCTCGAGCGCCTGGCGATCGATCCCGAGATCAGCCGCGCGTGTCGCATCGGCCTCCCCTTCCTCGTCACGGCCGCTCTCGATCAGCGCTGCCCCTCGATTGGCGAGCGCCTCGGGATAGCCGGGCCGCAGCCGCAGCGCCTCGCTGTAGTCGCGTATCGCCTTCTCCGTCTGACCCATCGCGTGGTAGGCGTTGCCTCGATCCAGATAGGTGTCGGCGAACGACGGGTTCAGGTGAACCGCTCGATCGTAGTCGTTGATCGCCTGGGGCAACCGCCCTAGCTCGGCCAGTGCGCCGCCTCGGTGCTGATACATTCCGGCGTGGCCGGGGGCCAGGTAGATCGCGACGGTGAAATCCCTGACCGCCTGTCGGAACTTGCGCTGCTGGTACGCGTCCACCCCGGCGCGATAGCGCTCGATCGCGAGCGCCGCGGCCTCCTCTGCCGACATGGCGCGACCGCGCCCGAACAGGCGGGCAAACAGAATCCTCCAACGGGTCATCACGTGCTCAGAGTAACAACCTCAGAGCACCCCGTTCTCTGCGACATGAACTACGGATTTCGTCGCAACTTGCTGGTAAGCTCTGTATCCGGCGTCATGCGACGCCTCACTCTGACCCCACTGGCCGGATGGCAGCGCAGCGGCCGCCGGGTCACTGGCAGGCATCTTCCACATGGCCCAGATCACCGGCGGCCCGCGCTCGCCGGTCGGTGTCCTCCCCCCTCCACGCCGTCATCCCCGACCGCGGGCGCTGATGCCGCTCGCACTGCGGAATCCTGGCTACCGTCGCGTCTGGGCCGGGATCGCGTTCCTCTTCTTCGCAAGATGGATGGAGGTCGCGGCCTTCTCGTGGCTGGCGGTCGAACGAACCCATGACCCCTTCGCGATCGCGATGGTGGGGTTTGCCCGAATCACGCCGTTCTTCCTGCTGGGACCTCTCGGTGGGTTCGTAGCCGACCGGTTCAACCGTCGCCAGATCCAGATCGCTGCGCGGCTTGGCTTGGCCGGCATCTCAGCGGTGGCCGCGCTGCTGCTATGGCTCGATGCGCTGGAACTCTGGCACATCTACGCGCTAGGCATCCTGAGCGGCGTGATCATGAGCCTCGAGGTCCCCGCCCGCCGTGCCTTCACAATCGATGTCGTGGGCAACCACGCGGTCACGAGCGGAGTGGCGTTCGATCAGCTGGCGGTGATGTCTACTCTGCTCATTGGGCCAAACGTGGCGGGCCTCCTGCTGCCTGTCCTGCCGGGCGCCGTGATCTTCGCGATCATAGTGGTCCTCAACGCGTTGTCGGCTGCGGTCCTGCCCAGGGCCCCACAGCGGCGCGTGGCGACGGTGGCACGCGAGGCGATCTTCAGTTCGTTGCGCAGCGGGGTGAACGTCGTGCGGCGCAACCGAGCACTGGCCGGCGCGCTGATCGCCGTCGGCATCACGAACATGTTTGGATTCGCCTTTTTTCCCCTTATCCCCTACTTCGCCAAAGACGTGCTGAACACCGGGTCGGCGGGACTCGGGCTCCTGATCTCGGCGGAGGCCGCGGGAGGCGTCATCGCGGTGCTGCTGATCGCGCTGGTGGGGAACCATTTCCGGCACCACGGCCGGGCGATCATCGGCTTTGCCGCGGCCTGCCATCTCACCGGTTTCGGGCTCGCGTTCGCGCCGTCCCTGATCGGCACCTTCGGCCTGCTCGCACTCGCTGGCGGCTTTGCCGCCGCGCTCTCGATGATGCAGGCGAACCTGCTGATGATCGTCACTCCGCCCCAGGCGAGGGGACGCCTGGTCGGCGTGGAAATGGTGTTCGGCGGCGCGTATCCTCTCGGATCACTTCTCGTCGGTGGACTCGCAGGCGTCATGACTCCGTTCAACGCGATCGTCATGCTTTCCGCGATCGGACTCGCCCTCATGGTCGCGGTCGCACTGGCCATGCCCGCCTTGCGCGCGCGCACCCCCGCGGCGCCCAGCACCGCCGGCGCGGCCTGACCGCGCCCCCCGTTTCGAGGTGACTCAGCAATCGGACCCATCCACGGCCAGCGCGCCCTCCGGGCCCGCGATCGTGCAGACCCGCAAGGCGGTCCCGCGCCGCGGGCCGGGGTCGGTCTTCCGTGGTGCGCCTCGGCCATTGCGGCACCCCGCCTTTCTGCGCGTCTGGCTGAGCGGACTGTTCGTCTACCCCGCACGCTTCGCCGACATCACAACGGTCGCCTGGCTGGTGGCACAACATACCGACCGCCCCTCCCAGGTTGCGCTGATCGCGGTGTTTCGATGGTTGCCGTACCTGATCGCCGGCCCCTGGATCGGGCTGATGATCGACCGGCTGCCTCGCCTGCGCGTGCTGCGCCTCGCGCAGGCGTCGATGGCGGCTGGCGCGGTTGTGGTTGGGATCCTCGGCCTCACCGGCCGGATCGAGGTCTGGCACATCTACGCGTACACCGCGTTCTCCGGGCTGACCTGGACCGTCGACCTCCCTGCGCGACGGGCCTACATGCGAGGCGTGGTTGGCCGCCGTTCCACGACGGTTGCACTTGCTCTCGACCAGCTGACCTGGCATACCGGGCTGCTCCTGGGTTCCAATCTGGCCGGGCTGGTCCTCGACAAGTTCAACCCTGGCTGGATCTTCATCGGCGTCGCAGGGTCAGTGCTCCTCGGCCTGCCGCTGCTGGCCGGCCTGCCACGGCTCTCCCGGATCGGAGGACCGCGGCCGCCGTCTCCCTTCCGGGCGCTGCTCGAAGGCGTCCGATTCATCAGGTCCGACCGCACGCTGATCGGCGTGATGCTGCTGGTCGCAATCACGAACACGTTTGGATTTGGATTCGAAGCGATGACGCCGGTCTTCGCCGAGGATGTGCTTCACGCCTCGGCGGCGAAGTTCGGGCTCTTGATGTCAGCGCAGGGAATCGGCTCCGTGATCGGGGGCCTGGTGCTAATCCGCATAGGACATCGGCTGAAGCGGCACGCGTTTGTCCTGATGTGCGTGGTGATCGGCAACCACGTCGCGTCCCTGCTCCTTGCGCTTTCGGCCTGGTACTCGGCCTCGTTCACCGTACTGGTCCTGGCAGGGATCAGCGGCAACCTGTTCGGCGTGATGAGTACCAGCATCTTCCTGCTGCTGACCCCCGACGTCATGCGGGGCCGCGTGCTCGGGCTCCACATCTTCGTCATCGGTTGCTACCCGCTGGGCATCTACGGCCTCGGCCAGCTGTCCGATGCGCTGGGCCCCGGGCGTGCGCTCGCGGTCGTTGCATCGATCGGAATCACACTCGCACTCGCGGTCTTCGTGGCGTTCCCGGAATTGCGCAGGCCGACCCGCCCGCTCGACAGATCAGGCTAGTTGGCGAGGGACCCCGCAGGCTTCGGGCCGCGCTCGGCGAACTCCAGCCAGTTGCCATCCGGGTCCTGGAAATAGATCGCGTATCGAGCCCACGGGAAGGCGACGTCGCGCAGCATGGGCGGGCCCGTCACGGTGACGCCGGCGGCGCGCAGCCTGTCGTACCAGGCCCGCACGTCGTCGACGAGCATCCCGGCGTGCGCGGCGCCGATCCGGTTGCGGTCCGCGCCGGCGCTCGGCCCCGGGTACGGCGTCAGGTACTGGATCAGTTCGATCGAATGCCCATCGCCGATTCCAACGAAGGCCGACTTGATGCGCGCTCCCTGGTAGCCGACGACCCCCGAAATCCATTCGCCGACGATCTCGGTGGGTGGCCGCTCGACGCACATGCCCAGCAGGTCGCGGTAGAAAGCGACCGAGCGCTCGAGGTCGGCCACGATGAATCCGGTGTGATACAGGGCCTGGATGCGCAAGGTCAGGACTCCGACTCAGTCAAGATGGAAGACCTCCTGAAGCTGGCGCATGTTCTCGTCGGGCCGGGCGCCTCCCAGGTTCTCGAAGTACGGCGCCATGAACTTCTGCCAGCGCCCGTTCACTTCCTCTCCGGCCATCCCGGCGAGCGAAGCCTCGAACGAATCCGGGACCTCGACGTACCCGAACATCAGCCCGTCGGCCCGCATGAACAGCGAGTAGTTGTGCCAGCCGTGCTTTCGTAACGCCGCCAGCATCTCGGGCCATACCTTACGGTGGTGCTCCGAATACTCGTCAATCCTGTCCTTCCGTACTTTCAGCAAGAAGCCGGTCCGCAGGTGCCGGGCAGGGCGACGTGCCGGTGCGTCCAGGTGAAACACCTCTTCAAGCGGAATTCGTTGCGTCGATTCGAACAGGGGAGTCATGAACTTCCGCCAGCGGTCACTCACTTCCTCTTTTGCCATCGCGGCAAACGCCCGGTCAGGGTCGTCCGGCATCTCCAGGTAGAAGAACAGATAACCGTTCTCGTCCATGAAGATCGAGTAGTTGCGGTGCCCATGCCGGCTCAGAGCGGCCAGCATGTCCGGCCACACCTTCCGGTGCGCCTCCTGGTACTCGTCGATGCGTTCCCTCTTCACCTTCAGCTGGAGCGAAACCCTCTTCACGCGCTGGCCTCCGGGGTCGATCTTCCCCGCTCGATCGCGGGCAGTGCGCAAGTTACGCTATGCGCATCGCCGTCGACAACACACCCGCGCGGAGAACCGAGATGAAATCCTTTGGTCAGATCCTCGACCTGAAGAACGACCCCAGGACCATCGATGCCTACGAGAAGTACCACCGTGAAGTCTGGCCAGAGGTCGTCCGGTCGCTCAAAGCAGCCGGGATCACCAAGATGAAGATCTTCAGGGTCGCCAATCACCTGTTCATGTACTACGAGGCACCCGACAACTTCGTGCCGGAGCGGGACTTCCAGAAGTACACCACGAGCCAGAAGTCGAAGGAGTGGGACGTCCTGATGCGCACCTTCCAGCAGAAGGTCCCGGAGGCCAAGCCGGGAGAGTGGTGGGCGGCAGGGAAGCTGGTTTACGACCTGGATTGGCCGACCGGGAAGTGAAGCGGCGACGTACGCTGGCCTGGGCCGGTGGCTTCCTCATCCCGGTACTCGCGTGGTGCGGCCTGATCTTCTGGGTATCCAGCAGGACCGCCTCGCAGCTTCAGGACGCGACCTGGGTGCCTGCGCTCGCTGAGATCGCCCACTTCGGCGCCTACCTGGTGCTGGCCATCCTGGTGTGGCGCCTGCTCGCATCAGTCGTTCGATCGAGCGGGGTGATCAACGTGCGGGATCTGGTGGTCGCCAACCTGACCGGAGCCGCGTCCTTCGCTTACGCCCTGAGCGACGAGTACCACCAGACATTCGTGCCAGGGCGCGCTTTTTCAGTGGAAGATCTTGCGGTAGACCTCGCCGGCATCGTTACCGGAACCGGGCTCGCGCTGGCCTTTCGTTACCGGCGAGCCAGGCGCAGTTCAATGGAGAGCTCGGCGGCCTTGCATTCGCCCGCCGGAGGTACGACTATCTAGGTCCCTGCCGGCGGCTGCACCAGGACACGAGGCCATGCCGAACAAGCGTCCCGTCGACGAATTCAATCCCCGCGCCACGCTCTTCGCCAAGATCGAGGAGACGGTGCGGACCGCCGAAGACTTCGTACGGCCACCCCAGCATTCGTGGGCGGCCGCGCTGATCTATGACGACATCCTGCCGGGGCTTTTCCAGGCCCGCATGTATGTTGAGCTACGCAGGTACCAGGCGCCCGAGGTCAGGGATGGGCTCTTTACGGCGCTGCAGGCTGCGCACAAGTTGACGGACAACGATCCGCGCTACGTCAGGCTGGTGAATCGCCTGCGGATCCTCCTCGAAGACGCCGAGCACGCCAAACGCGGGGACTGAATCCGCGATACTGGGGCACATGAACCCGATACAGATCGATGTCCTCATTGACGACGAGTTCACGGGCGAGGTGTCGGCGGCCGAACTCGTGCGGGTCGCGACACGCACGCTCGAGAAGGAGCTGGTCAGCGGCCCAACTCACGTGACGATAGGCATCACGGACGACGCCACGCTGCAGGACCTGAATCGTACCCACCGCGGCGAAGACAAGGTCACCGACGTCCTTTCGTTTGGATCGTCAGATCAGGCCTCCAGAGGCGTGGTCGACCCTGACCCGTTCCCTGCCGGCCCTGGCGCGCCGTCTACCCTGGGGGACGTGATCATCTCTTACCCACAGGCGGCCAGGCAGGCCGCGACGGTTGGCCACCCGGTCCGGCGCGAGCTCGCGCTGCTCACGGCGCACGGCGTCTTGCACCTGATCGGATTCGACCACGTCTCGATCGAGGACGAGCGCGACATGTTCGCCCGCCAGGACGCGGCCCTCGAAGACGTGCTGGGTGCGGCTCCGGCGCGGAAGCGGGTGTAGTCATGCCAGGCGAATTACAGGTCTTCTACCGCAAGTGGCGCCCGCAGCGCTTCGCTGACGTTGTCGGTCAACAGCATGTCGCCACGACACTGCGCAATGCGATGGCGACCGGACGGATCGCCCACGCCTACCTGTTCTGCGGGCCACGCGGTACCGGCAAGACCTCTACCGCCCGCATCCTCGCGAGGGCACTCAACTGCGAGAAGCCGAAGGACGGCGAGCCGGACACGACGTGTGCGAACTGCATCGCCGCCAATGAAGGCCGGATGCTCGACGTGATCGAGATCGACGCCGCGTCCAATACCGGTGTCGACAACATCCGAGACCTGCGTGAAAAGGTCCAGTTTTCGCCGACCATTGGCCGCCACAAGGTCTACATCATCGACGAAGTCCACATGCTTTCATCTGCCGCGTTCAACGCCCTCCTGAAGACACTCGAGGAGCCGCCACCCCACGTGGTCATGGTGCTGGCCACGACCGAGGTCCATAAGGTGCCCGCCACGATCATTTCGCGTTGCCAGAGGTTCGACTTCCGCCGGATCCCCAACGACCTCGTGGTCGCCAAGCTGCGGACCCTGTGCGACGCCGAAGGCATCACCGCTGAGCCAGCCGTCCTCGACCTGATCGCCCGCGTCGTGTGGGGCGGGTTGCGCGACGCCGAGAACCTGCTCGAGCAGCTGGCCGTTTCGTACGGCTCAAACGTGACCCTTGTCCAGGCACGCGCCCTCCTCGGGCTGGGCGACACCGTGACCTCGGTACAACTCGCCACAGCCGTGCTCAAGGGCGACGCTTCCACCGCCCTGTCGGTCATCAACGGAGAGTCCGGGCGAGGCACCGACCTCGCGAGCCTGCGCGCCGGCGTCATCGACGCCCTGCGAGCCGCGCTCCTCCTCAAGGCCGGCGTGCACGACTCTGTCAGCCATCCCCCTGAAGTGGTGTCGGCGATGCAGGACGTCATCCGCGGCCTCTCGATGGAACACCTCCTCCACGCCCTCGCAGTGTTCGGCCAGGCCGACATCAAGACCGAGCCGAACTCCCCGTTGCCCCTCGAACTCGCGGTCATCGAAGCCGTAACCGGCACCCCCGAGCAAGCCGGCGCAAACACCGGGAGGGCCGCACCGCCGCGCCAGGAACCGGCAGCGCCCCGTCCGTCGGCGCCCCGCCCCGCTGCCCAGGTGCGCAACCGCGCCGCGTACCGGCCCGAGGGCCCGCCCGCGCAGCCGGCGGGCGCGCGCTATGTCCCCGCGAGCAACGATCCGCCGGTGCCGCCCCCTCCCCCCCGCCGCGAGCTCACCGGGCCAGAAAAGAACTGGGAAACGGTGTGCCGGTCGCTGAATCGCACCAAGGGCAAGCGCTTCATGCTGGGCGCCCTGCTGAAGGCGTCGCAATCGCAGACCCAGGCCGGGGATTCCCTGGTGGTCAGGTATACCAGCAAGGCAAACGGGGAGCGGCTCGAAGAAGAGATCGCCGATGCACATTCGCGCCGGGCGGTCGAATCCGCGATCGCGGAAGCCTTTGGCGTACCCTTGACCGTGAAGGTCGTCTACGAAGCTCCGGGCCCGACCGGGGCCAGCCAGCCGTCGGCGATGGAAAGCAAGCTGGTGCGCGCGGCTCTGACGATGGGCGCACGCGTCATCGACGACCGGCCGCTCGAAACCGAGAATCAGTAGCCGCCGGCGCGCACGCGCTCAATCAGGTGGCCACGACGAAACGGCCGTTCGACCCAGAGATCCCGGAGTGCGAGATTCGATGAACAAGCGCATGCTCCAGCAGGCCCAACAGATGCAGGCGCGCCTTGCGCGCATCCAGCAAGAGATCGCCGAGGCAAAGACCGAAGCCACCTCCGGCGGCGGGGCGGTGAAAGCCGTCGTGCTGGGTGGCACACGGCTGGAATCGCTCACGATCTCTCCCGAGGCCGTCCAGGCCGGCGATGCCGAGATGCTCCAGGACCTCGTCATGGCCGCAGTGAACGAAGCCATGGACATGGCGCAGGCGGAGGCCTCCAAGAAGATGGCCGCCGTCACCGGCGGGCTCAACATCCCGGGCCTCTTTTAGCCGGCCGGAGCAGTCACTTGGATGGCCATCGCGCGGCGAGTCTTGCCCCGCCGGTCGCTCGCCTGATCGAAGCGTTTCGCAAGCTGCCGGGAGTTGGGCCGAAGAGCGCGCAGAGGCTCGCCTACCACCTGATCCGCATGCCGCGCGCGGAAGCCGAGTCCCTGGCCGAAGCCATCCTGGCGGTCAAGGACCGGATCGTGCTTTGCCAGGTCTGCCAGAACATCACCGAATCAACACCCTGTCCGATCTGCAGCGACCAGTCCCGCGACCGGACCAGGATCTGCGTGGTGGAAGAACCGCTGGACTCCATGGCCATCGAGAGGACGCGCTCCTACGACGGCCTGTATCACGTCCTGCATGGCGTCATCTCACCCGTCAACGGGATCGGCGCCGACGACCTGAAGGTGCGGGAGCTGCTCGAGCGACTGCGCGACGAGTCGGTCACCGAAGTGATCCTGGCCACCAACCCGAACCTCGAGGGCGAAGCGACGGCCATGTATTTGCAGCGCCTGCTTAAGCCGCTCGGGATCGCGGTGAGCCGGCTCGCCAGGGGCCTGTCCTCGGGCGCAGACCTCGAATACGCCGACGAGTCGACGCTCGCCCACGCCCTGCAGGGCCGCACCCGTTCGGCCGACCAGGACGCCAGCCAGAGTCTGTAGTCCCCACCCGGATGACCACCACTCGGCCGCGCTTCTACACCACGGAGGCGGTCGTGGTTCGGATGTCGGATTTGGGCGAGGCCGACCGCCTGCTCGTCCTGCTCACGCCGGGACGCGGGCTGATGAGGGCGACCGCCCGGAGTGCCCGCAAGCCAGGCAGCAAGCTGGGCGGCCACCTGGACCTGCTCTGCCACGTCAGCATCTCGATCTCCACCGGACGCGGGCTCGACACCGTCAGCCAGGCCGACACGCTCGAGGGGTTCCGCGGGCTGCGAGACGACCTTGGCCGGCTGTCGCGCGGGTTGTACCTCGCCGAACTGGCGGAACGATTTGCGGTCGAGGAGGCGGCGTCGCATGGTCCGTTCCGCCTGCTGGTGGATACGTTGCGGACGCTCGAGAAGCTGCCCGCGGATGCTGCCGACTCGCTGTTGCGCTGGTATGAGCTTCGCATGCTCGGCCAGCACGGCTTCGCGCCGCAGCTGCAGCGCTGCGTAGACTGCGAGTCAGCGCTGGAACAGAAAGACCACGTCTACTCGGCGGCGCGTGGCGGCATCGTCTGCCCGAACTGCCGGACGCGCGGTGATGACCCCCTGCTGCCCGCGCCGGTTACCGTCATCAAGATCCTGCGTTTCCTTGGCCGAGCAACCTGGCCGGAAGCGATCGGATTGAAAGTCGGCGATGACGACCGCCGGATGGTCGAGAGGGTCCTCCGGTCCCACCTTCACTACGTGCTTGACCGCGATGTCAAGTCGACCGGCTTCCTCGACGAAGTGCGGAAGCGGCTTGGCGTGGCGGAGGCGGCACCGGAAGGCGATCCGCCCGGCGACGGCGCCCGGACGGGACCGCAAGGCTGAGGCTGACATCCTGCCCGTCCGCCCGTCCGCCCGTTGTTACAATCGGCTTAAGTGGCTTTAGCCCACCTGCGTCCCACCCCTGACCCCGAGCCCGGAACGAATGCCGCAATCTTTCATCACAGTTAAGGGCGCTCGCGAACACAACCTCAAGAACGTAGACGTGAAGATCCCGCGGGACCGCCTCGTGGTGATCACCGGGGTGTCGGGCTCGGGCAAGTCGTCGCTTGCGTTCGACACGATCTATGCCGAGGGCCAGCGCCGCTACGTAGAGTCCCTTTCGGCCTACGCTCGCCAGTTCCTCGGCCGCATGGAAAAGCCCGACGTCGACCTCATCGAAGGCCTGAGCCCGGCGATCTCGATCGACCAGAAGGGCGTGTCGAAAAACCCGCGGTCGACCGTCGGTACCGTCACCGAAATCTACGACTACCTGCGACTGCTCTTCGCCCGGGCCGGACGTCCCCACTGTCCGCAGTGTGGCCGCCCGGTCGAACGGCAGACAGTACAACAGATCGTCGACTCGGTCGTGAAGCTCCCGGAAGGGAGCCGCATCCTGATCCTTGCGCCCGTGGTCACCCACATGAAGGGCGAGCACGTTGGCGTGTTTGAAGAGGCGCGCAAGGGCGGCTTCGTGCGGGTGCGCGTCGATGGCGCCGTGCGCGAGCTCGACGAAACGATCAAGCTTCAGAAGACGAAGTGGCACGACATCCAGATCGTGGTCGATCGCGTCGTGGTGCGGACCGGCATCGATCGCACGCGTCTTTCCGACTCGATCGAGACCGGACTCCGGCACGGGAACGGGACCGTCATCGTCTCGATCGTCGACGGCCAGGACGTCGTCTATTCGGAGAAGTTCGCCTGCGTGTCGTGTGGCATCAGCATCTCGGAGCTCGAGCCCCGCAACTTCTCGTTCAACACGCCCTATGGCGCCTGCCCGTCCTGCACCGGGCTTGGCTTCAGCCTCGAGGTCGACCCGGATCTGGTCATCCCCGACCGGCAGTACTCGCTGAAGGAAGGCGCCATCGCACCCTACATGCGCTCCGGGATCCCCACGCCCTGGGTCAACAGCGTGATCGAGGCGATAGCGGAGCACTACGGCTTCTCGACCACCTCCCCGGTTTCCCGTCTGAAGAAAGAGCACCTGGACAAGGTGCTCTACGGGACCGAAGGCGAGCGCGTGCACGTGCAGTTCAAAACCAAGAACGGCCGGGTCCACTCCTGGTGGATGGCCTTCGAGGGCGTAATTCCGAACCTGAATCGGCGCTTCCGCGACACGGAGTCCGAAGCCGTCCGCGAAGACATCGAACGCTTCATGACGCAGCGCGCCTGCACCACCTGCGAAGGCTTTCGCCTGAAGCCAGATTCGCTCGCGGTGACCGTACTCGGTATGAACATCATCGAAGTGACGCGGCAGTCGGTCGAACGCGCGCTCGAATGGGTCTCGGCGTGCCGCAACGCGACCTGGCCGGATGGCAAGAATGCGGTGGACCCGCTATCCGAGCGCGAGGCCAAGATCGCAACCCAGATCTTCAAGGAGATCGATTCGCGCCTCGGGTTCCTTGCGCAAGTCGGGCTCGACTATCTCTCGGTGGACCGGGCGGCGGCAACGCTCTCCGGCGGCGAAGGGCAGCGCATCCGCCTGGCGACCCAGATCGGCTCCGGCCTGATGGGCGTGCTCTACGTCTGCGATGAGCCCTCGGTCGGCCTGCACCCGGTCGACGACCACCGGCTCATCACGACCCTCCAACGGCTAAGGGACCTTGGCAATACCGTGCTGATCGTCGAGCACGACGAGGCGATCATGCGCGCGGCCGACCACATCATCGACCTCGGTCCCGGGGCCGGCGAAAAGGGCGGGCACGTAATCGCCGAGGGCCCGATCGATGTCATTGAAGGAGCGGAGAAGTCGATCACCGGTGCCTACCTCAGCGGGCGCCGCTCGATTCCAATCCTGAAGGACCGCCGAGCCGGCAACGGGCAGGCGATCGAGATCCTCGGCGCACGCGCCAACAACTTGAAAGGGATCGACGTCAGGATTCCACTCGGGAAGCTCGTGTGCATCACGGGCGTCTCCGGGTCTGGCAAGAGCAGCCTGATCAACGAGATCCTCTACAAGCGCCTCGCCCAGGTCTTCTATCGCGCCAAGGATCGCCCCGGCGAACATGATCGAATCTCGGGCCTCGAGGCGATCGACAAGGTGGTCGACATCGACCAGTCGCCCATCGGCCGCACGCCGCGCAGCAACCCTGCGACCTATACGAACGTCTTCGCGCCGATGCGTGACCTGTTCGCCAGCCTGCCCGAGGCGAAGGCGCGGGGTTACTCGGCGGGCCGGTTCTCCTTCAACGTAAAGGGCGGCCGCTGCGAGGCCTGCGAAGGCGCCGGCTATGTCGAGATCGCGATGCAGTTCCTGCCCGACGTAACCGTGCCCTGCGAGGTCTGCCAGGGGGCGCGTTATAACCGGGAGGCGCTGGAGATCAAGTTCAAAGACTCCAGCATCTCCGATGTCCTCAACATGACCGTCGACGAAGCCTACGAGCTCTTCGCTAACATCCCATCGATTCGAAACAAGCTCACCACGATTCGCGCGGTCGGGCTGGGCTATATCCGTCTCGGTCAGCCGGCAACCACCCTTTCGGGCGGCGAAGCACAGCGCGTGAAGCTGGCCACCGAGCTTTCCCGCCGTGCGACAGGTCGCACGCTCTACATCCTCGACGAACCCACCACCGGCCTGTCCTTCGAAGACTGCGCGGCCCTGCTGCGCGTTCTACAGAAGCTCGCCGACTCCGGCAACACGGTAGTGCTGATCGAGCACCATCTCGACCTGATCAAGAACGCCGATTGGATCATAGACCTTGGTCCGCAGGCCGGTGAGCGCGGAGGACAGCTCGTAGCCGAAGGGACGCCCGAGTTCATAGCGTCCGTGGAGGGTTCGTTCACCGGAAAGTACCTGAAGAAGGTCCCGGGTATCACGGCTGACAGCAAGGCGCCCGGCGCCGTCGGCAAGGTGCGAGAACCGGCGCCCGCGCCGGAGCCCACGGCCGGCCGGCGAGTCAGGCGATCTGGCAACGGGCGGACCAGTTCCCGGCTGCCCGCGAATGGCCGCAGCGAGATCCCGGACGAAGTGCTCGCCGAGCAGGACGGGACCGTGTCGCAAACGCGTAGGTCCGAACGATGAGCGCATCACCAGGCGCAGGTGGAGCCAGCATCTACCGCGAGGCCATCGGCGTTCCCCGCTGGTTCACGTTTCTCATCCTGGGCGGGATGGGGTTCGTCGGATTCATCGTCGGCCTGGAGTCGACCCGGAATAGCCTCGCTGGATTTGAACGCGTCATGTTCTACGCCTTCATGCTGCTCGCACTGCTCGTCCAGGGGTTCGTCGCCCTGAACTTCCTCTCCCTCTCAGTCTCGGTATCCTCCGACTCGGTTCAGTTTGCGTACGGCATGTTCAAGCGGCGGTTCAAGTGGTCGCAGGTGACGTCCTACTCGGTGCAGCGCTACGACTGGAAACGCTACGGCGGGTGGGGGCTGAGGTTTGGCCCCCACGGCCGGCGCGCCTGGAGCGTACCCGGCGTTGGTGAAGGCGTCGCGTTCCAGGTCGAAGAGAAGGGCCAGAGCCGCGAGTACTTCGTTTCGTCTCGCAAGCCCGCCGAATTCGCGCAGGCGGTAGCAGCCGCATGGGGCCACGTCGCAAAGCAGGAGAATGGAGACCCGGGCCGCGCGTAAGCCAGGCGCGCCCTGGCGTAGCAGAAGGTCCTGCGCGACGCCGTCACCCGCTTCGATCGCGCCTGGGACTTCTCAGCTACCTGATCCCTGCCGGCTCTTCAGGGGCGACGCAGGCCACGGTTGCCCCGGGCATCGGTCGGCGAATCTGACCTTCGGGCCGCCTACTGGTACTGAGCATCCTTTTCGAACGGGAATAGCGGCTTGCGGCGATGCTTGTACGTGAAAAACGACAGATCCGCCGTGGTCACGCCCGGGGTGTTCACGAGAATGATCTCGGCTGCGATCGGCTGGTAAGCAGGCCGCGGTGAGACCACGCCCTTGGCGACCACGATCCGGTACTCCTCTGGCCAGATGCCGATGTGGTACATCTGCTCGCGCGTCGTGTTACCGGTCCTGTTGGACGTGAGGAGCAGCGTGTGCCCGTCGGTCGTGTCAAGCCTGACGGAGACCCCGCAGTCCCCGCGGGTTGAGCCGCCATGGTTGGGCCGCGTCACCGCGTACTTACCCTGGCTGATCGTCCGGACCGTGCCGGTGACCTTCACGGGCTTGCCGTGCATCTCGTCCGTCTTGGCGCCGACGCTCAACGTGACCTGGGCTCCCACGCCGGCGGCCACGCATTCCTGGACCGCCTTCGGGTCGTAGAGCGATTGCAAGAAGCCCTCGATCTTCATTCGCTGCGCCTCTGCCAGGATGAATGTTGAATCGGCCGACGAGCCGCCGCCGATGTTGTCGCCGACGTCCATCAGCACGATCGGGCCCAGCCGGGCGTGGTCGGTGTTCTTCGGGGCCGCCTGCAGCGCCGACCCGTCGGTGGGCACCGGGTTGATCACGCCGAGCGGCTTCGGGCCCTTGTAGCGCTCGTTCGCCATCTTCAGCGCTTCGGCGACCCCCGGCTGCTCCTCGTTGAGGGCCGCGCGGTGCTTCCATGCGCGGGTCGCCATCCATCGCGCGGCCTTTTCGGCGGCATTGATATCGCCATCTGCGACCGCGATGAACGACATACCCATCTCTTTGACGTCCGAATACGGATACCCTTCGGCCACGCTGGTGTCCAGGATTCCAGGCAACTTGTTCGCCTCGATCGCGTCGTCTACCAGCGTCTTCATCGGCTCCTCGCCGGTGAACTGCTTCACGATGTTGACCACCATGGGAGTCATCTCGATCCACTGGACCGGCTTGATCTCGCGCCTGGCGGCCCGGTAGATAAGCCCGGCCGTCTTGCGGCCGCGCAACTTGCAGTCGAGATGCGGGTTGGTGCGCCACACCACGCAAACATTGGTGTTCGCGATCGTCTCTCTCGAGATATTCGAGTGCATGTCGAACGTGATCCCTACCGGGACGTCGGGTCCGACGATCTTGCGGACCGATTCCGTGAACGCGGCGTCCATATCGGGGTATTCAGCCGAAACCGCCGCGCCGTGATTGGAGATGAGCACGGCATCCCACGGCCCTTCCTTCTTGAGCATGCCGAACATCTCGGCCGTCAGGCGGTCGTAGGCGTCCTTCGTGATCGTCCCGATGGGGCCCGTTACTGCGTATGCAAGCGGGACCAGTTCGAACCCGTGCTCGGCCGCCGCCTGGATATACCCTGCGATCGTGTAGTTCGAAGTCCGGTGCGCCTCGATCATCTCGCTGCGACGGAGGACCTGGAACGACTTGTAGTCGGCCGGCACCTTCGAGAACGTATTCGTCTCGTGCGAAATCCCGAGCACCGCAAATCTCATTCGACACTCCCCGATTCGGCGCTTGCGCGCCACACCGTTTCAAAAAGTCTCAGCCAGTTCTCGCCGAGGATTCCGGCGATGACACGCTCATCGTACCCCCGCCGGCCCAGCAGGTCGGCCAGGTGCGCGAACTTCGAGGGGTCTTCGAACCCACGCAGGTGCCGGTACGGATGGGGCGTGTGAGCCACCGTTTCAGCGGGGACCGATCCCTGGCTTGCGAAGATCCACTCAAACCACTCGCGCGACTGTTCCATGCAGAAGTCGGTGCCGATCGCCACGTGCTCGGGCCCGGCCCGCTCGACCAGTCCGTCGATAGCGTCCAGGTAGACGTCGACGGTCGAATCAAAGCCGTCCGGGAAGAACATCGGGAAGGCATTGGCGCCGATTACACCGCCCCGCTCGGCCAGCAAGCGAATCGCCTCATCGGTCTTGTTGCGCGGGTGATCGAACTGCGACCGTGCGTTGGCGTGCGTGATCGCCACCGGAAACTTCGAGGCCGCGATCGCCTCCAGCGTGGTCCGATCGCCGCAATGCGAAAGGTCGATCAGGATCCCGAGCCGGTTCATTTCGGCTACGACCGAGAGGCCGAAGCGACTGAGTCCCTCGTCGAGCCTTTCGTAGCAGCCGTTGCCTACGAAATTCCGCTCGTTGTAGGTCAGCTGGATGACCCTCACTCCCAGCCGGTGAAAGAGCCGGAGCCGGTCGATGTCGCCGCCTATCGGCGCCGCGTTCTGCCACCCGAAGATGATCCCGGTCCGGCCGACGCGCTTCGCCCGCCTGATGTCGTCGGCCGTACTGACCTGCAACAGCAGGTCATCGTTGGCCTCCAGCCAGCCATACCAGCGCTTGATGTTCTCCAGGGTCTGCGCGTAGTCGTCCCAGACGGCGATCGTCGCATTGATCGCGGTGACGCCCGACCCCCGCAGGCGTTCGTATACGGACCGCACGCCCCATCGGCTGGTGTCGAGGCCGTCAATGACAACGGCGTCCTCGAATGAAAAGGTCAAGGCAGACCCGAGTCCGGCGGCAGCTAGCCGTTGTAGCGGTACTTGCGCGCCGCGGCCTCGTTCAGTTCGGTGCCCCAACCCGGTCCGGTCGGCACCTTCATGAAGCTCTTGTTCACCTCTGGCAACACCGTGAACAGCTCATCGCGGTAGGGCGTCTGCTCCGGATCGCTCTCCATGATCCGCACGTTCGACACGGTTGCGGTCAGGTTGACGCTCTGGAAGGAGCTCAGGTGTCCGTTGTAGTTGTGCGGAGCAATGTTGAGTTCGTAGATCTCGGCCAGGTCGGCCACGCGCCGTGCGACCGAGAAGCCCTGCCACTGCACGTCGACCTTCACGCTGTCCATGGCCATGTGGTCGAAGAACGGCTTGTACTGGCGGGCGGTGAGCAACTGCTCCCCCGAACAGATACGCGTCCGGGTCGAGTCCTTCAGCTGCCTGAGCGCTTCCGGGCTCTGGTTGTCGATCTCCAGCCAGAAGAGGCCGTACGGCTCGAGCTCCTGCGCCAGGGTGATCGCCTCGTTGGGCTTAAAGTTCACATTGATATCGAGGAGGATATCGATATCCGGCCCGACCGCGTCACGCATCGTCTTGATCTGTGCGATCGCCTGTTTCCGAATCTCGCGCGTCGCCAGCTGGTCGTGCGGACCTTCCCTGCCCTGGCTGATGACCCTGGCCGGGTCCCCGGGCCATATGATGTTGGTCTTGAACGCGGTGTACCCCTTCGCTGGCGCTTCCTTTGCCGCGTCGGCCAGGTCCGCCATCGTCTTGATCGGCTTCACTCCGAGGAGCTTCCAGTTGGCCGGCCGGTAGGTCGCAAGGTGCGACCAGTAGACGCGCTGGCTCTCGCGGGTCGGACCCCCGAACAGCTTGTGAACCGGCACCCCTCTTGATTTGCCGGCGATGTCCCACAGCGCAAGCTCGATGCCCGCGATCGCCTGCTGGGTAGCCCCGTAAGGCGCCTGCCGGGTCTGCCGGTACATGTTCATGTAGTGCTTCTCGACCGACGTAGGGTCCTGGCCAATGAGCAGCCCCGACAGGTCCTGTACGAGGCCGATCAGGCCGTGCGTGATGTGGTCGGAACCAAACTCGCTGTAGCCGGTCAGTCCTTCATCGGTGCGGATGGCACAGAAAAGCCAGGGCCGGGCCGGGGTGAATCCGTTGGAGACCGTGATCGTTTCGATCTTTGTGATCTTCATGTGGTTTGGAAGTCCCTGCTTGAGTGACGCCGTGAATGCGGCGGTAGCTTATCATCGGCCCGGATTTCCAGAGCTCCGGAGGTTCAGTTGAAGGTCAGCCAGCCGGCATGAACAGACAGGAAGGCGCCGGAGGTTCGGGCCTGCGCGGCATCCGTTCGTTCACGGCGCGTTTTTGCTGCTGCCAGTGCGTCGAGTGGTACCACTGCCATGACGTTGCTCGACGGCGCCCTGGCGTAGAGTTCATGACGAGGGAGGTCTGGCGATGATGACCACCCGGGAACGTCTACCTCAGCTGCGCGACCGCATGAGCGCTGCTTTGATCGCGAATGGGTTGCTGCTCGCCGGCGCGGTCATGCTTTGGATGCGCGTTACTGTCCCCGGCAAGGGTTTCCAGCAGCGCTTCAAGCGCGCCGCTCGACGCAAGCGCGGAACCGGGGTGATCCAGTCCTGCCCGGTTCTCATCGAAGCGGTTATTCGGCACGGCCCGGTGGGCGCACGCTGCAAGCAGAACAGGAAGCCCCCGCCGTTGATGTCTCGAACGGTAGCGTCGGAGGGCCGACAGCGACGTTAGGCGGTCTTTTTCGCAGGCAGGTGCTTCTTCGGGACCCGAAGCGCCATCGACCCTGCAACCGTCACCACGTCGTAGCGGCCGACCATGCCTATCAGCAGGTGGGCCTCCCAGAACTCGAGCCCGTAGTCCTGGTTCAGCCACTTCGTCATGTCACTGGTTGCCATCTGGAGCCCACGATCAAGCGAGCTTGCGAACTCTGGCTGGCTGCCCACCGAGATGACGTACTCGCCGTTCTCCACTCGTGGCCCCGCTGGCGCCACGCCCTTCCTCACCTGGACCGTGAACTCGACGTCCATCGAGGTCTCGATACCGGTCCCGAGGGACTCGCCATCGCCCTGCACCGCGTGACCGTCGCCGACAAATAGCAGCGCGCCGGGTTGGTAGACCGGGAGGGTCACGGTAGCTCCCTCCACGATCTCGTTATAGTCGATATTGCCGCCGTAGGAACCGGACGGGCCGGACGTCGGAGCGAAGTCGCCCGCGGGCGCCACGCCGACGCATCCGAGCATGGGCCTGACGTCGAACTCCAGCTTCACCGCCTTCGGCGATGGCTCCCTCAAGCGGGCCCTGAGCGACTTGAGGTCGATGTCCCACGGGACGATGTTCGCCCGGCCCTTGCGGACCAGGTCCTGCTTGTAATTGTCCGAGTAGATTGTCTCTACCGTGTCCGGGGTGAGCGCGAAAAGGCCAAGCCGGTACGACGTGTAGCCCCAGTTGCGGTTGCAGCGCACACGGTCGAAATGCACCGCAAGGGTGTCACCGGGCTCGGCGCCCTCGACAAAGAATGAGCCGGTGAGCGGGTTGCCCGGCTCGGACCTGTGCTCGCCCCTGTAGTCCTGGCCGCCGCTGTCGACGCAACGTGTCTTCACGCTGTCGCCCTGCTTGATCTTCGCGAGCACCGGGTGCGCGCGCGAGAAAGTGCGGTAGTAGGTCTTCGCCTCGACTTCGTGCTTCACGTCCTTGCCCCTATTTGACCGTGTTTGCTGCCAGGTACTCGCGATTCATCTCAATGCCCAGTCCGGGACGTTCCGGCATGATCAGCTTGCCCGACCTGATGTTCAACGGCTCGTCGATGAACACGTCGTAGGCGTCGAGCTTGTAGCGTGACGTCTCGAGCCGGTAGAAGTTCGGCACCGTCATCATGACATGAGCGCCTGCCAGCACGTTTATCGGGCCGCTGGCGTCGTGCGGCGACACCGGGACGTAGTAGGCCTCCGCCATCGTCGAGATCTTCTTGAGCTCCGAGATGCCACCGGTCCAGGTCACGTCCGGCATGACGTAATCGGCCAGCTCGTTCTCGAAGATCGGAATGAACTCCCAGCGCGTGTGGATGCGCTCCCCCACCGAGATCGGCACCTTGAGCTGGTTCTTGACCTGCCGCAGCGCATGGTAGCTCTCGACCGGCACCGGCTCCTCGAACCAGCCGATCTTGTACTCGGCAAGGCGATTCGCCAGCCTGATTGCGGTTGGCACATCGAATCGCCCGTGGGCATCGATCAGGATCTCGATGTGCGGGCCTACGACTGCGCGTACGGCAGCGATCGTCTCGGCAGCCCTGTCCTCCGCCTCGCCCGTCATCTTGCCGCTCAGGTAGCCGTCCTTCTCTTCCGGCATCTGCGGGAACGGGTCCATCTTGAGCGCCATATGACCCGAGTCCTTGATCAGCTTCGCCTCTGCCGCGGCCTCCTTCGGCGTCGTGTAGCGGCCCGGGTGTGTATAGAGGTCGACGGAGTCGCGGACGGCTCCGCCAAGCAGGGCGTGAATCGGCTTCCCGAGCGACTTGCCGAGGATGTCCCAGAGGGCGATGTCGATCCCGCTGATGGCGTGCGTCGACGCGCCTCGAGAACCCATGTAAGTGAACACCCGAAACGCCTTGTGCCAGAGCCGTTCGATCTTCGTGGGGTCTTCGCCCACCAGCACCGAGGAGAGGTGAGTGATCGTCGAACAGACGGTGCGGTTGGCGGCGGGGAACGTGCTGGTGACCTCGCCCCAGCCTGTAATCCCCTCATCCGTCGACACTTCGACGAATATCAGTTCTCCCCAGTAAGAGGTCTTCGTCTTCACGAGCCACGGGCGGATTGCGGTGATCTTCATCCTGTATGCGCCTCCCGGCCGAGCCGGACCGGCGCCTCTCCTTGGTATTGCTGGTTCTGTATCCCGTGCAGCGAGCGGACCTCGTCTGCGATTACTTTGGCGGTCGCCGTCGCGGGGCCGGTGACGACGTTCAAACGGCTCTTGGTCAGGCCGAAAGCGAGGCCGCTCTCGGGATCGGCGACGGCGCCCCATCCTACACCCCGCCGTGAAACACTTTCGACACACTTCTGTTACCCAGGTGAAACCTCGTTGCTGGACCGGGATGTTTCAATCGAGACTGTCCCACAGTAAACTTGGCAGTTTTGAGGGTGCTTTCCTGGCCTCGACCCACCTGTGACATGGAGAACAAGCATGCCCCGGTACACGTCCTACAAGGCCGAATACATATGGATCGACGGCACGGAGCCGACCAAGAAGTTGCGCTCCAAGACAAAAGTCGTTCCCGAGGGCGAAGAGCCCCCGATCTGGGGATTCGACGGCTCGAGCACGCAGCAGGCGACCGGCGACCGATCGGACTGTGTGCTGCAGCCGGTGTTCGTCTGCGACGACCCGATCCGGGGCGAGCCGCACAAGCTGGTGATCGCGGAAGTGATGCTGGTCGACGGCACGCCGCACAAGTCGAACACCCGCGCCGCCTGTCGCGAGATGGCCAAGAAGTTCGCGCGCTACGACACCTGGTTCGGCCTTGAACAGGAGTACACCTTCTTCGACGGCATCAAGCCGCTCGGTTGGCCCGACAATGGCTTCCCAGCGCCGCAAGGCGGCTACTACTGCGGCGTCGGAGCGGATGAAGTGTTCGGCCGACCCGTCGTCGAAGCTCATCTCGAGAACTGCCTGAAGGCGGGACTCAAGATCTCCGGCATCAACGCCGAGGTGATGCCCGGACAGTGGGAGTTCCAGGTCGGCCCGGTAGCTGCGCCTGAGGTCGGCGACCAGCTGTGGGCCGCCCGGTGGCTGCTGTACCGAACCGCCGAGGACTTCCCGCTCAAGTCAGGCAATCGTGTATCGGCCAAGCTGGACCCGAAGCCGGTCAAGGGTGACTGGAACGGCGCGGGCTGCCACACGAACTTCTCGACCGCCAGGATGCGCGCGAACTACGAGGCGTGTGTCGCAGCTGCTGAGGCGCTCAAGACGCGCCACGATCTGCACATCGCGAACTACGGCGATCGCATCCAGGAACGCCTGACCGGCCACCACGAGACCGCTTCGTTCCGCGAGTACTCGTACGGCGTGTCCCACCGTGGCGCTTCGGTGCGTATCCCCTGGCAGGTACACAAGGACCAGAAGGGCTACATCGAGGACCGCCGCCCGAACGCAAACTGCGACCCGTACGTGGTCACGCGGCTGATCATCGAGACCGTCTGCTCGGCAGCCGAGGGTGCGTCCAATAATGGACGGGCCTCGGGGGCCCGGGCGGCAACCCGGCGCTAGCTGACAGGCGCCCTCAGCAAGACCCAGACAGGGCCGGGCGGGTTACCGCCCGGCCCTGACTTTTTCTCCGGCAGACCGTCAGGCGTGGCCGGTAGCAGCCTGCTGCCATGCGCCTCTGGACGCCACACACGCGTCGGTCGACGATCCTCAAATGCCAACCATCGTGATCCTGTGCCCGTTCCATCACGTTGTCGAGAGGATCGACGTGCCGCGTGAGTACGACGCTTCCAGCATCGGCCTCAGCGGCTATCGTTCGTTCGCAGGTCACATCCCCTGCGGGGCGACCCAGGACAGGCAGACCGTCTATGTGGATGTCACGTTCGACCAGAGTGGCGGCGTCTACGTGAAGCGGGTGCTCAGGGCGCCGCGGGCCGTGCGCGACGATGACGGGCTCCGGCCAAAACCCTATTCCAGGTGACGGGACTGTCGCAGGCGGAGCCCGGCGCGCTCGGTGGGCCGTATCGACCTGACACCGGAGCGTAGACGCGGTACCGTGGACTGCGATACAGGCTCAGCGAACCGACGGGCGGTGCCATGTGTGACGACCAGGGTAACGGCGGCCCGGAGAAACGCCGCAGGCGAGACATTGGTAGCGTAATTGCGAACTGGAACAGCCACGACGCTTCGTTTGGAACAAAGCTGAGGCTGGCCATCCGGAACGGGTGGATCAGGCTGTACCGCCGCTCAGATTGTTGCGGCAACGATGGACAGCCAGGCTGTTGACGGACCTCCCGGGGTCCCTTGCGGAACCCAGAGCCCCGAGATTAGCTGCCTGCGCGCATGAATGAGGCAACGCGCTCGCCAATCATCATCGCCGTTACGTTGGTGTTCGCGCGGATGCAATCGTGCATGATCGAGGCGTCCGCCACGCGCAGGTTGTCGACTCCGTGAATCCGACCGTGCTGGTCGACGACCGACATCGGATCGCTCGCCGGACCCATGCGGCAGGTCCCCGAGATGTGGTGTCCGTGGGTGACGCGCCGCTTTAGCCACTCGTCGAGCGAGTCGTCGGACGCAAGATCCAGTTCGGTCGGATCGACCATCGAATCGAGATAAGGCGCAAACGACGGGTGGCTCGCGAGCCTGACGCTTATGCGCGCCGCCTCCCGCAGCCGGACCAGGTCGAATTCGCTGGACAGGAAGTTATAGTCGATCAGCGGCTGCACCCTTGGGTCCAGAGACACCACACGAAGCTGACCGGCACCGAGGGCCAGGTTGACCCGTGCACGCATGCGCACCCCGATCGGCTCCGATGGCTGGGTCCCGATGGCGTCGTGGTCGACCGCCACCGAGGTCATGAAGATGATCATGTCGTTGCGCAGCCGGGAACCGGTGGCCGTGTATCTCAGGCAAAGCTGGTCCGAGTAGATCGATGGATCCAGCGGATGATCAGGTCGCGTGCGCCATGTGAGCAGTACCGACGGATGGTCGCGCAGATTCTGGCCCACGCCCGGCCGCTCGGCGATCACAGCGATCCCGAGGCCGTCCAGCTGATCCCGTGGGCCAATGCCGGAAAGCATGAGGAGATGCGGCGATCCGATCGGGCCCGCGCTCAAGATGATCTGCTCGCCGTAAACGACGGACGTCGCTCCGCCGGACTCCACTTCGACGCCGACTGCACACGCGCCGTCGAAGACGATCCGCTTCACCTGGCACCCGCCTCGAATCGTCAGGTTCAGCCGATGACGTGCGGGATCCAGGTAGCCGATCATCGTGCTGATCCGGATCCGGCCAGGGTTGTTCAACGGTACCGGCCCAACTCCGGTCGAGTCGGGCGCGTTGTGGTCCGGGCAGTCCGGAAAGCCGTTCGATCGGCAGGCGTCGTAGAACGCGACCGTTGGCCCCAGCCATTCGGAGCGCTTGAAACGGCGGCACGCGATTGGCCCTTCCCGCCCGTGGAAGTCACCCCCGAAATCGGTGTCGTTCTCAAGCTTGCGGAAGTACGGGAGCACCTTCTCGAACGCCCATTCGTCGTTCCCGGCTGCAGCCCAGGCGTCGTAATCCTCGGGAGTGCCGCGCAGGAAGATCTGGCCATTGACCGCGCTGGATCCTCCGACGACCCTGCCGCGCGGGATCGGCACCTCGCCCCCCGACCTGTTGCGGACACCCTTGAATGACCAGTTGTGGACCGACTCAATACCACGCAGACCGGTTCCGTACCCGTACCGGATCTGGTCCGGAAGCGTGCTCCGATCCGCGTAGTCCGGGCCTGCTTCGAGCAGCAGCACAGAGCGACCAGGGTCTTCTGAGAGGCGCGCAGCGATGATCCCGCCCGCGGATCCCGCCCCAACGACTATTGCGTCGTACTTCAAGCGGCGATCGAATCGGTCGGAATTGCGTAAGCGTGAACAGGAGGTATGGGCACGAAACAAAGAATGCCGCCCGTATCCTCGATCGTCAACAGGCGCTGTGCTGACAGGGGATGTCCCTGCCGTTGTATCTGCCTGTAGCCGGCCTGGGGTGTGCCGTGCCCAGGATACTGATCGTCGACAACCGGGAAGACATCAGGCTCGCGCTGGCGATCCTCATGGAGGATGAAGGTCACGCGGCCTTCGAGGGTGTCGACGGCCGCGACGTCTTGCCGCTTGTGCGGAAGCACCATCCGGACCTGATTCTTCTCGATCTGATGACGCCCGATACGGACGCGCCAGGCCTTCCGCGAGCTGCGCGAAATCCCGGGGATCGTCGGATCGTCAGCTCGTCCATCGAGTCGAGCCAGATTTGCCGGGACACAGTCTCTGGGAAGGCCCTACTCGGGCGGCGGCGGCGGCGGACCGCCACCGCAATTGATCGCAGCGGGTGGGCGTCAGAGTGCTGGGAACCTTGCCGCTGGAGGCCTCGCAGGCCCGTTTTCCGGCCCCAGCGGATTTTCCCGCAACGAGGACCGGAATTGCCCGCACCAGCATCACAGACTTGCCAGGACCGTTCGCCGACTCCGGGTCTGGACCGCGCGGGGTCACCGGGCGCTCAAGCGCGTCCGGTGATACGCCGCATCAGTTGTACCAAGACCCCTCACTGCGAACTGGTCGTGGGGCATTTGCACCCGGGCCAATGTGCAGCGGCGTTCCCGTCTCAACATCTTGCGAGTTCGGTAGTGTTGCGCCGGTCTCTTTCTTGAACAGGTCTGCGACCGACTTCACGCCAGCGAGCTTGGTGCTGCCAGGAAGTGCAGCCTGATCCTTCCCGTAGTATTCGAACCAAGGCAGCCCGGCATCGCTATACGCCTTCGCGGTCGGAGGCTCGTTTGGCGCCGCCTCCCCCGTAATTGACTTCCAGTCTTTCGCATGAAGCAAGGAGATGAAGACCCTATCGGCTGCTGCGATGTCCCAGTCCTCAATGTTGTACAGGTCTGGGTAAATGCTCTGCCGCATTCGTCCGCCGGCAGCCAGCCCCATTGAAGAGGAACGCAAACGATGAGGCTGCGAGATGCTTTGGAGATATGAGCGGCTCGAATCCTCGTATGGGTGTCTACCACGGCCGCGCCCTCGCATCTCTTCTGCCCAAGCTCGGCGTTTTGCTTGCCAGACTTCGGCCTTGAGTGGAACAACGGAGATTTGAAGGCCACCCCACTCGGCTTCCCCTGACAGTTGTTCCTCTACTGAATAGCCGTCACCCAGAGGCATGGCGACGAACTGTCGGATGACACCCTTCTCGATTGCAAAGCCGTCGAGCCAAGGCTGATCGGGGGAGACCATGTAGTCTTGAGGGCCGCGATGCAGGCCGGTGCGCCAGCCTTCGCCAGTCACCGCGTTGATCTTGCCCGCTGCTACTTTGATCGCGACGGGGAAACAAAGTCCCGAATCGATACCATGGTTGTTGAAGAGCAGCCACATGGCTTCAGCCTGCCACATCGGCAGGATTACGCCGCCGCGATCCGTCGTCTGTGCAGGAAGCCTTCCAGCATAGTCTTCAACATGGCGAAGAGGAAATGATCCCAGTCCAGGCGGCAGGTCATAGGTCTTGTATGAATCTGGAATTCTGAGTGTTCGTTGAAACCTGATCACGAAGCGGCCGTCGGCTTCGTGATGCGGAAAGCGGAACACGAGGCAGTCATTTTCGAGTGTGGGCATGAACGATACTCCTTCTACCAGTTGCCGTCGCGGACTTCCCGCACAATGCGCAACACGGCACTGTCGGGCATGGTCTTGATCGCTCGGATAAGCTCGGCAAAGAGCTGTGGACGGGCAAGAATTGCGGAACGCAGATCGGCTGAGATCTTGCCAGCCTGGGCGAGCATCACGTCGGGGTCCTCGCCGAGGTCATGGGCAAGCTTGATGAGGGTCTCCTCACCTGGAGGGGCGACCTCTCCCCTTTCAACCCGCGAGAGATAAGCAGGCGTGACGCCGCAGCGGTTTGCCACCTGCCGCAGCGAGAACGCCGGGGCATTCTCCAACCGCCGCTCGCGCAGCTTTCGGATATTCTCCCCGAAGGCCTCGTCGTATTTAGGTTGTTGCTTGTTGCCTATATAGACAACTATACGCAACATTTGATTATCCGTCAAGTAGGTGGGTCCTGGGCCGGTCTGTCTGCCGAGCCCCATCATCCCCTGGCGCGCACGCGTACGGGACGAACGGGTAACGCTCAGTCGATCAATCTGCCAGTGCGGGGTACGCCAGCACGTCGCTGCCAACAACAGTGGGACGCGACAACGCCTCTGGCGCGTTGGATTGGCATCAAGAGCGGCATCGACCAGTCAAAAACAAGGGCCGGATGATCTCTCCGGTCCTTATCTGATTCGTAGCTGGTCGGGGTGCCCGGATTCGAACCGGGGACCCCCTGGTCCCAAACCAGGTGCGCTACCGCTGCGCTACACCCCGACCGGGGGTGCCGTCGCCCCATCCGAGACGCCCTTCGACATGCTCAGGGA
>Ga0194128_10001412_pt1 | contig 41759 bp, 44 predicted proteins | sample TA2KigCa65mmetaG_FD_148650 | JGI IMG/M metagenome (GOLD analysis project Ga0194128, IMG submission 148650) | Freshwater microbial communities from Lake Tanganyika, Tanzania - TA2015037 Kigoma Deep Cast 65m | ecosystem: Environmental > Aquatic > Freshwater > Lake | place: Tanzania: Lake...
GACGGCGGTGGGTCCGCTTCCATCGACGGACCGAGCGGCGATCGACCCCGAGACGGTCGGCGACGACATGAACGGGGACATCACGCTGAAGCAGGTCGATGGCGCGCAGGCGTCGCTTCTCGAGCTCGGCCGGGCTCCCCTGTGGGCGCATGTCGTCCCCCCACAGGAGAGCATAATCGCTCTAGGACATTACTTAGGCAGGAATCATTAGTTCAACGCTCACGCTGACCTGCGGCGGCTGAGCAACGCGAAGCCGACGTCAGGTCGATCGTGATGTTAGCCGGCTTCATGGCCACTTCGACGACAACCTCTGTGCCAAGGATGAAGGGGCGTGTCGACCCGCGGATACGGCAGTGGCGGCCACACGGCTGCTCGACCACGGCGAATCATAATCTGGGCGAATATCGGCAGGAGCGTCTCAAGCACGCGCAGCGCTGGGACGACGGCTCCACGGTTACCCAAGGTGTCGGCGGCGGCACTTCCGTGGATGACCTGATTCCTTAGCACCAGCAGCCTCGCGAAGACTTGGTGAAGAACGAACCGGACGTTTCCTTCACGCGCTGCAGCTTCGACATCCGCAGCTGCCTCGCGAGAACGGGGCCGATACGTTCGTTCGCCTCGCCAGTGATCGTTCCAGAGAAACGGATTGGAGGCGAGTCCGCGGAGGTTCCGCTGAATGCGGCGGATCGCGTGCTGCATATCGGCACCACCGCCGAGCCGGAGGAGAAGCGCTGTGAACGTCTCGAAGTCGTCTAACTCTCGACGGTCCGAGCGACGACCTTCGTAGTGTCGTTGTCCGTACAGAGAATTCAGCGCGATCCACATGTTGACGAAGCGAGGCGGCGTGCCAGCCGGTAGAGCCAGTGACTGGCTCATCCATGAGAGCGAGCGTCGGACCCGATCGGTCAGGGCCTGATACTGAATGCTGGGCTCCGCGGGAAACTCGGCTCGGAGCTCACGGCGAAGTGACTCCAGGAGAGTGGCATCCACTGCCGTCAGCCCACCGCGAGGAAGGCTTTGAACTGGCCGACGGCTGCCCGTCGGGATCGTCGACGGGCGTTCGCCGACGCGAGTGCACGGGACGGGCGTCGTGAGGGCGTGGGCGGCGCGGTCCTCGGGCGCGCCATCGATGCCGGTACAGACGACCGGCGTCGCAGCGAGAGGCTGGCCGCCGGCGACCGGCACGGCATCGGGCGAGGGGCGAGTCATGAAGTGTCCCAGGCGGCGGGCGCGGGGGCCAGGACCTCGACGTGACGCAGGAGTCCCTGCTGACAGACCGGGCAGCGCTCGATGTCGATGCCGGTGACGCGCAGCATGAGATCGCGTACGGACTCCGCTGGGTCCACCGGCGGCGGCGGGTGCGTCAAGAGGCGGCGGCACTGCGCGAGCGCCGTCGTTCGCCGGCGGTTGGCGAGCAGGCCGAAGTGGCGGATGCGGACGAAGCCGTCGGGCACGACGTGGAGCAGGAAGCGACGGAGGAACTCGTCGACGTCGAGCGCCATGACTTTCACGCGGTCGCCGTGGGCAGAGTCGCGCCAGCGGAAGCGGACGCGATCGTCGGCGAGGGCGAGGAGCCGGTCGTTGGAGAGCGCGACGCGGTGGGTGTAGCGGCCGAGGTAGGCGAGCACGTGCGCGGGCCCCGCGAAGGGGGCTTGCAGTAGACGACATCGCGTTGATGCTGCTCACGCATCCGGGTGAGATGACGGATGAGGTCGGTCTTGATGACGCCAGGCAGGACGGTCGTCCGGTCCTTGTCGCCCTTGGCGCCGCGCGCCACGATCTGGTTCCCGCCGAAGTCGATGTCCTGGACGCGAAGGCGGCAGCATTCCAGGAGCCGGAGTCCCGATCCGTAGGTTCTGCGTCGATGCCGCCACGTGTCCCTCGACGGCGAGCGAGCTGAGGAATGCCGTCAGCTCTGCCGGACCCAGTTCCGCGGGATGGCGCTTGCCGTGGAAGAAGATATAGCGCCGGATCCACGCGACGTATGCCTGCTCCGTGCGGCGGCTGTAGTGCCGGAGACGGAGGGTCGAGCGTACGCGCTCGAGCAGCCGCGGCTTCCGCGGCTCGACAGGGGTCCCTTCACCGAACGTCCACGCGGCATCGGCCGCGCCGGCACATGGAAGCACGGGATATGTGACGGACCGGCTCATTCGAGCCTCCACTCGGTGCGTGTTCGCCGAGCATGGTAGGTAACTTCGGAGGGAGCGCGCAAGGGTCACGATTTGGATACGGCGCGCGCGGTCCCCGCGCGGCCGAAGCTGCTGGCGGTTTCGAAGCGATCGGGATTCGAATCCCGGCCACCGCGTGAGACAATCCCGGCCGAGGCGCCGCATATGCGGTCGTGAGGCGCAGCGATTCCCCGCTATAGGAGCAAGAACATGCCGATCTTCGACGCTGACGGCCACATCACCGAGACGACGGAGCAGGTCGCGAAGTACCTCGACGATCCGTACCGGCAACGGTCGGCGACCTACGGCCTTCACACCGCGGACGGCTGGGACCGCCGGATGATCAACACGCTCGGTGACTGGGGCGGCGACGCGAAGACCTGGCTCGCCGCGCTCGACAAGGGCGGCGTCGACGAGACGGTGCTCTATCCGACGCTCGGCCTGTTCATGAGCTTCGTGCGCGACCGCGCCTGGCAGGTCCAGCTCTGCCGCGCCTACAACCGGTTCGTCCACGAGGAGTTCATCAAGGCGAGCCCGCGGCTCCACGCGGTGGCGCTGCTGCCGCCGCTCGATCCGGACGCCGCGGCGAAGGAGCTGCAGACCGCGGTGACGCAGTACGGCTGCATCGGCGCGATGGTGCCCGCCGACGGCGGTCACCTCCTCGGCGATGGCAAGTTCGACCCGATCTGGGAGACGGCGCAGTCGCTGAACGTGATGGTCGGCTTGCACGCCTCCGGCTCGCATCTCGGCGGCGCCGGCGTCGACGGCTTCCCGAGCTTCATCCAGACCCACACGTGCTCTCACCCGTTCGGCCAGATGCGCCAGCTCACCTCGACGATCTTCGAAGGCGTGCCCGAGCGCTTCCCGAAGCTCCGCATCGCCTACCTCGAAGCGGGCTGCGGCTGGGCGCCGTACTGGGCCGAGCGGATGGACGACGAGTACGCCAAGCGCGGGCCCGAGGCGCCGGCACTCAAGACGAAGCCGAGCGACTACATCCGCGGCGGCAACGTCTACTTCTCGTGCGAGGCCGACGAGTGGATGATGCCGCAGGCGATGAAGCTGATCGGCGAGCACTCGGTCGTGTGGGCCTCCGACTTCCCGCACTGGGACAACAGCTACCCGCAGTCGATCGACGACATCCGCGAGCGGGGCGACCTGACCGCCGCGCAGAAGACCAAGATCCTGAACGACAACGCGCGCAAGCTCTACGGGTTGACGTAGCCGTGGCCCAGGACCTGAGGAGCTTCCTCGAGCAGGTCAAGAGCGCGAAGCCGGACGACGTCCAGGTCCTGAAGAAGGAAGTCGACCCCGCCTACGAGATCACCGCGCTCGTCGTGAAGCTCGAGCGCGAGCTGAAGCGCCGCCCGGTCCTGATCTTCGAAAACGTGAAGGGAACGAAGTTCCCGGTCATCACGAACCTCCACGCGAGCCGCGCGCGTCTCGCCGCCGCGATCGGCGCCACGCCCGACGGGATGCTGAAGAGATATCGCGAGGCGATGGAGCAGCCGATCCCGCCGCGCGTCGTGTCGACCGGGCCGGTGAAGGAAGTCATCCTCGAGGGCGACCAGGTCGATCTCTACGCGCTGCCGCAGATCCTCCACCACGAGGGTGACGCGGGCGCCTACCTCACCTCCGCCATCTCGTTCGCGAAGGACCCGACGAAGGAGATGTGGAACTGCGCCTACAACCGGCTGATGATCCAGGGCCGCGATACGACGTCGATCCACCTGACGCTCGGCAAGCACCTCTGGGAGTATCAGCGCCTCGCGGAGGCGCGCGACGAGCCGCTGCCCGTGGCGTTCGCGATCGGCTGTCATCCCGCCATCGCGCTCGGCTGTCTCGCGATCGGCTCGATCGACGAGGACGAGCGCGCGATCATGGGCGGGCTCTTCGGCGAGGCGCTCGAATTGGTGAAGTGCGAGACGTCCGACGTGCTGGTCCCCGCGCACGCTGAGATGGTGATCGAGGCCGAGATCCTGCCGAAGGCGCGCACGCCCGAAGGGCCGTTCGGCGAGTTCACCGGGTACAGCCTCGGCGAGCGCGACCGCGAGGTCGTGAAGGTCAAGGCCATCACCCATCGCGCGAGCGCGCTCTTCCAGGACATCACGGTCGCCCACCTGGATCACATGCTCCTGTCGACGATCCCGATGGAGGCGAACCTCTATCGCGCGGTGCGCGCGATGGTGCCGTCGGTCAAGGCGGTGCGCGTGCCGGCGCCGTTCACCTGCTACATCTCGATCCAGCAGCGCATCCTCGGCCAGGCGAACAACGCGATCCTCGCCGCGCTCGGCGCCGACCTCTACATGAAGCGGATCGTGGTCGTGGACGACGACGTCGACGTGTTCGACGACCGCCAGATGACGTGGGCGATCGCCACGCGCTGCCAGCCTGACCGCGACATCACGATCATCTCGAACGCGCGCGGCTCCGACCTCGACCCGTCGTCGCCGAGCGACGGGCCGTCGGCGAAGTGGGGCGTCGACGCGACCGCGAAGCCCTCGCTCGCCGGCTACACGCCGCGCCACCGTGTGCCGCCGGACGTGTGGAAGCGGATCGACCCGAAGGCGTTCGGGCTGTAGCGCACTACCGAGCTGTCAGCCGGTGGTGAAGAACTTCGCGCTTCAGCTCGACGCTTCCGCGCGGCGTACTCCGGACGCCATCGCGCTCATCGCCGGGGACACGCGCCTCACCTACCGGCAGCTCGAGCGCCGGGCCGGCGGATTCGCGCGATGGCTCGAAGCGCGGGGCGTCGCTCCGGGCGACCGCGTCGCGCTCATCCTGCCGAACGGCATCCCGTTCGCGGTCGCGCTCTACGGCGCGCTCAAGCGCGGCGTCACCGTCGCGCCGCTCAATCCACAGCTCACCGAGGACGAGCGCGCGCGCATCCTGAGTGACTTTGCTGCCCGGGGCGTCGTCGAGGCGGTGCCCGAAGAGGACGCGGACGTCGCGACCCTCGAGGAGGTCGACGCCCCGGCGATCGTCCTCTACACCTCCGGAAGCACGGGCCGGCCGAAGGGCGCCGTTCTGTCGCACCCCGCCGTCTCCGCCGGCAACGCATCGTGGAAGGGCGCGGTCATGGCGCTGACGCCGCGGGACCGCGTGCTCGCGGTGCTCCCGCTCTCGCACTCGTACGGCATCAACGGCGCGCTACTCGCGCCACTGCTGGCCGGCGCGACGGCCGCGATCCTCGAGCGGTTCTCCTGGGCCGTGGTCGTCGGCGCCGTGAAGGAGCACGCGGTGACCGTCCTTCCGTGCGTAGCGACGATGTTCCAGCGCATGCTCGACGCGCCGGGCTGGACGCGCGACGACTTCGCGAGCGTGCGGATCGCGTTGTCGGGCGCGGCGCCGTGCCCGTGGCCGCTCGCGGAGGCGTGGCGCGCGCGGACCGGCATCCGGATCCTGCGCGGCTACGGGATGACGGAGCTGCATCGCCCGCTGTCGTACCTGGCGAACGATCCGCGCGACTTCCCCGATTGCGTCGGCCGTCCCGTCCCCGGCGTCGAGATCCGCATCGTGGACGACGGGGGCCGCGATCTCGCGCAGGGCGACGTCGGCGAGCTGCTGATCAAGACCGACGCGGCGATGGACGGCTATCTCGCGCAGCCCGAGGAGACGGCGGCGACGCTCGTCGACGGCTGGTTCCGCACCGGTGACCTCGCGCGGGTCTCGCCCGAGGGCTTCGTCAGCATCGTCGGCCGGAAGAAGGAGATGATCCTGCGCGGCGGTTACTCGGTCTATCCGCCCGAGGTGGAGGCAGCCCTCGCCGCGCATCCGGACGTGCGAGAGGCCGCGGTCGTCGGCGTTCCGCACACCGATCTCGGCGAGGAGGTCGCCGCGTTCGTGACGCTGCGTCCCGGGGCGTCGGCGACGACGGACGATCTCATCGCGTGGTGCAAGCAGCGCGTCGCCGGCTACAAGTGCCCGCGCGCGATCACGGTGGTCGCGGACTTCCCGAGGACCGCGACGGGCAAGGTCGCGAAGGCGCTCCTCGCCCAGCCCCGAGGCTGATCACCGTCCATCAGCTACGCATCTGATCTTGCACACTTGACGGCGCCGCACGCGGCGTGGTCGGATGCGCGCATGGGTGAGATCTACGTACCGCTCACGGTGATCAATCCGCAGACCGGCGCGCAGTCGGAGCCGATTACCGCCCTCGTCGATACCGGCGCCACGCTCGCCATGCTTCCGGGCGCACTCCTCGAAAGTCTCGGTATCCGGAAGGCGCGGACCGTTACTCTGGCGCTCGCCGACGGTCGCCGAGTCGTGCGGGCCGTCGGCGATGCCGTGATCAGCCTCGCCAGCGACGCGACCTCATGTCGCGTGGTCTTCGGCCTGGACGAAGATGCGGCAGTGCTGGGCCTCACGGCACTGGAACTGCTCGGTCTGGTCGTCGATCCTGTCGACCAGCGACTCGTGCCGAAGGACTACCTGCTCTACAGCCTCGTGTAGCCGCGCTGCGGAAGCGCGCGAAGGATCGCGCGCTCCACCGCGCACACGTCCGGGCCGTCCCGCAGCGCGAACGGTTCGCGGTGGCCGATTTCCGGCTGCGCGATCATGCGCGGCGCGACCCCGCGATGCGGCCACGTCGCGCGATGGACGAGAAACGGATGGCAGACGTAGACGTCGCCTGCAGCGCCGGTCGCGAATGCCCGCGGCCGCTGGAACGTCGACGCGGGCAGCTGCGCGGCGACATCTCCGCCGTACGCTCCCCGCTCGCCATAGGGCGCCAGCACGCGCGGAACGTCCAGGTGTGAGCCGACGATGATCTCGGTCGGCGCGTCGCGCTCGCCTACGTCCGTGAACAGGAACAGCGCGAGGAGCGCGCGGGCGCGGCTCCAGACGTTCGCCCACCACTGCCCGCCCACGTCGTAGCTGCCGTCGATGTGCCACCCGGCGTCGCCAGAATCCTCGGTGCTCGGAAAGCGAACCGGAATGGGGCCGCCGACGCCCTGGCGCTCGATCCACCGGCCCGGGCCGAGGAGCGCGTCGTAGGTCTCGCGCAGTGCGGGTGAAGTGCCGGCAGCCGTAAACGCGGGAGTGTCCGGGCACGGAAAGCGAACGACGGGCTTCGTCCAGGTGGCGGGGTCGCGCGGGTCGACACCGCGCGACCGCAGCTCGTTCTCGAGGACGTCCACGCATCCGCGCACGACGTCGGGGGCCACCGCGCCCCGAACGACGAGCAATCCCGTGTCACAGAACTCGTCGATCGAGGCGCGGTCCGGGGTCACACCGCTTCGTACTTCAGGCGCGTGACCTTCTCCATGTTGGCGCCCTCGATGCGGATGAGCTTCGTCGAGCTCTCGCGCCGCGGGGAATGGAGGTCGCCCTCGTTGTAGACGTGGGCCATGCCGGGCTTCAGCGGGTAGACGCGGCGCCGCTTCACCTTGCCCGCCTTGTCCGGCGTCGCCTCTTCGAGCTTGTCCCAGTCGCTCATCTCCGTCTCGCCGCGCGCCTGGCCGTAGATCGCCCACGAGTGCGCGTGGTCGTGCGGCTGGCTCTCCTTCGCGCCGTGATAGTTGTGCGCGAGGATGCAGAAGCCGAGCTCCGGGTCCTCGTAGAGGATCTTCCGCTCCGGGGTGTCGTCGGTGATGTGCTTGGCGACGAACGCGTCGTCCTTCAGCACGGTCTGGACGATGTCGCAGACCTTCTTGCGGCCGTTCGGGCCCGGCTCGGCCTTCAGCGCGTCGCGCACTTCCCTGGCGAACTGCTCGAGGGTGTAGCCCATGGCTTTCCTCCCGTACTTCTTGAAGTGCGGCATGACTTCGGAGGTGAACAGCGCGAGCGACCGCACCGACTCCTCGTGCGTCAGGTTACCGTAGGCGAACCGCGTGACGAAATAGTTGCAGCGCGTCTCGGCGACGTGGCGCTCGATCTCCGCGCGGACGGTCGCGGGCGAGCCGACGATCGCGGCGTCCTTCGCGATCGCGATCTCGAGGTTCTCGGCGAAGTGGAACGGGATCGAGCGGAACTTGCGCCAGAGGCTCACGAGGCTGTCGTACCAGACCTTGTACGCGGGCGCCGCGATCTTCATCGCCTCGGCGTCCGTGTCGGCGACGAAGATGTGGCGGCCGCAGCCGATCAAGCCCTTGCCCCCGCTCGCGTCGAGGAAGGCGTCGACGATCGGGCGCAGGCCGGCGATGGCGCCGTGGCCGACGGCGTTGCCGCCACGCTTCGCCGCGGCCACCGCGCTCGCGACGGACGTGACGCCCTGCCAGAGCGGCGGGTGCGGCCTCTGCACGGGCTCGAGCTCCATCGGCACGCCGCGATACTGGTAGTGGCGGCCCGAGTGCGTCAGCGTCTTCGACGTGAGCCCGGCGAGGACGACCGCGAGCGATTCCTCGTAGATGTCCGTCGCGTCGAGGAAGTTCAGGTTGCAGTACGCGAGCTCGTACGGGGAGATCCCGCGCCCGACACCGAGCTCGAAGCGTCCGCCGCTGAGCTGATCGAGCATGCAGATCTCCTCGATGAGCCGGAGCGGCATGTAGAGCGGCAGGATGTAGACGAGCGGCCCGAACCGAAGGCGCCGGGTCCGCTGCGCCACCGCGGCGAGGTAGATCCCCGGCGACGGCGCCATCCCGAGCGAGGTCGCGTGATGCTCCGCCACGTGATACCCGCGGAAGCCGGCCGCGTCGTACGCCTCGACGAGGGCGAGCCGGCTCGCGTAGAGCTCCGCCATCGTGCTCTCGCCACGGTCGACGTGATCGAAGACACCGAACTCGACGTTCATCGACAGGACCCCCAAACCCCCTCAGCTACGGGCTCAGCGCGGCCAGGTACTCCCTCACCCGCGCGGCGTCCGGCGCGTCGGGCTGGCTCGCGAGGTAGCGCGCGAACGCCTCGCGCGCACGCGCACGCTGCCCCTGCTGATAGTAGAGCAGGCCGGTCTGGCGGGCCACCTCGGACAGCGTCGGGTCCAGCTGCTCCGCGCGCTCGTACGCGGCGAGCGCCCGCCGCGCGAGGTCGTCGCGGTCCGCGGCGCCACGCGCGCGCTGGGCGCGGAGGCGATGGAGCTCGCCGAGCACGAGATGCGCGCGCGCGTCACCGGGCGACAGCGAGAGCGCGCGATCGAGCTGGTCCTCCGCCGCGCGGAAGCGGCCGGCCTGCAGCTCGAGCCGCGCGTTGTCGCGGGCCACGACCACGATCGCCTCGTCGAACTCGCGGCTGTTCACGCTGGTCCCCGGCGCCGCGGCGGCGAGGGCGTGGTCGCGCGCGACGAGCCGCGTCAGCGTCTCGATACGCTCGGCCAGCACGGCGTCGCGACCGAGGAAGAACCGCTCGATCTGACCGCCGGCCTTGGCTTCGCGACGCAAGCGCTCGAACGCGCGGGGCGCTTCCTTGGGATCGTAGCCGGCGCGGACGAGCCTCCCGAGCGCGCCGGCGTCCGCATCGCTCTCGAGATCTCGTCCGTCGCCGATCACGGCCGCCACGTAGATGACGTCGAGACGGCGCCCCAGGATCGCCTCGCCGGCCGGACTCACCACGGCCACGGCGGCATCGGGCGTGGCGAGCGAGGCGCCGACGGCTTCTCGCATCGCGAGGAGAGCGTCGTCGATCGCGCTGCCGCGGGCGACGTCGGCGCGGCGTGCGGCCTGGGTCAGGGCGCGCCCGAGCACGACCGCGAGCTGTGCTTCGTTGCCGAGCCGCGCGAGCAGCCCCGTGTGCAGGTAAATCCGGCCGCTCGGGACGACGAACGCGGCGATCGTCGGATCGCGCAGGACGACGACGTCCGGAGTCCCCGCCGCGCGCTCGGCATCCGTGAGCAAGGTCGCCGTGACACGCGCGACGAGCTCCGCGACCGGCGCGTCGCCGTGCGCCCCCACGCGTGCACGAAGCGCCCGCTCCTGGGCCTCCAGGTCGAGGACGGCCGGCGCGGGCGGCACGCTCGCCGTCGCACAGGCGGAGACGAGCAGCGCGACGAGCGCGCCCGCGCCCGCCCAGCACCCGGACGTGGCGGAGCGCATCAGTTCAAGGAAGCAATCGCGCGGCGGATCTCCGTGAGCTGGGCCTTGACGCGCTCGGCGTCGCGAGCCTGCGGATGGCGCGCGAGGTACTGCTCCCAGTGCGCGGCCCCACGGCTGAAGTTGCCTTCCTTCATGAGGACGGTGCCGTAATCGCGCACGTGGCCCGGTGAGTCGGGATCGAGCAGCATCAGCCGCTCCATCACCGCGCGCGCCTTCGCCCACTCCTCCCGATCGATGTAGACGCGGCGGAGGTTGGCGAGCATGCGCAACAGGATCTGCGGCTTCGGCACCGGCGCGAAGTGGCTGTCCTCGAGCGGCACGGGACGTCCGAGCACGCGCGCCACCACCGCTTCGGCGTCCGCCCGTGAAACCGCGACGCCGCGGTTGAAGGGATCGAACAGCACGCCGTCGGCTTCGGCCATGAAGTGCCCGGGGAGCCCGATGCCCTGCACCACGAGCCCGACACGGCGACCCACCTCCATCGCAAGTACCGAGAGCGTGATCGGAATGCCGATGCGGCGGTCGAGCACGTCGTTCAGGCAGCTGTTACGCGGATCGTAGTAGTCGTCGGCGTTGCCCGAGAAGCCTTCCTCCTCGAAGAGGAAGCGCCGGAGTCGATGGACGTCCGCGCGCCCCACGCGCGCGGCGAGCTCGTCGAGACGCTTGAGCTGATGGTCGGGCTCGAGCTCGGGATGCTCGATCTGCGCGATGCAGAGCGCGCCACATCCGAGGTCGACGCTCTCCGCGGGCATCCGGACCAGCTCACGGAACGCCCGCAGCGGATCCATCAGCAGCCTGGTGCGTGGTGGACGCCGGCGGTCGCCAGGGCTTTCGCCTGCAGCTCTTCCGCGAGCTCGAGCGTCGCGCGCGCCGCCCGTCGCGCGGCCTCTTGCGCGTCGGGCGTCGTCGCCAGCCGCAAGAGCAGCCGCCGGCCGAGGTCGTGGTGGTAGCGCTCGTCGGGCTCGATGACGTCGCGATAGAGCGCGGCGGTCTCGCGATCCCCTGCCCGCTCACAGAACTCGATGAACTGCCGGTTCTTCACGACCGCGATCGCCTCGCGCGTGAACTGGCCCGCCGCCACGCGCTCGACCGTCGTCTTCAGCGTGTCGAGGTACGTGAACAGCGGCCCATACCCCCTGGCCAGCGGATCCACGGCGTCGGGATCGAAGCCGAGCGCGCGGAGACGATCACCGATCAGGCGATAGTGCCTCGCCTCGTCACCGACCTGGCGCGCGAACGCGAGCTTCACGTCGATGTCGTCGGTGGTCACGAGCCAGCGCGCCGCGATCTCCGTCGCCTCCACCTCGTTCTTCAGCGCGACCTTCAGGAGATTCGGGACGTTGAGCGCGCCCTCGACCTCGGGCTTCAGCGTGGCGTCGGGCGCCAGCCGCGCGAGCAGCGCGTCGTTCTCGGCGGCGAGCGCCCGGACGAATTCCTCGGAGGTCATGACGGGATTCCCTCGGTGAGCAGGGTCGGCAGCTCGGCGGTCAGCGTCTCCTTCGTCACGACGCGGTCGCAGCGCGCGTGCCACGGCTGCGTCTGCTTCGCGAGCGCGTGCGTCGTGAACGCGAGCACCGGCGGCCGGGCCGCGTCGAGCTCGTCGAAGATCTTCGCGTAGTCGAAGCCGCCGGTGAGATCGATCAGCGCGAGCCGCGGCTTCCGGGCGAGCGCGGCGGTCAGCTCGTCGGGCGTGCGCGCGAAGACGAGCGGGACACCGGCCAGGCGCGCCGTCTCGCGGATACGCGCCACGAAGAACAGGTCCTTGACGATGGCAACGACGGGGGCGATCGCAGTTGAGTCCATCACGGCACTCGCGGAGGGGCCGGATTCACTCCGGCCCCGGAGCGTGGGGGGCTTGGGGGGCCAGTCTCTGGCCCCCATGTCATTCAGGTTCACGGATGCCCAGCGCGTATTTCTGCCACTCCGCGAGGTGCGACAGGCTGGAGAGGTCGCGCATGCGGTCGACGTAGACGATGCCCTTCAGATGATCGGTCTCGTGCTGGATGACGCGCGCGAAGAATTCCTTCGCCACGACGTCGACCTTGTCGCCCTCACGGTTGCGGCACTCGAGCCGCACGGCCGTGTAGCGAGGCACGCGGCCTCGCATGTCGGGCACCGACAGGCACCCTTCCCAGCCCTCTTCGATCTCCTCGGTCAGCGGCGTCACCACGGGATTGATGACGACCGTGAGCGGGATGTGCGGCGCGTCGGGATAACGCGGGTTCCCGAGCACCTCGATGACGCAGATCTGCTTGAGCGTGTGGACCTGGTTGGCGGCGAGCCCGGCGCCGTCGTACTCGCGCATCGTCTCGATCATGTCGTCGATGAACCGCTGCGTATCGGGCGAGCGGATCTCGTCGACGGTGAGCGGTTGCGCCGGCATGCGCAGGACGGGATGACCCAGGCGCGCGACCTTCAGGATGGCCATATGGTCCGAAGTCTACCAGAGCCGGCTATGCACGCCGCCGTCGCTGTGGCGTCACCTACTTCGTGCGGACGAAGATGAAATCGCCGCCGTCGTGACCCGAGAGCCGCAGGTCGCCGTATTGCGGCGTCTGCTCCGAGCGGAGGAGCGCCTGGCGGCGCAGCCGGCCGAAGAGCGAGGAGAAGTCCGTCGAGCCCGGGGCCTCGCGCAACGTCTGGAGAAACGCGCGCGCGAAGACCGAGTGGCCGCCGCCCCCCTGGTCCATCACGGGCTCGAGCCCGCCCGAGGTGAGCACGGTCCGCGCGCGCTTGCGCGCGAGCCGTGCCAGGTCGGCCGCGTCGAGCGAGTGGATGCCGACGTCGCGCACGAGGCTGCCCGAGTAGCAGCTGCGACGATGAAGACGTGCGTCGCCTTGAGCGCGCGAAGCGTGTCGGTGACGTCGGCGTTCGACAGCCAGTTCGCCCGCGTGTCCGGCTCGGCGTCGACACCGAGCCAGTAGCCGCGATCGGCCTCGCGATCGAGCCACCCGTGGCCGGCATAGTAGATGAGGAGGTTGTCGTTCTCGCCGAGCTGGCGCCGCACGTCATCGAGCGCCCGCACCATCTGGGCGCGGCTCGCGTCGACGGGCGGCGCCGGTGCCGGCGCAGGGGTCGCCACCGGCGGTGGAGCGGGCGGAGGAGTCTGGATTGCCGCGACGGTCGCGGGTAACGGTCCGCCGCGCAGGACCGCGAGCACACGGCGCGTGTCGATGTCCGCGAACCGCCGGAGCTCTTCGCCCTCCCGGAACAGGATGGCGGAGTGCATTCGCTCCAGTGACGACCGGACGCTCGCCTCCTGCGTCGCGCCGCGCGCCGCGGCGACGAGGCGGGCAACGACGGCATCGGGCGTGCCTCGCGGCGCGAGGCGCGCGGTCCACGCCGACAGCTCGACTTCCGGCAGACCGAGCTCGCGGAAGGTCGGGACGCTCGGGATGACGGGAACGCGTCGGCTTGTGAGCGATGCGAGCGCGCGGAGCTTTCCGCTGTTGATGTGCGCCGCGAGGAACGGGACCGGCAAGACCATCGCGTCGACCTGACCGCCCAGCAGGTCGTTCACTGCCGGCACCGTGCCCGCATACGGCACGTGTCTCAGCTTCACCCCGGCCGCGCGAGACAGGACCGCCATGCCGATGTGGCTGATGCCGTAGAGGCCCGTCGACGCAACGTCACCTGGTCGGACCGTCGCGTGGCGTCGTCGATCAAGTCTCGGGCGGTGCGCCACCGGCTGTCGCTGCGCACGACGAGGACCAGCGGATCGTCGGTGATCCCTGCGAGCAAGGTCGTCTGGTCGGGGGTGTAGGTCGACGATCGCCCTTGCAGACGATCGAGCTCGGGGAGCGTCGCGAACGACGAGGGCGCGATGCCGATCGTGTGCCCGTCGGGCTGCGCCGACGCCAGGGACTGCAACCCCACGGCGCCGGCCGCCCCGGGCCGGTTGACGATGATGACGGGCTGACCAAGCGTCCGTTCCATCGCGGGGGCGAGAGTTCGCGCCACGATGTCCGTGGAGCCACCAGGCGCGAACGGCACGATGACCTGGATCGGCTGGGTCGGAAACGCGCCGGCGGGCGTGACGCCGAGCAGCGCGAGCAGCACGCCCGCGATGATGCCGCGACGGTGACGCAACAGGTCCTCCCCGCGACTACTTCTTCTCCTCGACCTTCCCCACCCGCTTGACGCCCTCCGCGAGACGCTTGGCGTCGGCGTCGAAGAACTTCTGGAACTCGTCGCCCTGCTTGAAGGCGATCGGCGTCTCGAGCTTCTCCATCGCGCTCTTGAAGCCCGGGTCGTTGACGACCTCGCGCATCGACGTCCGGAGCTTCGCGAGCACCGGCTCCGGCGTCCCTTTCGGCGCGAAGAGACCGGCCCAGATGTAGAACTCGGCGTCCGGGTAGCCGAGCTCCTTGAACGCCGGCACGTCGGGTAACGCGGCCACGCGTTGCGTGCCCCAGCCGGCGAGCGCCCGCAGCTTGCCGGCCTTGATCTGTGGAATGACCACGGACGGGCCCGACGCGAGCGCGTCGACGTGGCCGCCGAGGATCGCGTTCATCGCCGGACCGGCGCCGGCCGTCGGGATGTGTCGCATCTTGATCCCGGCCGCGTGCGACAGGAGCTCCATCGCCATGTGCAGCGTGCCGTAGATGCCGGAGGAGCTGTACGAGATCTGGCCGGGCCGCTTCTTCGCGTCGTCGATGAACTCCTTCGCCGTCTTCCACGGACTCTCCGTCCGCACGACGAGGATCGTCGGGTCGGCCGAGATCAAGGCGATCGGCGCGAACTGATCGACCGTGAACGCCGGCGGCCGGCCGAAGAGCTTGTCGGCCTCGGGGATGATCGAGATCGACGAGAGTGCCAGCAGCAGCGTGTAGCCGTCGGGCTTGCTCACGGCGACCGACTGCATGCCGACGGCGCCCGCGGCGCCGGTCTTGTTCACCACGCCGACCGGGGTCTTCATGATCTTCTCGAGCGCCGCGGCCACGGGCCGGGCGGTCAGGTCCGCGACGCCGCCGGGCGGGAACGGCGCGATGATCGTGACCGGACGTGACGGATAGTCGTCCGCCGCGGCGGGCACGGCGCCGTGCGCGACGATGACGACGACGAGGGCCATCGCGACGACCGAGAGCAGTCTGCGCACCATCAGTTCTCTCCTTTCTCGGCGAGGGCCAGGCGCGCGCGCCAGTCGAGCGTCTTGGTCACCAGCGGCCGGAGCGCGAGCAGCACGAGCACCGCGCCCACGCAGAGCAGTGTCGCGGAAATCGGACGGGTGATGAAGATCGCGTACTGCCCGTCGGACATCGCGAGCGACTGCCGGAGCGCCATCTCGATCATCGGCGCGAGCACGACGCCCAGCACCACGGGCGCCGTCTCGAAGTCCAGCTTCCGCAGGAGATATCCGAGCGCGCCCATGACGAGCATGATCCACACGTCCACCACGCTGCCGTTGACCGCGTAGACGCCGAGCACGGAGAACGCGAGGATCGCCGGGTAGAGCAGCGGATAGGGCACGCGCAGCACGTTCACGAAGAGTCCCACGAGCGGCAGGTTCAGGATCAGCAGCACGACGTTGCCGACGTACATGGACGCGATGAAACCCCAGAACAGCTCGGGCTGCTGCTTGATGAGCATCGGGCCCGGCGCGACACCGTGGACCATCATCGCGGCGAGCATGACCGCGGGGATCGGACCCGACGGCACGCCGAGCGCGAGCATCGGGACGAACGCGCCCGACGTCGCGGCGTTGTTCGCCGACTCGGGTCCCGCGAGTCCCGCGACGGCGCCCTTGCCGAACTCCTGGGGCTTCTTCGACATCCGGCGCTCGACCGCGTAGGACACGAAGCTCGAGATGATGTGCGCGGAGCCGGGCACGATGCCGATGAGGAAGCCGAGCACGGTGCCTCGTCCGATCGGCGCCGCCGAATCCCGCCACTCGGCCCTCGACGGCAGCAGCTCGCGGAGCTTCGGCTTCATGATGGACGGCGGCGTCGCCTGGCCCGCCGTGGCGAGGATCTCGGCGACCCCGAACAGGCCGACCGCGACGGGCACGACGCCGATCCCGTCGCCGAGCTCCACCACGCCGTACGCGAAGCGGAAATAGCCGGTCATCTGGTCGATGCCGACCATGCCGAGCGTGAGGCCGAACGCCGCCATCGCCAGCGCCTTCACCATCGAGCCGCCGCTCATGTAGGCGAGCACGAGCAGGCCGAGCAGCAGCAGCGCGAAATACTCCGGTGGCCCGAACCGCAGCGCGAACTCCGCCAGCGGCGGCGCCAGGAACATCAGCGCGACGACGGAGATCGTGCCGGCGATGTACGACCCGACGGCGGCGATCGCGAGCGCCGGCCCCGCGCGGCCCTTGCGCGCCATCGCGTAGCCGTCGATGCACGACATCACCGACGCGGCCTCGCCGGGGATCCGCATGAGGATCGCCGTCGTGGATCCGCCGTACATCGCGCCGTAGTAGATCCCCGCGAGCATGACGATCGCGTTGGTCGCGTTGAGCCCGAACGTCGCCGGCAGCAGCAGGCTGATGCCCGCGAGCGGCCCGACGCCGGGCAGCACACCGACGAGCGTGCCGACCACGCAGCCGATGAACGCGTACATCAGCACCGCCGGCGAGAGCGCGACCGAGAACCCCAGCGCGAGGTTCTGGATGGTCTCGAGCATCAGAAGCCCCAGGGGCCGCGCGGCAGCGGCACCCGGAGAACGGTGGCGAAGAGGTAGAAGGTCGCGGCGGAGAAGCCGACGGAGAACAGCGCCGTCGTCACGATCGAGCGGCGCTCGAGGAGGCCGATCAGCAGCATGAGCGCCACGACGACCGTGATCCGGTAGCCGAGCCGCTCGAGCGACAGCGCCATGAAGATGCAGACGGCGATGATGGCGACCGCGTGCCGCCACTCGCTCCACCCGACCGTGGCGATCCGGCTCGACCCGGCGCCGAGCGCCACGATGACGACGGCGAACACGAGCAGGAGGAGTGCCAGCAGCGTCGGCGCGTAGGCGGGTCCGGGATTCTGGACGTTGCCCATGGGCAGCTTGCGGGCTTCCCACAGCGTGTACACCGCGAAGAGCACGAGCGCGCCGCCGCCGACCCGGTCGATCGTCATGCGCGCGAGGGGGGGTCGGCCAGCGCGCGCCAGACCTTCTCGGACGTGAGCGGCATGTCGACGTGGCGCACGCCGAAGGGCGCGAGCGCGTCGACGAGCGCGTTGACGACGGCGGGCGGCACGCCGATGTTGCCGGCCTCGCCGAGGCCCTTCACGCCGAGCACGTTCCGCGGTGACGGCGTGTGCGTGTGGTGGATCTCGGCGTGCGGCACGGAGTCGGCGCGCGGCAGCGCGTAGTCCATCAGCGTGCCGCTCAGCACGTGGCCGTCACGGTCGAAGGCCACCGCCTCGCACATGATCCCGCCCCACGCCTGCGCGAGCGAGCCTTCGAGCTGCGCGTCCGCGAGCAGCGGGTTCACGATGGTGCCGGCGTCGTCGACCCAGGCCAGGCGCTCGGGAATCACCTCGCCGGTCTCCCGCTCGACCCGGACCACGGCGAGCACGGCGCCCGCGCTCCACACTTCGCCGTCGGGCTTGAAGAAGTGCGTCGCCTCGAGCCCGGGCTCGACGCCGGGCGGCAGCACGCCCCAGCGATACGCGAGCTCGGCCACCGCGGGCCACGGCGCGAAGCGATCGCGCGAGCCCTTCACGTGGTACCCGCCCACGGCGGGCGCGATGTCCTCCGGCGCGGCCTCGAGGATCGCGGCCGCGATCCGCTTCCCCTTCTCGCGCACCTGGGTCGCGGCGATCGCGAGCGCGCTGCCCGCGAGCGCGGTGCTCCGGCTGCCCGACGTGCCGATGGCTTGCGGCGCGCCGGCCGTGTCGCCGTGGCGGATCGTGATGCGCTCGGGCTCGATGCCGAGGTAGTCCGCCACGATCTGCGCGAACGTCGTCTCGTGGCCCTGCCCGTGCGGGCTCGCGCCCGTGATACACGTCACCGAGCCGGACTTCTCCACGCGCACGGCACCGCTCTCCCAGCCCAGCGCCGCAGGCTCGACGTAGAGCGACACGCCGACGCCGACGACCTCGCCGCGCGCGCGGCGCTCGCGCACGCGCGCGCGGAGCGCGTCGTAACCCGTCGCCTTCACCAGCGCGTCGAGCAGCAGCGCGTAGTCGCCGGAGTCGTAGCTCTGGCCGGTCAGCGTCGTGAACGGGAACGTGGCCGCGGGAATCGCGTTGCGCCGCCGGATCTCGATCGGATCGGCGCCGATCGCGCGCGCGGCCTCGTCCACGAGCCGCTCCAGCACGAACGTGCCCTCCGGCCTGCCGGCGCCACGATACGCGCCGACCGGGGGCGTGGTCGTGAAGATGCCGGCGAACTCGATGTCGACGGCGTCGAGCACGTACGGGCCCGGCAGGCAGCGCGCGTGGTTGCGCGGATTCACCGCCGCGCTGAACGCGGGATCACCGCCGACCGGGCAGAGGATCCGCGCGCTCAGCTTCGTGAGCTTGCCGTCCGCCGTCACCGACAGCTCGGCGTCGCAGTGACCGCCGCGGCCGTGGTGCGTCGTGAGCAGATCCTCGGCGCGGGTCGAGATCCACTTCACGGGGCGCCTCAGCGTCCACGCGAGCCACGCGGTGATGATCTCGTCGCGGTACGGACCGCCCTTCACGCCGAAGCCGCCGCCGACGTCGGGAGCGATCACGCGCACGTGCGTCTCGTCGAGGCCGATGATGCGCGCGACCTCCGAGCGGATGCGGAAGGGATTCTGCGTCGAGATCCACACCGTGAGGTCGCCGGCGATGGCGTCCCATGTCGCGAGCGTGCCGCGCGGCTCGAGCGGCACGCCGGCCAGGCGTGCCTGTTCGACCCGCACCCGGACCGTCTGCGCCGCGGCGGGCACGTCACTGCCGCCGCGCATGCGAGCACCGAGGCAGCGATTGCCCGGCGCGTCCGCGTGAATGCGCGGTGCGCCCTCGGCGATCGCGGTTTCCGGCTCGGCGGCGCCCGGCAAAGGCTCCCACGTGAGATCCACCAGCGCCGCGGCGTCGGCGGCCGCGTAGACGGAGTCGGCGACGACGGCCACGACCGGCGCGCCCTGCGCGCGCGCGACGTCCGTGACGAGCAGCGGCACGCGCGGCACGACCATGTCGGGGAACAGCCGCGTGACCGGGGTGCCGCCGAGGCTCGCCACGTCGGCGCCGGTGACCACGGCCACCACGCCGGGCGCGCGGCGCGCGGCATCGACGTTGGCGCTGACGAGCCGCGCGTGCGCGTGCGGACTGCGCACGAACACGAGGTGGCAGAGGCCCGGCGCGCGGATGTCGTCGACGTAGCGGCCCGCGCCGACGATCAGCGGCCGGTCTTCACGCCGCTTCATCGAACGGCCGATGAAGCCGGTCGGCTCAGCCATTGAGGAAGCGCTCCGCGTTGTCGTGCGCGATGCGCGCCTGCACGTCCGGCGCGAGGCCCGACGCGCCGAGCGCGGCGGCGGGATCGTCGAAGCCCATGTCGAACGGATAGTCGCTGCCGATCACCACGCGGTCGGCGCCGAGCTGGTCGACGATGAACCGGAGGTTTCCCTCGCCGTGGCTGAGCGAGTCGACCCAGATCCGGCGCGCGTACTCGCGCGGCTCCTTCGGAATCGCCGCCGGTCCTTCGGGACGCACGTGCCAGCCGTGGTTGAGACGCCCGAGCGTGAACGGGAACGCGCCCCCGCCGTGCGCGAAGCAGATGCGCAAGGCCGGCAGCCGCTCGAGCACGCCGCCGAAGATCAGCTTCGAGATCGCCAGCGCGTTCTCGAGCGGGTTGCCGACGATCAGGGGGAAGTAGTACTTCGTCAGCCGCTCCTGCCCGGCGAGAGGCATCGCCGGATGCACGAAGACGGCGACATCGAGCCCGGCGCACGCCTCGAAGAACGGAAAGAGCTCGGGGTCGTCGAAGTCGCGGCCCGCCGGACACGACCCGATCTCGACCGCACGGAGGCCGAGCCGCTCGCGCGCGTGGCGGAGCTCGCCGATCGCGAGCTGCACGTCCTGGAGCGGCACCGTCGCCATGCCGACGAAGCGGTCGGGATGCGCGGAGGCGACCGATGCGATGAAGTCGTTCTGCACGCGGGCGAACGCCTGGTTGGCCTTCGCGTCGGCCCAGTAGCAGAACATGATCGGCGGCGGCGACAGCGCCTGCCGGTCGATGCCGAGGCGCGCCATGTCCTCGAGGCGGCGCGCGGGGTTCCAGGAGCGATCGTCGATCGCGCGGAAGAACTGGTCCCCGGTCATCAGCGTGCCGCGGCAGCGCGACGCGGACGTCGCGGAGCGCGACGCGGACGTCGCGGGGTCCTCGACGACGAGCCGCGGCCACTTGCCGCCGCCGAAGCGGGACGCGAAGTCGTCCCACCGCGGCGGCACGATGTGCGTGTGGAGATCCGTCCGCACGCCGGCTACCTTGAACCTTGACGGTCCATGACCGTCAATTACTTTGTCTCGACCTTGCCGATCTTCTGGATGACCCCGGCGAGGACCGCGGACTCCTTGTCCCAGAACTTCTTGAAGTCCTCCGTGCCGAGGTACGCGATCTCGGTCTCCGCCTTGTCGATGACGTTCTTGAAGTCCGACGTCTGGACGACCTCGCGCACGGCGTCGCCGATCACCTTCAGCGCGGCGGGCGGCGTTCCCTTCGGCGCGAAGAGCCCGGTCCAGTAGTAGTACTCGATGTCGTAGCCGAGCTCCTTCATCGTCGGCACGTCGGGGAAGCGCGGATGCCGCGTGGCGCTGAACGTCGCCAGCGCACGGAGCTTGCCGGACTTGATGTGCGGCGCGCCGATACCCGTGGGCGAGATCCACATCTGCGCGTGGTTGCCGAGCACCGCCGTCGTCGCCGGTCCGCCGCCCGTCGTCGGCAGGTGACGCATCTTGAGGCCCGCGAGCTGGAGGAACCATTCCATCGGCACGTGCGAGGCGCCGTACGGGCCCGACGACGCGAACGTGAGCTCGCCCGGCCGCTTCTTCAGATCGGCGACGAGCTCGGGCAGCGTCTTCCACGGATGCTGCGCGTTGACGACGAACAGCGGCAGGTCGTTGGTCAGCCGCGCGATGCCGACGAATTGATCCAGCGTGTAGGTCGGCGGGCGGCCGAACAGCGCGTCGACGGGCGGCAGCGTCGAGATGCTGACGAGGTCGACGAGGAGCGTGTAGCCGTCCGGCTTCGAGATCGCGACGCTCTGCCGCCCGACCGCGCCCGCCGCGCCGGCCTTGTTCGAGAGGACGACCGGCTGCTTGAGGATCTTCTCGAGCGCGGCGACGAGCGGCCGTCCGGTCAAGTCGACGACGCCGCCGGGAGGAAATGGCGCGACGATGGTCACGTTCCGCGACGGGTATGACTCCTGCGCGGCCGCGACAGGGGCCACGAGGCCCAGCGCCGCGAGCGCGATGGCAGCGATCACACGCTTCATGGATCCTCCTTGGGGAAACCGAGCCTTTGTACCACCGCTTCCCTGGAAAGGAAAAAGGCCCGGGGGCTGTGGTCCCCGGGCCTCGCGTGTGAGGAGACTAGCGCTTCCCGGTTGCCCCGGGCTTGTCGTGCGGCTGGCCCTCCTCCTTCGGCTTGTCCTCGTTCAGCTGGACCGGCTCGCCGACCTCATCCTCGTTCCTGCGGCCGCCACTCTGCTGCTGCTGCCCAGCCTGCGGCTGCTGCTTCTGCTGATCCTGCTGCTTCTGGCGATCGAACTCCTTGTTGCCCATGAGTTGCTCTCCTTTCGGCGGCGCGGCGACAGTGCCGCGACGCGCGCCGCCTCACAGGAGGAGCAATGCGCATACCACCGCAGGGTCTTCACTGTAATGGGTGCATTGGAACTTCTACGCGCGCGACCCGATGCGGTCGAGCGCCCACCGCGCGGCCGCGCGCACCGCGGGCTCGACGTCGTCCAGCGCGCGCGTCAGCGCAGGCACCGCGTCCCGGTCGCGACGAGTGCCGAGCACGAGCGCGGCGTTACGGAGGAGGCCGCCACGCTTCGCCCGGCTCATGGCGCTGCCGCGAAACCGCGCGCGGAACGCCTCCGGCGTCATCGCGAGCAGCGTCGCGGGTGATTCGAGCGGCGCATGGGGAACGAACGCCGCTTCGCGTGTGGACGAGGCCTTCGTGTTCCACGGGCAGACGTCCTGACAGACGTCGCACCCGAAGAGCCATTCGCCGACCTCGCCGCGCAGCGCTTCGTCGACGTCGCCGCGATGCTCGATGGTGAGGTACGAGATGCAGCGGCGCGCGTCGAGGACGTATGGACCGACGAACGCGCGCGTGGGGCACGCGTCGAGACACGCGGTGCACGTCCCGCAGCGGTCGGGCAACGCGTCGTCGAACGCGAGCGGCGCCGTCGTGAGGACGATGCCGATGAAGAACAGCGAGCCCAGGTCCGGCGCGAGCAGGTTCGTGTTCTTGCCGATCCAGCCGAGCCCGGCGCGCGCCGCGAGGTCGCGCTCGAGCACCGCGCTGGTGTCGACCGCGACGCGTGTCTTGGTCTCCGAGCCGGCGGCCTCGCCCACGAACACCGCGAGCTCGGTCAGCCGCTCGCGCATCACGTCGTGGTAGTCGCGGCCGCGCGCGTACGCCGCCACGCCGCGCCACGCCGGATCGTCCGCCGCGGGCTTGTAGCTCAGCGCGACCGCGATGACGCTCGCGGCGCCGGGAAGCAGCCGCGCGGGCTCGAGCCGGTCGGCGCGCCCGCGCGCGAGATAGCCCATCGTTCCCGCGTGGCCCGCCGCGAGCCACGCGTCGAACGCCGCCGCGTGGGGCGGCGACGTCGCGGCGCCGATCGCCGCACGGTCGAAGCCGAGCGTTCGCGCGCGGTCCTTCACGGCAGCGGCGAGCGTCAGCCCGGCGAGCGTCGTTGGACGTGGGGGCCCCATCGCTAAGGACCCCCACCCCCCTCCTTCCGTGCCTTGACGATCACGTGGCTGCGCGTGAGCGTCCTGCCGCCCTCTTCGAGGAACTTGATGTAGCGGAACCACCGGCCGTCCGACTTCCATGTCTCCTGCAGCCCGATCGCCGCGGCGAGCGCCTGCTCCACCGATGCGAAGGTTTCGACCTCGCGCTCGACCGACAGATGCTCGACGGCGAATCCGTGCTTCTCGCAGAGCCGCCGCATCCGCGCTTCATCGTACGCGAACCGCGACGGGCGGCCGGTCTCCTTCCATTGATCGACGTGGAAGCCGACCATCGCGAGGGCGCCGCCCGGCGCCAGCGCCCGTGCGCTCTTCTCGACCAGCGGATCGGAGAGGAAGAGATGCGCGGTGACGAGCGCGGGAGACTCGTCGGTCAGCGCCCGGTAATCGACGACATCGGCGTCGGCGACGATGAACTCCGTGTTGTCGAGCCCCGCGTGATATGCGCGCCGTCGCGCCTCGTCGATGACTTCTGGGTCACGGTCGACGCCGACGACGCGTCGACACAGCGGCGCGAGTCCCAGCGCGATGCGCCCGGCCCCCGTGCCGACGTCCAGCACGACGGCTTCGCGCAACGGCTCGGCGACGACGAGCGCCCAGAACGTGGCGCTGACCCTGTCCGGCGGCGGAGCGCTGGAGAAACCCGAGATCGGCGCAGCGTGCCGGGTCATCACATGGCACAGGGTAAGCCCAGAGGGTGAGGTGACGGGCGGGCCGGCGCCGAGGGTGGGTCCGCGGCGACTTCCGCAGGTATTGGTGAGCCGGCGACGCCGGCTCACCAACGCGAGGACGGGAGCGCGGACCCACCCTCGGCGCCGGCCCGCCCGTCACCTCACCCGGTGACTGCCCCCTCAGAGGCCGATGAGACGAGACGCGCGTACTTGGCCATGACGCCCGAGGTGTACCGCGGCTTCGGCCGCTTCACGGCCTTGAGCCGCTTCCTCAGCTCCGTGGTGGAGAGCTCGACGTCGAGCCGGCGGCGCTTGATGTCGATGACGATCGTGTCGCCGGTCTTGAGCGCGGCGATCGGTCCGCCGTCGGCGGCCTCGGGCGCGATGTGGCCGATCATGAAGCCGTGCGTCGCGCCGGAGAAGCGGCCGTCGGTCATCAGCGCGACGGTCTCGCCCAGGCCGGCGCCCTGGATGGCGCCGGTGACGTGGAGCATCTCGCGCATGCCCGGCCCGCCCTTCGGCCCTTCCCAGCGAATGACGATGACGTCGTTCGCCTTGATCTTCCCCGCCTTCACCGCCGCGAACGCGTCTTCCTCGCGATCGAAGACACGCGCGGGACCGCGATGCAGGTCGCGCTTCTGACCCGACACCTTCGCGACGCAGCCGTCGGGCGCGAGGTTGCCGCGCAGGATCACGAGCCCGCCTTCGGGCTTGATGGGATCCGACAGCGCGCGGACGACCTTCTGGCCCGGCGTCTCGCGCGCGGCGCGCGCCTCTTCGCCGATGGTGCGCCCGCTGACCGTGATCTCGTCCGCGTGGAGCAGTCCCGCGTCGAGCAGCCGCTTCGCGACGACCGCCATGCCGCCCGCCTCGTACATCTCGGGCGCGGTGAAGCCGCCCCACGGCTTCATGTCGGCGAGCAGCGGCGTCTTGCGCGAGATCTTGTCGAACTCGTCGATCGAGAGCTTGACGCCGGCTTCCTTCGCCACCGCGATGAGGTGAAGGACCGCGTTGGTCGAGCCGCCCGTGGCCATGACGCCGGCGATCGCGTTGTAGAGGGACTTCTTGGTGATGATCCGGCGCGGCGTCACTCCCTTGCGCAGGAGATCCATGGCCAGCCGGCCGGTCTGGAACGCGATCTCCTCCTTGTGGACGTCGGGCGCCGGCACGTCGTTGAACCCCATCGGCGAGACGCCGAGCATCGCGAACGCCGTCGCCATCGTGTTCGCGGTGAACTGCCCGCCGCACGCGCCCTCGCCGGGGCACGAGGCGCACTCGATCGCGTGCAGCTCCTCGTCGTCGATGCGGCCGGCGTTGCGGGCGCCGATCGCCTCGAAGATGTCCTGCACGGTCATCCGCTTGCCCTTGTACTCGCCGTACATGATCGAGCCGCCGTAGAGCATCACGGACGGCAGGTTCAGGCGCGCCATCGCCATGACCATGGCGGGGATCGTCTTGTCGCAGCCCGAGAGGGTCACGAGGCCGTCGAGGAGGTGGCCCCGCGTGACGAGCTCGACCGAGTCCGCGATCCAGTCGCGGCTGATGAGCGACGCCTTCATGCCTTCGGTACCCATCGCGATGCCGTCGGTGACCGAGATCGTGTTGAACTCGATCGGCGTGCCGCCGTTGGCGCGAACGCCCTCGGCCACCTTCTGCGCGAGCTTGCGGTGGTTCGAGTTGCAGGGGGTCAGCTCGATCCAGCAATGCGCGATGCCGACGAGCGGCCGGCTCAGGTCTTCGTCGGTGAAGCCGACGGCGCGGAAGTACGAGCGGGCGGCGGCCCGATCGGTGCCGTCGAGCAGGGCGCGGCTCTTGTGGCGCGGGTCGAACGTCATGTGAGAGCCTCCTTCTTCGCGACCAAGAATGTGAACCGGCCGTGCTGCAGGACGTCCCCGCCCTGGTCGACGATCTGGTGCTCCTCGACGACCACGCCGGCCTCGCGCATCGAGCGCTTCACCATCGTCTGCGACCGGCTCCGCACCGTGTCGCCGACGCGCAGCGGGCGCTCGATCTTCCAGTCGATGCCCATGAACGCGATCACGACCAGCGGCGGCCGCGCGATGCGCCAGCCGAGACCGGTCGAGAGGCAGAGCGCAAAGAGCGGCGGTGCGAGGCCGGCCTCCGGCGCGTGATCGCCGGTCACGCCGGCGTACATGTTGACGTGGGCCTGCGTGACCGTCATCGCCGGCGTCTCGTGGCGCGAGCCGACCTCGACGTCCTCGAAATACGTGACGGCCGGGCTGCTCACTCCCGCCGCCGTTCGACGATGACGTCGGTCTCGCCTTCCTGCACCACTTCGTCGCGCTGGTTCACCACCGTGCGCGCCAGCGTCACGACCCCCTGGTCCGCCGAGGTCTCCTTCTTGCCCGTCACCTCGGCGCGGACGCGGATGGTGTCGCCGATCTTGATGGGGTTCTTGAACTTCCACCGGAGCCCGGCGACGCCGAGCGACGCGTACGGCGTCATCCAGCGCGTGAGCAGCCCCGACTGGATCGACAGACCGAGCAGGCCGTGGGCGATGCGCTCGCCGAAGATCGACGTCTTCATGAACTCGGCGTCGGTGTGGATGACGTTGTAGTCGCCCGAGACGCCGGCGAAGAGCACGATGTCCGTCTCCGTCACGGTGCGCCCGGGCGACTCGTACGTCTCGCCCACCTCGATCTCCTCGAAATATCTGCGCGGCGGGCCGGTCATTTGAAATTGGGGGCGTGCGAGACGCACCCCCCAAGCCCCCCATCATCGACCGACCGGTGGTGGGTCATCCGCGAAGCGTAGCACGCACGAGATCCGCGCCCGCCGCCAGCGCGCGGAGCTTGCCGCGCGCGACCTCGCGCGGCAGCACCACCATGCCGCAGTTCGTGCACGGAAAGAGGCGCTCGGGCGGCACGTGCTTCATCACCGCGCGGATGTTCGCGGCGACCTCCTCCGGCGTCTCGATCGTCCGCGTGGCGACGTCGACCGCGCCCGCGAGCACGTCCTTGTCGTCGAGAAGCTTCAGCAGCTCGAGCGGCACGCGCGAGTTCGCGCACTCGAGCGACACCTGCCCGATGCGGCTCTTCGCGAGCAGCGGGAACGTCCGCTCGTACTGGCGCCACTCGCCGCCGAGCGTCTGCTTCCAGTCGATGTTCGCCTTGATGCCGTAGCCGTAGCAGATGTGCACGGCGGTCGTGCAGCGGAGACCGTCGATCGCCGCGTGCAGCGCGTCGATGCCCCACGCTTCGACGTCGTCCAGGTAGACGTTGAACGCCGGCTCGTCGAGCTGCACCACGTCGAGGCCGAGCGCCTCGAGCTCGCGCGCTTCCTCGTTGAGGACCTTCGCGAACGCCAGCGCGAGCGCGCGCCGGTCGCGATAGTGCTCGTCGGCGATCGTGTCGACGATGGTCATCGGGCCGGGCAGCGTGAACTTGAGCCGCTTCGTCGTGTGGGCGCGCGCCCAGCGGACGTCGTTCGAGTGCACGGGGCCACGGCGTCTGATCGGGCCGGTCACCGTCGGCACCTCGGCCTTGTAGCGATCGGCGCGGATGCCGATCGTGACGCGCTTGTCGAAGTCGATGCCCTCGACGTGGCGGAGGAACCCGTGCACGAAGTGCTGCCGCGACTGCTCGCCGTCGGTGACGACGTCGATGCCGGCGGCTTCCTGGTCCTTCAGCGCGATGAGGACGGCGTCCCGCTGGCCCTCGGCGAGGCGATCGGCCGGCAGGAGCCACGGCGCCCAGAGCATCTCCGGGGTCGCGAGCCACGCTGGCTTCGGAAGACTCCCGGCGATCGTCGTCAGCAACATGGATGCTCCTCTCCGTTGGGGCGTTGGTACGCGGCCGAAATGATAGTAGACTCCCGGCCACTCGCGGGAGGTGCCCAATGAAGAAAGGTAGCCTCGTCCCACGTGTGCCCATCGCCCTCGTGGTGGTTGCGGCGCTCGTCGCGCTCCTCACGAGCGGCTCCACTCCAACCGTCGCCACCGCCCAATCCCCCGTCGTGCTCAAGGTGCAGGCGAGCTGGCCGGCGTCGCTGACCCTCTTCGAGCAGCTCAAGATGATCGCGGAGCGCGTCGACAAGCTCTCGGGCGGCACGCTGAAGATCGAGGCGCTCCCCGCCGGAACGATCGTCCCTGCGTTCGAGGTGCTCGACGCCACCCACAAGAAGGTCATCGACGGGTTCCACTCCGTCTCCTATTACTGGGTCGGGAAGAACAAGACGGCCGTGCTCTTCACCGGAGCGCCCGGCGGGACGTTCGGGATGGACTGGGTGGACGTCCTCGGCTGGATGTACGAGGGCGGCGGGCTCGAGCTCTACCAGCAGTTCTACAAGGACGTGCTCAAGCTCAACGTGGTGCCGCTCCCCGCGTTCCCGAGCGGGCCGCAGGCGCTGGGATGGTTCAAGCGGCCGATCAAGAACATCGCCGACTTCAAGGGCATGAAGTGCCGTCAGACCGGCATCAACACCGAGGTCTACACCGAGATGGGGATGCGCACCGTCAACCTGCCCGGCGGTGAAATCCTCCCCGCCGCGGAGCGCGGCGTGATCGACTGCGCGGAGTGGGTCGGCGGCATCGAGGATCTCCGCCTCGGGTTCCACAACGTGTGGAAGTATCACTACACGCCGAGCATGCACGAGACCGTCACCATGGGCGAGCTCGCCATCAATGGCGACGTGTGGGACAAGCTTTCGCCCGTGCACAAGGAGATCATCAAGTCCGCGACCATGGAGGCGTTCATCCGGTGGTACGCCAAGTGGCAGCGGCAGAACGCCGATGCCATCAAGGAGTTTCAGGAAAAACACAAGGTCAACATCATCAAGACGCCGAACGAGATCATGATCGAGCAGCTCAAGGCCTGGGACAAGCTCGCCCAGCGCGAGGCGGACAAGGATCCTTTCTTCAAGAAGACGTACGAGTCGATGCGCGCGTACGCCGCGGTCGTCGTCCCGGCGAAGCGCTTCATGTTCCCCCCGTACGACTTCGCGGCCAATTACTACTGGCCTGAGAAGAAGACCGCCGCCGGCGCGCCGACGGCACCGGCGGCCGCGCCCGCAGGCGGAGCCAAGCCTGCTGCCAAGCCCGCGGAGAAGAAGTAGGAAGTAGAGCGTCGGCTCGTTCGGGAGGGACCGGCGGGTCCCGGTCCCTCCCGCGATTCTGACCTCACCCATACGGGAGCCCACTGCGCATGGCCGAGCCGTTCTCCTCACCGCTCCATAAGACCGTCCGCATCATCGACGCGTTCTCCGACTGGTCCGGCAAGATCGTCGCCTGGATGATCCTGCCCCTGGTCTTCTCGCTCACCTACGAGGGCTTCGCCCGCTACCTCTTCAACGCGCCCACGCTGTGGGCCTACGACGTCTCCTACATGCTCTACGGGGCGATCTTCATGCTCGGCGCCCACTACACGCTCATGAAGGGCGCGCACATCCGCACCGACATGCTGTGGGAGAAGTTCACGCCGCGCACGAAGGGACGGATCGACGCGGCCGCCTACATCTTCTTCTTCTTTCCGGCGATGATCCTGCTCTTCTACGCGAGCGTGGACGAGGCGTGGCACGCCTTCAAGATGGGTGAGCTGTCCGAGCAGACGGCGTGGCGTCCGTACCTGTGGCCCTTCAAGGGGATCGTGCCCACGACCGCGCTGCTCCTGATGGTCCAGGGTGTCTCCGAGCTGCTGAAGTCGCTCTACGCCGCGCGCACGGGGCGGTTCCTCACGCACGTCGAGACCATCCAGGTATGACCGGCAACGCGCTCCTCGGCCTCTTCATGCTGCTGCTGATGGTCAGCGTGATCTTCGTCGGCTTCCCGATCAGCTTCACGCTGCTGTTCCTCGGCCTGGTGGTCGGCTGGATCGGGCTCGGCACGATCGTCTTCGACCTCGCGTTCTTCCAGACGATCGGCCTGATGAAGGAGCAGACCCTGGCCGCCGTGCCGCTGTTCATCTTCATGGGCTATCTCGTCGAGCAGGCGGGCCTGATGGAGCGGCTCTTCCGCGCGTTCCAGCATCTCCTCGCGCCCGTCCGTGGCTCGCTCTACCTCGGCGTGATCCTGACGGCGACGGTCTTCGCGATGGCCACGGGCATCGTGGGTGCCGCGGTGACGGTGCTCGGGATCATGGCGGCGCCGATCATGATGAAGAGCGGCTACAGCCCGCGACTCTCCGCCGGCGCGATCGCCGCCGGCGGCACGCTCGGCATCCTGATCCCGCCGAGCGTCATGCTCATCGTCATGGGCCCCGTGATCAACGTCTCCGTCGCCAAGCTCTATGCCGCGGCGTTCGGGCCCGGCTTCCTCCTGGCGGGGCTCTACATCATATATACGCTGACGCGGAGCTTCATGAATCCGAACCTCGGACCGCCGGTGCCGAAGGAGGAGCGGGCCGGATCGCTCCTTCAGGTGTCGCGCGAGGTCATCGTCGGCATGCTGCCGCTGGCCGCCCTCATCGCCTCGACCCTCGGCACGATCCTCGCCGGGATCGTGACGCCGACCGAGGCGGCCGCGATGGGCGCCTCGGGCGCCATCCTCCTCTCGCTCGCCTACCGCCGCTTCACGCTGAACGGGCTCAAGACCGCCGTCTTCAACACCACGGCGACCACCAGCATGGTCCTGTTCCTGGCCGTGGCCTCGAACGTGTTCGGCGCGATCTTCGCGCGGCTCGGAAGCGCCGCCGTCATCACGAACGCGCTGACGGGCCTGCCGGTCCCGCCGTTCGCGACGCTGATCCTCATCATGGGGCTCATCTTCCTGCTCGGCTGGCCGTTCGAATGGCCCGCGATCATCTTCGTCTTCATCCCGATCTTCTATCCCGTCATCGAAGCCCTGAAGTACGACATGCTCTGGTTCGGCGTGATCGTCGCGGTCAACCTCCAGACCGCGTATCTCTCACCGCCCGTCGCGATGTCCGCGTACTACCTCAAGCAGGTCGTGCCGCAGTGGAGCCTGTCGACGATCTACAAGGGCATGGCGGACTTCATGGTCCTTCAGGTGATCGCGCTGATCCTGGTGATGCTGTTCCCGGAGATCGCGCTCTGGTTCCCCCGCTGGCTCTTTGAGTGAGGACTTTGGGGGGTGCGAGACGCACCCCCCAAGCCCCCCACGCTCCTGGCCGGGAATGAATCCCGGCCCTCCGCGACTGCCGAATCGATTGACACCCTTGGCGAGGGGTCGCTAGAGTCAGACCGACCGGTCGGTCTGACAGGAGGCCCCGCGTGCACCTCGCCGACAAGAAGCTCGAGCCGATCTGGGACAAGGTGCGTCACGAGGTCCGGCTCGAGCGCGACGACGCGCTCGCGCTCTTCGAGACCGACGACCTGCTGGGCGTCGGGCGGATGGCCGACCACGTCAAGACCCGGCGCGAAGGCGATCGCGTCTACTTCGTCATCAACCGGCACATCACGCCGACCAACCTCTGCGTGCTCTCGTGCAGCTTCTGCGGCTTCGCGCGCAAGCCCGGCCAGGCCGGCGCGTACGAGCACACCATCGAGGACATGGTCGCGATGGTGAAGGACGAGACGCGCGAGGTGCACATCGTCGGCGGCCACCATCCCGACTGGCCGTTCGAGTACTACGAGCGGATGATCGAGGCGATCCATCAGGCGCACCCCGACGTCCAGATCAAGGCGTTCACCGCCGCCGAGATCGACTACTTCTGGCGCCGCTGGAAGATCGAGCCGCGCGAGGCGCTGACCCGGCTCAAGGCCGCGGGGCTGCGGTCGATGCCGGGCGGCGGTGCCGAGATCTTCTCCGCGCGGCTCGCGAAGCTGCTCAAGTACACCGGCAAGGCCGACCCGGAGCGCTGGTGCGAGATCCACGGCATCGCCCACTCGCTCGGCATCAAGACCAACGCGACGATGCTCTACGGCCACGTCGAGCGGCTGGACGAGCGCGTCGACCACATGGTGCGCCTGCGCGAGCAGCAGGACCGCTCCGGCGGCTTCGTGACGTTCGTCCCCCTCGCCTACCAGGAAGCCGCCACCAGGCTGGTGCCGCGACAGACGCCGCCTGCCGACAGCCTGCGCACGATCGCGATCGGTCGCCTGATGCTCGACAACTTCGCGCACGTCGAGGCGTACTGGGTGACGCTGGGAGAGGAAACAGCGTCGGTTGCACTTCATTTCGGCGCGGATGACGTGAACGGCACGCTGGAGGACGAGCGGATCCAGCATCTTTCCGGCGCGAAGACACCTGCCGGTGTCGCGCGCGAGCAGCTCTTCCGGATGATCCGCGACGCGGGCAAGATCCCGGTCGAGCGCGACGCGCTCTACAACGTGGTCAAGGTATGGAACTGACCGGCGAGCGCGTGCGCGAGAAGGTCCTCGCGGGCGAGCGGCTCGACCGCAAGGACGGCCACTGGCTCCTGGTCGAGGCGCCGCTGCTCGAGCTCGGCGCGCTCGCCAACGAGATCCGGTTCCGCCGCATCCCCGACAAGCGCGTGACCTTCGTCATCGACTCGAACCCGAACTACACGAACGTGTGCATCACCGATTGCCAGTTCTGCGCGTTCTATCGGAAGCCCGGACACCCGGAAGCGTGGACGCTGACGGTCGACGAGGTGCTCGCGAAGGTGGAGTCCGCGGCGAACGCCGGCGCGACCACCGTGCTGCTGCAGGGCGGTCACAACCCCGAGCTGCCGCTCGACTACTACCTGACGATCGTCCGGGAGACGCTGCGCCGCTTCCCGCAGGTCACCCCGCACTTCTTCACCGCGTCCGAGATCCAGACCGTGGCGAAGGTGAGCGGGCTCGCGTTCACGGACGTGCTGGATCGCCTCAAGGAGGCCGGTCAGCGCACGCTGCCCGGCGGCGGCGCCGAAGTGCTCTCGACCCGCGTGCGCACGCGCATCGAGCCGAAGAAGGGCGGGCCGGACGCGTGGCTCGACGTGCACCGGGAGGCGCATCGGCGCGGCTTCAAGTCGACGGCGACCATGATGTACGGCCACGTCGAGGACACCGACGACGTGCTCGACCACTTCGACGCGATCCGCGCGCTCCAGGACGAGTGGGGCGGCTTCACCGCGTTCGTGCCGTGGTCGTTCAAGCCCAACAACACGCTGCTCGAGAAGTGGATCACGCAGCACAAGGGCCCCAACGCGTATCTCAGAATGCTCGCGGCCTCACGCCTCTACCTCGACAACGTCCCCCACGTGCAGGCGTCGTGGTTCTCCGAGGGCAAGAAGGCCGGCCAGATCGCGCTGCACTTCGGCGCCGACGACTGGGGCGGGACGCTGTTCGAGGAGAACGTGCACAAGGCCGCGGAGTACGTGAACACGATCACCGTCGACGAGATCGTCACGCTGATCCGCGAGGCCGGCTTCACCCCGGCCCAGCGGAACACCGAGTACGAAATCTTGAGGTCCTACTAGACCACGTCGAGCGGCGGCACGGACGGGATCAGCTTCCTCCTATGCGCGTCGGTGAACAGACGCGTCAGCGCGGCCAGGCCTTCGTCGCCCAGGCGCTTGGTGTAGTTGTTCACGTACATCAGCACGAAGCGGGTCGCCGTCTCCTTGTCGATCCCCCGGCCGTAGCGCATCGCGTACTCCACGGCCTCGTCGACGTTCGCGTGCGCCCAGTCGATCGAGTCGCGCAGCCCTTGCGAGAGCTTCCGGTGCATCGCGTCGCCCAGATCGCGCCGCATCACGTTCACCCCGAGCGGCAGCGGCAGCCCGGTCTCGCGATGCCACACCTCGCCGAAATCCATCACCTTCACGAGTCCCATCGTCTGGTGGGTGATCTGGCCCTCGTGGATCAGCAGGCCGAGGTCCGCCTGACCGTCGAGCACGGCCTGCGGGATCTTGTCGAAGGCCACCTCGATGAGCGCGGGCTCTTCGGGGACCAGCATGCGCAGCAGCAGCGACGCGGTCGTGTGGCTGCCGGGAATCGCGACGACCTTGTTCGGGATCTCCTTCGGATCGATCGGCTCGCGCGCGACGAGGATCGGGCCGTAGCCTTTCCCCATCGAGGCGCCGGGGTCCATCATCCGGTACGTGTCGGCCACGAGGACGTACGTGGCGGCGGAGACCGCGGTGACCTCCAGCTCGGCGGTGCGCGCGCGGCGGTTCAGCGACTCGATGTCCTCGAGCAGGTGCTCGATCGAGACACCGGGAATCGTCACCTTGCCCGCGGTGAGCGCGTAGAACATGAACGCGTCGTCGGGATCCGGGCTGTGACCGATGCGCACGACCTGCATGTGAGGGCTCCTTGAAAGTCGCGACACGTGACCGCATCCTCGTCGCCGCGCTGGAAGTGTTCGCCGGCAAAGGCTATCACAGGGCCATCGTCGACGACATCGTGCGCGCCTCCGGCACGTCGAAGGGCGCCGTCTATCACCACTTCCCGAACAAGGAGGCGGTGTTCCTGGCGCTCGTCGACGACTTCGCGGCGCGGCTCGCGGCGGCGGTCGCCTCGGCGATCGCCGAGCGCCACGGCGCGCTGGCGAAGGTGGAGGGCGCCCTCACCGCGGCCTTGACGACCTTCGCGGACGACGAGCGCCTCGCGCGGCTGATCCTGCTGGAAGCGGTGAGCCTCGGCGCGACCTATCAGGCGAAGCGCGCCGAGGTCGCCGGCCGCTTCGCCGCGCTCATCCAGGGCTCTCTCGACGAGGCCGTGACGGAAGGCTCCGTCGCGCCGCTCGACACGCACGTCGCGACGCTGGCGTGGCTCGGCGCGGTGAACGAGGTGGTGATCCAGTGGCTGCACGGCGGGGTCGCGGATCTGCGCGCGACCGTCCCCGCGCTGACCCGCGTGTTGCTGCGGTCGATCGGCGCGGCGTCCTGACGCCCGACGAGAAGCTCGGCGATGGCCGTCATGGCTGCGGGGCGCTCGTCGCCCTGCGGCCGAAGCGGTTCTCGGTTCCCTTGATGAGACGCTGAATGTTGCGGCGGTGCAGGACGATGACGCCGGCCGCGATCGCGACGGCGATCCACAGGATCTCCCGCCGGACTGGTCCCTCGAGCAGGTACACCGCTACTGGGAGCACCGCGGCAGCGACGATGCTTGCGAGGGACACCTAGCCCGTCAGCAGAACGAGCACGATCCAGACCCCGGCTGCCGCTCCCAGTGCCAGTGGCGTGAGTCCCAACATCACGCCGGCCGCGGTGGCGACGCCCTTCCCTCCCTTGAAGCCGACAAAGACGGAGAAGACGTGACCCACGACAGCGGCCACGCCGCAGGCTAACGCGAACAGCGTCGAGCCCGATGCGCCGGGCGCGAACACCAGGACAGGGATCGCGCCCTTGGCGATGTCGAACAGGGCGACCGGAACGGCGTACCTCCAGCCCAGGACCCGAAAGAGATTCGTCGCGCCGAGGTTGCCGCTGCCATGCGCGCGAAGATCGATGTTCGCGAAGGTGCGGCTGACCAGGTGGCTGGTGGGGACGGCGCCGAGAACGTACGAGGCCAGAAGCCAGAGGGCCATCAGCGCACCGCGCGGGCGCGCACCGCCGCCGCGGTGCGCGTTTCGACACCGAGCTTGCTCAGGATGTGTGGCCATCGACCCGGCGACGACGTCGACGGTCTACGCGACGAGCACCAGCAGCGGCGTGCATCGCAGTCTGGACGGTGGCGGGTCGTGGACGACGTTCAACGACGGACTCACCAATACGACCATCCAGTCGTTCCTGATCGATCCGGTGGACCCGGCGCTGCTCTACGCCGGCTCGAGCGGCAGCGGCGTCTTCATTCGCGACGAGGCCGCGGGCGCCAGCGCCGACCTGTCGATCACGAAGTCGGCGTCGCTTGCCTCCGTGACGGTCGGGGAGACGATCACGTACAACCTCCTGGTCGTCAACGTCGGCCCCGACGCGGCAACGAACGTCCAGGTCGTCGACGTGCTGCCGTCGGCGGTGAGCTTCGCGTCCGTCACGAGCACGTCGGGCACCTGCGCCAACACCAGTGGCACGGTGACGTGCACCATCCCGTCGATTCCGGTGAACGGCGGCGTCAGCATCTCCATCACCGTGACCGCCGACGTCGCCGGCGCGTTCGGGAACACCGCCGGCGTGTCCGCGACGGAAGACGATCCGAACCCGATCAACGACAGCTCGACGGCGTCCGTCGTCGTCAATGCGCCGCTGCCGCAGCCGCAGACGATCACCTTCGTGCCGCTCGCGAACAAGATCGTCGGCGATCCGCCGTTCACGGTCAGCGCGACGGCGAGCTCCGGTCTGCCGGTGAGCTTCAGCGCGTCCGGCAACTGCTCGATCAGCGGCGACACCGTCACGCTCGGCGGCGCTGGGAGCTGCTCGGTGACCGCGAGCCAGGGCGGCAACGCGAACTACAACCCGGCGGCGCCCGTCACGCAATCGTTCACGATCACGCCCGGCCCGACCCCGCCGGCGTTCGGGTTCCTCGGGTTCCATCGCCCGTACGGACGCCCGGCCGACGTCGCGTTCAAAGTCGGGCAGACGATCCCGCTGAAGTGGCAGTACACGAACGGCGGCGCGGTCGTCCCGAGCCCGTCGGCCGCGCCGACGATCAAGGTCTATGGCGTGCCGTGCGCCGGCGGCGCTGAGGGCGCCGCGATCTCCGCCGCCGGGACCTCTCAGTACGACAGCGCGACGAGCACGTGGCACTTCAGCTGGAAGACGGGGGCCTCGCGGCCGGCTGCTACAACATCCGCGTCCACTCGGGCCAGACCGGCCAGACGGACGGTCCGTTCCCGATCAAGCTTCGGTAGCACACGCGGAGCGGGGGTGCTCCGCGCGGAGCACCCCCGCCCCACGCGGAAATCCATGGTGGCCCCGGAGGGGCGTCACGATGGCACGTCAGGAGGCCGGGGCGAAGACGATCCTCACGTCGCCCGCGCGTATCGCGCGGATGATCGCGTCGCGCGAGCGCGGGGCGTCGACCTCGACCCACGCGCGGCCGAAGTGCGGCGGGCGATGCGCGTCGTCGGTCGCGATCTTCACGAGCGGAATCTCCGGCGTGTCGTAGAGCTCGCGGTAGTGACCGGTGTCGGTCACCTCGATCGCGGCGAGCGGCCAGCCCCAGCGCCGGATCTCGTGCATCCGGTCGATGGTCTCGGCGACGCTGAGCCGGTACCGCGACGGATGGTTCAACACCCAGAGCGTCTCCTCGTCGCCGTCGATCCGCCCGACGTGCTGCGCGAAGCGCGGGTAGTTCAGCTCGATGCCGCGGAAGAGCAGCAGCTGAGGCGCGAGACGCAGGATCGCGCGCTCGTACGCCGACGGCTCGAGATTGTCGTGGTCGTCGTGATCGGTGATGGCGAGGAAGTCGTAGCCGCGGCGCTCGTACTCCTCGACGAGCGCGGCGGGGCTGCGGACGCCGTCGGAGAACGTGGTATGGGCGTGGAGATTGCCGCGCAGGAGCGGCATCAGTGGCGCGCCGTGGTCAGCGGCCCGGCGCGGGCGCGGGCCGCGCGGCGGGCGCCGTACGCGGCGGCGTGGCGGCTCGCGGCGCGGCGCCCCACGCGAATCCGAACCCGAACGACAGCCAGCCCGGCCGGTCGCGGTACAGCGTCCCGGACGCGCCGACCGGGAGGTTCTGCGAGGACCAGCCCGCGATGCCGACGCGCCCGCGCGTGGTCGTCGTCTCGTACTCCTTCGACAGCGGCGCGATGAACGCGGGGTCGTAGGGGACGGTCACGCCTCCCGGATACCACTCGTTCTCGCGCGGCTCCGTGACCTGGTCGTAGGGCCCGGGCGCGATGATCTCGCCGGGGCGCTCGGCAGGCGGCGGGGTGGCTCGGATATCGATCTGCTGGGCGGACACCGGTGCGGTGACGGCGAGCAGGATCAGGGCGATCACGAGGCGCGTCATCACCCTCATTGTACCGCGGCGGACGTCATCCGGTCACGGCGCGACAGAGCCCCATGACCTTGCGCACGTCGGGCATGCCGTCGAGCGTGAGCACGGCGCGCTCGAGCTCGTCGCGGCGCGACGGCGTGAGCAGGCCCCCCACGTTGTCGCGGAACTTGTCGACGATCGCGGAGTCCGGCAGCGGGCGCGCGGGGCTGCCGCGGCCGTCCGGCTCGCGCACCTCGACCACGCGCGCGTCGTCGAGCCGGACCCTCACCCACCCCGGGAAGCCGTCGGGGAACGTGGAGCTCGGATCGACCACGTGCTGGACGCGCGAGGCGAGCGCGAGCAGCCGCTCGTCGGCGATCCGCTCGGCGGTGAACGTGTCGAGCCCCACGCGGCCGTCGAGAAACGCCGCGGCGACGGCGTACGGCAGGCTGAACTGCGCCTCGTACGTCGTGCGCGGCTCGAGCTTCACCGCCCGCGGCTCGCAGATGATCGGGATCTCACCCGCGGGCACGCGGCACTCGACCGACACGATCGCGTCCGCCTCCACGCGCTGCTCGTCGCGCAGCCGGAGCGCGCAGTCGATGTACGCGTGCGCGAGGTGGCAGCACGGATACGGCTTGAAGCTGATGCGCAGCGTCTCCCAGCGCCGGCCGAGCGTCTCGAAGACCTCGGCGTTCGGCTCCGCGCTCACGAACGTGCGGTAGAAGCCGAAGCGACCCTCCAGCACCGACGCGGGGCCCGTCACACCGCCCGCGGCCAGCGTCGCCGCGAACACGCCGGCGTGCGCGGCCCAGCCCGCGTGCAGCCGCTTCACCGCCGAGCCGTCCTCGAGGAACTCCATCAGCCCCGAGGCGAAGCTCCCCGCGAGACCGAGCGCGTGCGTGAGCGCGCGCTCGTCGAGTCCCATCAGCTTGCCCGCCGTCAACGCGGCGGCGAACGCGCCGCACGTCGAGGTCGCGTGCCAGCCGCGCCCGTGGAAGGCACCGGGCGTCGCCATCCCGAGCCGGGCGATCGCCTCGTAGCCGGCGACCGCGGCGGTGATCGCGTCGCGACCCGAAATGCCGGCGGTCTCGGCGACGGCGAGCGCGGTGGGAATGACGACAGCGGAGGCGTGGGTGATCGACGCCGCGTGGGTGTCGTCGAAATCGAGGCCGTGCGCGAGCGAGCCGTTGGCGAGCGCCGCCATCGCCGGCATCGCGATCCGCCGCGAGCCGATGATCGTGCACGGCCCGGCGGCCACGTCGACCGCGTTGATGATCGGCGCGGCGAAGTCGCGGCTGGAGGCCGCGAGGGCGAGGCCGATGACGTCGAGCGTGCGCAGGCACACGTTCGCCACCACCTCGGCGGGGATGGCGTCGTGACGCAGCGAGGCCGTGAAGCTCGCGAGCCGTTCGGCGAGCGTCATCGGCTACTCCGGGGGCGCCACGTTGCCGTCTTTGTCCCGGCTGCGAATCGCGGTCACCGTGCGGCCTTCGGCGTCGGTGACCTGGAACTCTTCGATGAGCCCCGTGTCGAGCATCTGCTGGACGAGCTGCTCTCTCTCCTGACCCGCCGGCGGCAGCTGGTGCGACTTCCACCGCGTGACGAAGTAGCCGCGGCTCACGTGCGGCAGCCTGGCCTCCGCGCGCTGCAGCTCGAGCAGCGCGCGCTCGACGCCGTTGGGTCCGACGGGCGGCGCGGGACGCGCCGCGCGCGGCGCGAAGCCGCCGAAGCGGCCGACCGCCGCCCGGTCCCCGAGAGGAGCGCGCTCCTGGTACACGCGGTCCGGATAGCTCCGCTCCTGAGAGCCACGCTCCTGATGCCCGCGCTCCGGCGGGGCGTAGCCGCGACCGGCGTAGGCGCGGTCGGCGCTGCCGACCCGCGCGCGCTCCGCCCGAAACGCCGGCACCCCGTCGCTCAAGCGGATCTGTCCGAAGCAGCGCACGCGCAGCTCGGTCGAGAGCTCTTCCGCGGACCACGTGGCGACCCACACCTGCTTGCCCAGCGCGTTGACCGCCTCGACCGCGGGGACGAAGTCGTCATCCCCCGAGAGCAGCACCGCGGCGTCGTAGGTGCCGTTCGCGGCGAAGTGGATCAGCTCCGCGACCATCCGCGAGTCGACGCGCTTCTCCGTGGTGTAGTCGTACTCGACGCCGCACGCGGGGCAGCGGCCCGTCCGCCGCTTGCGCGGCTCGCGCCGCACGTAGTAGCCCTGGCGCAGCTCCAGGCCTTTCAGGAAGCCTTCGACTTGCGGCGGCGCGTCCGGCGACACGCCGACGTAGTAATACGCGCCGCCGAAGAACGCCGACGGGCCGCCGACGGCCTGCGTGATCCACGTGGCGAGCCGATCGTAGTCGACGCGGAGGGTGTCGTCGTAGCGCTGGAGGGCCCGGTAGAAGTTCTGACCGTCAATGAAAATGTAGACCTTCATCTCCGCACCTCACGATCACGCACAATGGCCCGGATCAATCACTCATGAGCGATTCGAACGAGGGGAGTATACACGAGGCGGTTTCGCTCGACGGCGACCCGCCGGTGCGCGGCATCCTGCATCGCGCGCGTGACGGCGCCGACGCGATCGTCCTCACGCACGGCGCGGGCTCGAACGCGAACGCGCCGCTCTTGCGCGCCCTCGCGCGCGCGTTCGCGGACGACGGCATCGCCGTGCTGCGCTGCGATCTGCCGTTCCGGCAGTCGCGAGCCTCCGGGCCGCCGTCACCGGCCGGCGCGGAGCGCGATCGGCGCGGGCTCGCCGCGGCGGTGAGCGCGGTCAGGGCGCCCCGCTGCTTCCTCGGCGGCCATTCCTACGGCGGCCGGCAGGCCTCGATGCTGCTCGCCGAGTCGCCGTCGCTCGCGCGGGGCTTGCTGCTCCTGTCCTATCCGCTGCATCCGCCCGGAAAGCCGGAGCGCCGTCGCATCGAGCATCTGCCGTCGCTGCGCGTGCCGACGCTCTTCGTGCACGGCGACCGGGATCCGTTCGGGGCGCCCGACGAGATCGACGCCGCGCGCGCGCTCGTCGCCGCGCCGGCCGAGCTGCTCGTGCTGCCGCGCGCCGCGCACGCGCTGCACGCGGACGCGACGACCGCACGCACGATCGTCGCCGCGTTCCGGAGGCTGGTGGGCGCCTAGCGGTGAAGGGCGAGCAGGGCAAGCGCGACGGCAAAGGCGGTCGCCATCATCGTGATGCCGCCGGATTCGAGCGTCGCGCGCAGCGCGTGCTCCTCGAGCAGAACGACGTCGATCTCCTCGGTGTCGTCGGGCTGCGGCGCCGCGACGCGCGTCGCGCCGCGCGCGAGGAAGAGATGGCCGCGCCCGGCGCCCGTGCTGCCGTCGATGCGGAACGCGCCGAGCGGCCGCCAGTCCTCGGACGCGTAGCCGGTCTCCTCGAGGAGCTCACGCCGGGCGCCCGCGAGCGGATCCTCGCCGGCGACGATCATGCCCGCGGGCGCGTTGAGACAGATCGCTTCGGCGCCGCTCTTGAACTCGCGGATCATCACGAAGCGCCCGTCGGGCGTCACCGGCACGACGATCGCGTACTCCGGCAGCACGATGTGATGGAAGCCGTCGCGGACGCGGCCGTCGGCCATCTCCCACGTGTCGTCGTAGACCTCGACCCACGGTCGCGCGGCGAACACGAGCTGGCGCCGGCGCAGCGTCCACGGACGGATGGCGATGATCAGCTCCCGCGGGATGGATGATGGTGGACGATACTGGACTTGAACCAGTGACCCCCGGCATGTGAGGCGACGTGGTGCGCACGTGCCGCGGCTGTCACTCTTGTTATTCCAATGCGTTGCATCGTACTCCATGGCCACTTGTCTTGTCAGCACGAGCGGCTTTTGGCACTCCGACTGGCACTATTTCGGCACCGGCGCTGTGACCGTCTGCTCGACGCGCTGGCGCGTCTCGGCCGGCGCGCGGTCTGTGGCTCCTTCAAACCGAGGAAGACGATGATGATGCCCTCCGACGTGGCGTGTGCTGACTGCGGCGCGCAGCCCCAGGCGCGGACGTGCGACGCCTGCGGCGTGACCGCGCGCATCACCGACTGCGGTCACCAAGGGCAGCCGCGGCCGATCGCGGCGGGCCGGGCCGATGGCTCCGAGATGCATCGCGTGTTCTGCGCCTTCTGCGCCGAGGATGATCGCACGCTCAATCCGCGCGATCTGCGCCTTGGCCGGCATGATGTTCGGCATGTCGCGAAGCGTCCAGGGCTCAGGACTCTTCTGGAGCGTAGATCGGATGAAGCGGCTGGCCTCCCGCTCGACGTGGTGGCATACGCTGCCCCACAAGAGTGACCTCGCGGTCAATGCCGCAGAGAGGAGAGGCCAGCCAGGGATCATGTTGGCCTCGACG
>Ga0194128_10001423_pt1 | contig 41614 bp, 28 predicted proteins | sample TA2KigCa65mmetaG_FD_148650 | JGI IMG/M metagenome (GOLD analysis project Ga0194128, IMG submission 148650) | Freshwater microbial communities from Lake Tanganyika, Tanzania - TA2015037 Kigoma Deep Cast 65m | ecosystem: Environmental > Aquatic > Freshwater > Lake | place: Tanzania: Lake...
GCCGATGCCGCCGCCGCCGCCGCCGCCGATGCCGCCGCCGCCGCCGCCCGCGCCGCCCGTGCCGGAGACCACGGGCGTGATGGGGATCGCAATGACCCCGTTGAGCCCTTCGCTGAACGTGTTCGGGTTCACACGGAAGATGCGCGTGTAGAGGTTCGCATACTCGGGCAGCCGCTGCGTGAACATGATCGCGTAATCCTCCACCGAGAACTTGATCGGCTTGTCCGCCGACTTGATCACCACATCCAGCACCTGCGCCAGCGTCAAGTCCTTCAACGCCGGCGTCACCTTCACGATCACCGTATCCAGGTCAATCCGCGTCGGGCCCGTGCCCCCGGCCGGCGCGATGGGATTGCCCGCCGCGTCCAGAATCGGCGGCGGTTCCGCCCCCCCCGCCTGCTGCCCCGCAGCGCTCAACGGCAGGTCATCCAAAATCTGCGAGTTCAGCAGGTAGTTGATGCCCTTCTTGTCGGGGTCATACTTCTTGGTGTCGTCGCTGATGATCTTCACCACCTCGTTGAGCGGCAATCCGTCGAAAGAAACCTCGGGGAACACGATCTTCTCCATCTTCGACAAAATCTGCTGGCGTCCCTTGCTGGTGTAGACCTGCCACGGCACCTCCGCGTTCGTCCGGTAATACTGGCTCGGCACCGGCAGGCCGCTTCGCGACTCCTTGCTCCACAGCTTCTTGATCTCCAGCACCCTCACGTTGTAGTTGTGCTCCTGCTTCCGGATTTCTTCGTCGAACCGCGCCTCCAAGATCAGCCGCAGATAGTAATACGCGATGTCGTTGTAGGGATCCAGCTTCAGCGCTTCCTTCAACATCTCCTCCGACTCGTCGAACCGTCTGATCTGGTAGTAGACGCGCGCGTCCTGGATCATCGACGCCACCTTCGTCCGGTTCTCCGCGAATCCCGGCAGCTTGCTCAACGCCTCCTTGCTCGGTGTCCGCCCGCGCTGGCCGATTTCCACTTGCGCATTGAATTCCTTGAACTCCCTGGCTTTCTCATTGGTGGGTTCGAACACCAGCAACTTGTCCGCCTCTTCCGCGGCGCGCTTGAACTCCCCGTTCTCCTGATACCGATACGCCAGCGCGATGCGCGCGGCCGTGAGGCCGGAGAACGCCCGCTTGAGCGGCGCATCCACGTTCACCTCGCCGAGCTGCCGCGCCAGCAGGATGCACCCCTCGTAAAGCGTGGCGGCATTGGTCAGGTTGCCTTCCTTGTGGACGCGCTCGGCGTAGAGGAGGTTGAGGTTCAGTTGCTGGGCGGTGGCCGCCCGTTTGTGGGCTTCCTCTTCCATGAGCCGGATGAGGTCGTCGCGGGCCTTGGCGGGGTCCACCTGGGCCCGGAGCGATCCAGCCGTTGCATGGACGAGGATGGCGAGTGCCAGAGCCTTTGCGGCTCCGGCCCACAGGGGACTGGAGTTTGTCATACAGTTCGGTTTATTGCCGTGGCCTGATTGGGATGGGGATGATCGTCCGCTTTTCAGTGGAGACGGATTCGACTATGAACTCGGTGTCCTTGATTGCAATGATTTTGTAGGATTCGCCGCCGAAAGTGATGGTGTCGCCGACGCGGCGGTTGGCGGGAATGGCGGGCAGGGGTTCGAGGGGATACGCCAAGTCGATGGCGTAGCCCATGATGCGTTTGTAGGGATTGCCGGGCGTGATCTTGTAGTCGAGCACGGGCGGTTCGTTGGTCATGTGGATGTCCACCACGAACTGAAGTTCAGGGGTGTTGAATCCGGTGGCTTCCTTGAGGAGGGCGCGGAGGGTGTCGTCGAGTTTGGCGGTGCCGCCGGTCTGGGTGGATCGCGGGATGGCGGTGCGCAAGTTGGCGTTGGTGTGGTATTCGCGGGTGAAGTAGAGGGTGATGTTGGTGCGGTCGGTGGTGGTGCTGGCCTTGGCATCCACGACGAGGTGCAGGGGGGTGTGCTTGCTGATCTGGAGCTTCCTGGGTCCGATGTCGCTTCCACGGACGATCTGCTGGTCGTTGGTGCGGAGATACCAGGTCCATGGATTGAAGACGTGGTGGAGTTTGTCGAGGTCGAGGGGCGCGGGGGTCTTGAGCTTGACGATGATGTCGTTGTATTTCTGCTGGTTCTCGACTTCGGCCTTGTTGTCGGGGGCGTCGACGGCTTTGTCGACTTCGATGCCGACTTGTTTGACCTGCCAAAGGAGCCAGCCCGCCGCGCCGAGGAGTCCGGCCAGGACGACGGTTAGGATGAGTTTCTCGTAGTGGCGCTTGAGGAATTCCATGGGGTTGCCTAAGGGGAGTCGTCAGGCGGCATGGTGGCTTTGGACTTTTTGGATTTGGCGGGAGGGGTTCCTGGCGGCGGCTGCGGGGGCTCGCCATTTCCACCGGTCATCGCAGCCCCGGCTGCCGGCGGGGAGGCGACGCTGACTTGTCGGGGCGGGCCTTTGTAGGGTTTGATGATGTCCACCTTCATGGTGACGAGCAGGGGCTTTTCATCGAGTATTTTGACGAGGTTGGACTTGGGTGCGCCGGCGCCCTTGGCGGCTTTGCCGGGCGGCTGCACTCCCGGCGCCGGCTGGCGGGGCGCCGCCATGGCGGGATTGGGGTTGGGCATGGGCATGGTTCCGCCTCCCGCCTCGGCGGGATCGGCCTTGGGGGCGGGGGCGGGGCCGCCTTCGGAGGATTGGATGTCGATTTTTCGGACGACGAGGAAGTAGCGGTTGGTGGCGAAGCGGTTGAGGACGGAGCCGAGTTCGGGGGTGAAGCATTTGAAACTGACGACGTAGGGGGCAACGATGCCGTAGTGGTTGGTCACCACGTGTCGGTCGGTGAGGAATTCGGGGTTGCTGCTGGTGGGTTCGCCTTTGACAGGGGTGCGCTGGATGGATTGGAGGGAGGAGATGCGGGACTCGAAGAGGACGCTGGCGATGGCGCGGATTTCCTCGAGCTGGATGATGAGGTCGGGGATGAGTGTGACCTGGATCTGGCGGCCGAGGAGTTCGCCGAAGGTGAATTTGTATCGGGGGGGGAGAGTGATGCCGGAGTTGGTGGCTTCGCGAGTGAGCTCGGCGATGTTTTTGTCGAGCAGGATCATGAACGGCCCGGGGGCGATGGGCTGGTTGGTGATGGTGACGAAGAGGCCTTCGGCTTCGTCCATGAATTTTTTGAGGACGACGCCGTTGTTTTTGATGATGGCGATGTTGGCCTCGCTGGGTGTGGGGTTGTATTCGCTGAGGGTCTTGATGCCGTCCTTGAGCTGCTTGATGCTTTCGTCGTAGCTATTGTAGACGGCGTATTCGGAGAGGAGGTAGACGATGGCAATCCCGAGCAGGGCGAGTGCGCCGAGGGCGCTGATGACGAGGAGAATGTTGCGTTTGAGCCAGAGCATGGTTTCAGGGATGAACGGCCAGGTGGCCGGTCACGGCTGGATGGGTTGCTTGAGCTGGAGGGTGACGGCGAAGCCAAAGGTGTGGTTGGTGGCTTCGACTTGTTCGATGCGGTTGGTGAGGCTGGTGCCTTCGGCCACGAAAAGGGCGTTGGTTTGGAACTGGTGCTGGAGCGCGAGGACAAACTCGGAGTTGGCGCTGGGGGAGTGTTTGGTCAGGCTGAGTGCGCGGCAGTTGAGGTTCAGGAAGTGGATGGCGCCGCTGCCTCCGACTGAAGTCGGGGTTGCCGCTGCTGCGGCTGCTGCGTCGGCTTCGCCGCCCAGGGGGGGCACGCGGGACGGAGGGCCGCCGCCGCCGCCGCGCCCTTCCTCGACGGCCGCCATGCTTTCGATCCAGATGCCGGAGTGGATGACTTCGTTGGTGGGCACGCCGTCGGGACGGTGCGGGTTGGTTTCCATCTTGATGAAGATGTCCTGGATGCCTTTGAAGACTTCGCCCCACCGGACGCGGTTCTTGAGGATTTCTTCGTAGAGGAGGGTCTGGCCTTTGATGGCGTTTTGTTCTTCCACGGCTTTGCCGAGGCGTTCGGCGGCTTCGTTCATGGGGTTGAAGACTTTTTCAAGGTCTTCGCGTTGTTTGGCTTTTTTGGCGCTGGCCCAGCTGTAGAACATGCCCATGGCGAAGACGACGAGGACGACACTGAAGATGCTGGCGATGAAGTAGGCTCTTTTCTGGCTGAATTCCTGGCGCTTGCGGTGGGTGTCGGGCATCAGGTTGAGCTCGACGGGGCATTGCGCGAGGTTGCGGATGGCCAGGCCGACGACTTCGCCGAAGGTGTGGGCGTGCTTGGCGAGTTCCTCGAGGACGACGCCCTGGTCGATCTGGATGAGACGGAAAGGGTTGAGGTATTCGACGCCGGTGTTGAGTTTTTCGGCGAAGAATTGGGCAGTGTAGGGCATCAGGCTCGCGCCGCCGGCCAGATACAGCCGCTGGGGGGCGGTGCCGCCCTGTTGCCCGCGGTAGAACTGGATGGTCTGGTTCATCTGGATGTGCAGGCGGGTCATCACCTGCCGCGCGATCTTGGAGAGCAAGGCCTGGTGCGGGCTGTTGGGGTCTTCGTAGGCGCCGCCGAGGCTGACGAAGCCTTCCTCGATTTTCATCCGCTCGGCGTCGGGGAAGGGGACGCGGGATTCGTTGGCGAAGTCGCTGGTGATGGAGTTGGCGCCGATGGTGATGGCGCGGGAGAAGCTCTTGGACTTCTCGAAGAAGAGGAGGTTGCTGGTCTTGGCGCCGATGTCCAGGATCATGCTGCAGCCTTCCTGGTCGCTGTAGTTGAACCGGAAGGAGTTCATGAGCGCGGCGTGGGAGACATCGACGAGCTGGAGGTCGAGCTTGGCGGCTTCGCAAAGGCGCAGGTAGCTTTCGACGACTTCTTTCTTGATGGCGACGAGGAGGATTTCGAGGCCGCCGTCGGCGGCCTGCCCGAGGAGCTGGTAGGCCCAGACGACTTCGTCGAGGGGGAAGGGGACGTTTTGTTGCGCCTCGTATTGGATGATTTCGCCGAGCTTGGCGGCGGATTCGGCGGGGAGCTTGACGAACTTGGAGAAGACCTGGGAGCCGGGCGCGCAGATGTTGACTTTGCGGGCCGTGAAGCTGTTTTCGGCCATGGCTTCCTGGAGCTTGGCGAGCACGATGCCTTCGCGTGTGGCTCCTTGGGCCCCTTCGAGGCCGAGCGGCTTGACGGCCCACCGGACGAGTTTGAGGGAGCCGCCCTCGGCGTGCTCAAACTCGCCCATCTTCAGCGTGCCCGCGCCGAAATCAATGCAGAGAAATGGTTTGGCCATTCAGTGTGTCTTGTGTCGCCGCGAACCTGCACGAATTTCATCGGAACTCCAACCGGGGCGAACTGGTTGAAGATGGGGTAACGGAAAAGCGCATGTGGGTCAAACAGTAAATCCCTGCGCCGCGGGCTTTGCGCGTCCGTAAATCTCCGGCGCGGCGCGGCTCAAACGCGCGGCTTGAAATACGCGATCGTGTCCACGAGGCCCGCGGCGAGCGGCACCCTGGGCTCCCACTTGAGCAACGCGCGCGCCTTGGTGATGTCGGGCTTGCGCTGCTTGGGGTCGTCCTGCGGGAGGGGCTTGAAGACGACGCGACTGCGGGACTTTGTCGCGCGGATGATGTGCTCGGCGAACTCGAGCACCGTCATCTCCGTCGGGTTGCCGATGTTCACCGGCAGCGAGTGGCCGCTCATCATCAGCCGGTAGATGCCCTCGATGAGGTCGGAGCAGTAGCAGAAGCTGCGCGTCTGCGAACCGTCGCCAAAGACCGTGAGCGGCTTGTTCGTCAACGCCTGGCTCACGAACGCCGGCACCACGCGCCCGTCGTTGAGCCGCATGCGCGGACCGTAGGTGTTGAAGATGCGCACGATCCTCGTCTCCACCCCGTGATACGTGTGATACGCCATCGTCATCGCCTCGGCGAAGCGCTTGGCCTCGTCGTAACAGCCGCGCGGCCCGATGGTGTTCACATTGCCCCAATAATCCTCGCGCTGCGGATGCACCAGCGGATCGCCATAAATCTCCGACGTCGACGCGATGAGGAACCGCGCGCCCTTGGCCTTCGCAAGCCCGAGGGCCTTGTGCGTGCCGAGCGAGCCGACCTTCAGCGTCTGGATCGGCAGTTGCAGATAATCAATCGGGCTCGCGGGCGACGCGAAGTGCCACACGAAATCCACCGGCTCATCCAGGAAGATGAACTCCGTCACGTCCTGGTGAATGAACCGGAACCGCCGGTTGCCCGCGAGGTGCGCGATGTTGTCCGTCGAGCCCGTCACCAGATTGTCGAGCGCGATGACCCGGTGCCCGCGCGCGAGGAGCAAGTCCACCAGGTGCGACCCGAGAAACCCCGCGCCGCCGGTGACGACCGAGATGGGCGTCGCGGATTTCGGCGCCCGCATTTTTGTGGCCATAAGAGCGGCGAGTTTTCGGGCAGGCGCGGCGAAAGTCGAGCGCAACGTGCGCGGCGCGAATTCGCTCGACCCGTGCGCGCCCGCCGCCTTGAATGACGCCGTCCGGTCCCAAGTCCAAACGTCCGCGCCCCCGCGGCCCCATGCCATCATGAAAAACTCCGCCCGTCTCCCGTTCCTGGTCGCCCTCGCTTCCGTCGCGCTCACGCTTCACGCCGAGGCCGCCGCAAAGAAGATGCTCGTCATCACGCAGTCCAAGGGCTTCACCCACAATCCCGTCAAACGCCCCGCGCCCGACCAGCTTTGCCTCGTCGAGCAGACGCTCAATGACATCGGCAGGAAGTCCGGCCTCTTCGAGACCGTCAACTCGCAGGACTCCATTGCCGCGCTCACTCGTGAGAATCTCGCCCAATTTGACGCCGTGTTTTTCTACACCACGGGCGTGTTGCTGCCCGCGGGCGACCCGCGCGAGGCGCTCACCGACTTTGTGAAATCAGGCAGGGCGTTCCTCGGCGCGCACAGCGCCACCGACACCTTCCACGGCGGCGGCGGGTTCCCCGGCTACGTGCAGATGATCAACGGCAGCTTCGCCGGCCACCCTTGGAACGCGGGCAACACCTGCTCCTTCGTCAACCACGAGCCTTCCCACCCCACGGTGAAAATGTTCCCCGCCGAGTTTCAGTGGAAGGACGAGATCTACCAATACAACAACTACGACCCCAAGACCGTCCGAGTGCTCCTCAGCCTCGACATGAGCAAGACCAGCCCAAAGATGCCCTACCACGTGCCCGTCTGCTGGGTCCGCGAGTTCGGCTCCGGCCGCCTCTTCTACACCAACCTCGGCCACAACGACGCCACTTGGAAGGACGCGACATTCCACGAACACCTCCTCGCCGGCTTCCGCTGGGCCACGAAACTCGACAACGGTCCCGCCACCCCAAACCCCGACGTGCAGGCCGCCGAATACGTCAAGGGCGTCGCCGTCGTCGCCGCCGGCGCCGCGAAGAAGGACTGGCAGCCCATTGCCGCCAAGGCCGCGAAAAAGTCCGCCGACGCCGCGTGGTTCGCCAAACTCGTCGCCGACGTCGAGGCGTGGCGCAAAGCCCCGACTCCCGACGCCAAGAAAGCCAGCCCCGAGGAAGTCCAGTCCGCGGCCGCGAAGAAGTCGGATCTGCTCGCGGCGCTGCTCGCGCATTTGGAGAAGTGACACTCCACTACCCTGCTCCGTAACACGGCAGCCGGCACACCCGCCATCGCCGCGCGACGCCCGATCCGTGATTCCTCATCGGGCCGTCACCTGCCCTCTCCAAGTCCCGACGCCCCAATCCTGCCGCGAACCGATGGCCCAACTCTCACGAACCCCGAAGTCACGGCGCACAGTCCCCGTCATCCACGACGAACCCGAGGTCACCAACATGATCGACGCCGCGCGCTCGCACTACGGCGACCGCGTCACCACAGCCCGCAGCGGCAACGACTACATGGCCGACACTCGAGGCGAAGCCGCCGGAGGACGAGCGGGCCCGAGCCGGTTCATCGCCCGGCCTGCGGCCGTTCGTCCGCTTCACTTGGCATTTCCTCCGCACGGCACTACGCTCCGCGCGTGTTCCGTCCCTGCATCGACCTGCACGAAGGCCGCGTGAAACAAATCGTCGGCGGCACACTCGGCGATGACCCCGCCGCGCTCCGCACGAACTTCACCTCGCCCCGCCCCGCCGCTTGGTTCGCCCAACTCTACAAGCGCGACGGACTCCGCGGCGGCCACGTGATCCAGCTCGGCCCCGGCAATGAAATCGCCGCCCGCGAGGCGCTCGCCGCATTCCCCGGCGGTCTCCAGGTCGGCGGCGGCGTGAATCTCGACAACGCCCGCGCGTGGCTCGACGCCGGCGCCTCGCACGTCATCGTCACCTCCTGGGTTTTCCGCGACGCGCAGCTCGACTTCGACCGCGTCCGCGCGCTCGTCGCCGCCATCGGGCGCGAACGGCTCGTGCTCGACCTGAGCTGCCGCAAACGCGACGGCCGCTACTGGGTCGTCACCGACCGCTGGCAGAAGTTCACCGAGTTCGCCGTCAACGGATCCGCCCTCGCGCGGCTGGCGGCGTTCTGCGATGAATTCCTCATTCACGCCGTCGACGTTGAGGGCCTCTGCGGCGGCGTGGACCTCGAACTCGTCTCGCAGCTCGCAGAAACTTCGCCGCTCCCGACGACTTACGCCGGCGGCGCGCGCTCGCTGCTCGACCTCGAGGAAGTCACGCGCACCGGCCGCGGACGCATCCACCTCACCATCGGCAGCGCGCTGGACATCTTTGGTGGAACCGGCGTCCGCTACGAAGACTGCGTCGCATTCAACAAGTCCCATCCGTCCCCTCCATCCCACGGGACCGATGTGCCGCGCCACTGACCCGCCTCCATGCCGCCCGCCCCGCCCGCCACCGAGTTCGCCGTCCGCGGCATGAACTGCCAGGGCTGCGTGCGCCACGTCGCTGACGCCATCCAGTCCGTGCCCGGCGTCGAGACGGCGGTGGTGGACCTCGCTTCCGCGCGCGCGACCGTGCGCTGGAAATCCGGCGCGACTCCCGCGAACGACGCCGTGACCGCCGCCGTAAAAGCCGCCGGCTACGGCGCCGGGTTCATTCCGCATTCCGCAGCCCGCACGCCACACGCCGCTGCCGAAAGCTGGCGCGCGAGCGTGCTGCTCGGCGCGGCCGCCACGATCCCGCTGATGATCGGCGAGTGGGTGTTCGGCCTCGGCATGGAACGCTGGTGGCACTGGACGGGCTTCGCGCTCGCGCTGCCCACGCAGGTGTTTTGCGGCGGCCGCTTCTATCGCGGCGCGTGGCGGCTGCTCAAGGCCGGCGGCGCGAACATGGACACGCTCGTTGCGCTCGGCTCCACCACGGCGTTTGCCTACAGCGTGTTCGGGCTCTTCGCCGGCTGGCACACGCACCTCTATTTCATGGAGGCCGCCTCCATCATCACCGTCGTCAGCGCGGGGCACTGGATGGAATCGCTCGCCAGCGCGAAGGCCGCGTCCGCGCTGCGCGCTCTTCTCAGTCTCGCGCCCCACACCGCGCGCAAACTCGACGCCGCCGGCGCCGAAAGCGAAGTCCCCGTCGCCTCGCTGCGCGCCGAGGACCGCGTCGCGTTGCGCCCCGGCGACCGCGTGCCCGTGGACGGCGACGTGCTCGAGGGCGCGTCCGCCGTGGACGAGGCCATGCTCACCGGCGAGTCGCTCCCCGTCGAAAAGTCCGCGGGCGCGAAGCTCTTCACCGGCACCGTGAATCAAAACGGCCGCCTCGTCATGCGCGTCACCGCCACCGGTGAATCCACCGCCCTCGCGCACATCATCTCCGTCGTGCAGCACGCACAGGCGAGCCGCGCGAACATCCAGAAACTCGGCGACCGCGTCAGCGCCGTGTTCGTTCCCGTCGTCGCGGTCGCCGCCCTCGCCACGGGCTTGTGGTGGGGGCTCGCGTTCGAAAGCGCGAAGTCGCTCCACACGTCACTCGCAGCCGCGCTGTGGATGTCGCACCTGCCCGGCACCGCGCTGGCGGCCGCGTTCATCCACGCCGCCGCCGTGTTGATCGTCGCCTGCCCTTGCGCGATGGGGCTCGCCACCCCCGCCGCCATCATGGCCGGCACCAACGCCGCCGCCCGGCGCGGGATTCTCATCCGCGACGGCCTCGCGCTCGAGAAATGCGGCACGATCACCGCCGTGCTCTTCGACAAGACCGGCACCCTCACGCAAGGCAAACTCGCCGTGGCCGCGACGCACGAGTGCGGGCCGCCCGGCCGCCGCCAAGGCCGGCTCGCACCACTCGCGGCCGCGCTCGCCGGGCCTTCGAACCATCCGTTGAGCCGCGCCGTTGCCTCGGGACTCAAACCCACGGACGAAGCCCCCGACTGGCACGAGGTGCACGGCTGGCGCGAAGTCCGCGGCTCCGGCGTCGAGATGATTCTCGACGATGAACCGGCGCGACTGGGTTCGCCCGCGTGGTTGCGCGAATGCGGCGTGGACTTCACGCCCGCGGACGGCTTCGTTGCGCAATGGACCGGCAGCGGCGCGACCGTGCTCGGCGTTGCGCGGGGGAACAAGCTGGTCGGCGCCATCGCCTTGCGCGACGCGCTCAAGTCCCGCGCCGGCGAAGTCGTGCGCGAACTTACCGCCGGCGGGCGCCGCGTCTGCCTCGTCACCGGCGACAACACCGCGACCGCGCGGGCGATCGCGGCGCAGGCGGGCATCGCCGCGGAAAACGTCTTCGCCGGGGTCCGGCCGGAACGGAAGGCCGAGATCGTGCGCGACCTGCAGTCACGCGGCGGGCGCGTGGCCTTTGTCGGCGACGGCATCAACGACGCGCCCGCGCTCGAACAGGCCGACCTCGGCGTGGCGGTGAGCCGCGCGAGCGACGTCGCGCGCGAGGCGGCGGACATCGTGCTGTTGCGCTCCGACATCGAGGCCGTGCCCGAGGCGCTCGGGCTCGCACAAGCGACGCTGCGCACCATCAGGCAGAATCTATTCTGGGCGTTCTTCTACAACGCCGCCGCCGTGCCGCTCGCCGCGCTCGGTTTCATCAGTCCCATCTTGTGCGCCGCCGCGATGGGCGCGAGTGATGTCGTCGTCATCGGCAACGCCCTGCGCCTCGCGCGGTGGCGCCACGGCCGGCGGCGGCAGGGTTTCGAGCCGCGCCTTTGGGGTTCCCCCATTCAACACTCGACACCCCGCCCCGCCCCGGCTAAGACGCACCCAAACCCGCCGACATGAAAACGCTCCGCCCGACACTCGCCGCCTCGCTGCTCGTCGCCACGCTCACCGTCGCCGCGGCGGACCGGGGCAAGCCCATCAAACTCACCGACGGCAAGACCTTCGCCGGGTGGGTCGGCGACACCAACAAGACGTGGCGCATCGTGGACGGCGCGTTCGTCGGCGGCACGCTCGACGCGAAAGTGCCGCGCAACGAGTTCCTGCGCAGCGAGCGCGCGTTCACCAATTTCGTCCTCCGCGTGAAGTTCAGGCTCGTGGGCACGGAGGGCTTCGTGAACGGCGGCGTGCAAATCCGCAGCCAGCCCGCCCTCCAGCCGCCCAACGAGATGGTCGGCTACCAGTGCGACATCGGCGACGGCTGGTGGGGTGCCATCTACGACGAGACCCGCCGCAACAAGGTGCTGGTCAAGCCGGACGCCGGAGCCGTTGCGAAGGCGGTGAAGAAGGGCGAATGGAACGAATACGAAATCCGCGCCGAGGGCAGACGCATCCGCACCTCGATCAACGGCGTGGCGATGGTGGACTACACGGAGCCCGATGACAGCATCCCGCAGCACGGGTTGCTCGGCTTGCAAGTCCACGGCGGCGGCAAGACGGAGATGAGCTACAAGGACATCACGGTCGAGGAACTGCCCTAGGCGGCACAGCCTGGCTTCGGGTGGCGGCCGGACCGCAACCGCGCGCGCGTGTGAACAACGCGTGAATCGAATTCCAAGAACTCCGCGTTGCGCCCCGTCCACGATTCCAGTCTGCTGTGTCTCCCATGATTGACACCGTTGACTCGCCCGCGCCCCCACCGCCGAACCCGCCGCCCGACTTGAAGCGCGGCGTGCGCCAGCGCGCGAAAATCGAGAGCGCGCGCGTGGACCGCGAGCCGCCGCATTCCGAGGACGCCGAGCGCGCCGTGATGGCGTGCCTGCTGCTCGAGCCGTCCGCGTGCATTCCCGTCTGCATCGGGCGCTTCAAGGGCGACGCGAACGTCTTCTACGACCCGCGCCATCAGGTGCTCTACGACACCCTGGTGGAGATGTTCGATGAGCAGGCAAAGATCGACGTCATCACCGTTCACCAGCGCCTCAAGGAGCGCGGCAAGGTGGACATGCTCGGCGGCGTGCCGGGACTTTCCGCGCTTCAACTCGCCGTCGGATCCGCGGCCAGCCTCGATCATTACGCGGACATCGTCCGCGCGAAACACCTCCTGCGCCAGATGATCGCCACGTGCTCGGGCGTCATCAGCCGCCTTTACGATCAGGAAGGCGACGTGGACGAGATCATGGACGAGGTCGAGCGCGACGTGCTCAAAGTCTGCGAGGCGCGCGTCGAGCCGACGGTGAGATCCATCAAGGACCTCACGCATCACGCGATCGGGCAGGTCCAGGCGTTCCACGAAAACAAGGGCGCGCTGAGAGGGCTGTCGACGGGGTTCCCGGATCTCGACCGGATCACGACCGGGTTGCAGCCGGGCGAGATGATCGTCATCGCCGCGCGCCCGTCGATGGGCAAGACCTCGCTTGCCATGAACATCGCGGAGAACGTCGTGCTGGGCGAACGGCCGCTGCCCGTCGGGGTGTTCAGCCTGGAAATGACCGCCGAATCCCTCGTGCTGCGCATCTTGTGCTCGCACGCGCGCGTGAACATGCGGCAGATGCGCGAAGGCTTCATGGAGGAGCGGGAATTCCCGCGGCTGACCACCGCGGCGGGCCGGCTGTGCACCGCGCCGCTGTTCATCGACGACACCTCGGGCCTTTCCATCCTTCAGCTCCGCGCCAAGGCCCGGCGCATGGCGCAGCAGTATGGCGTGCGGCTCTTCGTCATTGACTACCTCCAGTTGCTCCATTCTACTGCGGCGCGCTCGAAGGAAAACCGGCAGCAGGAGATCGCGGAAATCTCGAGCGGCATCAAGGCGCTGGCCAAGGAACTGCGGGTTCCCGTCATCGTTTTGGCCCAGCTCAACCGTGAAATCGAGAAGGACCGCGGCCGCAAGCCGCGCCTTTCCGACCTCCGCGAATCCGGCGCCATCGAGCAGGACGCCGACCTGGTCGGGTTGCTTTACAAGCCCGCCACCGAAGACGATGAAGACGGCGCCCCGCCCGAGGGACACGACGGGCTGCCCGTGAACCTCTTCATCGCCAAGCAGCGCAACGGCCCGACCGGGGACATTCCGCTGACGTTCCTGAAAGGCTACACCCGGTTCGAAAGCGCCGCGAAAATCAGCGCGGACGATGTGCCGGGCGAGTGACACCGGTCGAGGAACGCGGTTGCGGCGGTCCGGTGAAACCACGAATGAACACGAATGCACGCGAATGAAGCCACGACGTGGAGCGACCTGGATTCTGTTTCAACCGGGTCCATCTGCGCCGGCCCGCACCCGTTCCCGGAGTAGACCCACTCCCATCCCACACGACCCGATGAACCGCAAACTGCTCCGCCGTTACTGCATCCTCTTCGCGCTGCTCGCCTACTGGGTGACCGCGCAGGCGCAGGTGCCCGCATTGCCGCCCGTCCGCGCCATCGAGATCGAGCACATCGGCCCGCCCGCCGTCGGCGACGCGCGCATCCACTCCTTCATCCGCCTCAAAGTGGGAGACCCGTTCAACCGCAGCATCGTGGACGAGGACATTCGCCGGCTTTACGACACCGGCAACTTCTACAACATCCGCATCGGGGAGGAACTCGTGGCGGGCGGATTCAAGATCATTTACAGGGTGCAGGGCAAACCGCGGATCGAGGACATCCGCTTCGAGGGCAACAAGCAGAAGAGCACCTCCTCCCTGCTCAAGAAAATCACGTCCAAACCCGGCCAACCGCTCGACGATCACAAGCTCTACACCGACGCCGAGGCGATCAAGAAACTCTACCAGCTTTCCGGCTACCAGAAGACGCAGGTCAAACCCACCATCAGCATCAACGAGGCCGCCGGCCGCGGCACCGTCACCTTTGAGATCACCGAGTCGCCCAAGGTGAAGATCAAGAACATCGTCTTCGACGGCGCGACCGAGTTCACCCAAAAGAAACTCGCCGGCGTGCTCAAGACCAAGCGGCGCTGGATGTTCTCGTGGATCACCGGCTCCGGCGTGCTCAAGGACGACGAGTTCGACGAGGACCTCGAGCGCCTCGCCGAGTTCTACCGGAACGAGGGCTACATCGACTTCCGCGCCGTGGAGCTGAAGGACGTGAAGTTCGAGCAGACCGATCCCAAGTGGGTGACCATCCGCATCCCCATCTTCGAGGGCCGCAAATACAACGTCGGCACCGTGGCCTTCAAGGGCAACAGCCTCTTCCCCGCCGAGCAAATCCGCGCCGGCTGGGAGGCGGGCCGCGGCATCCAGATGACCGAGGGCAAGACGTTCACGCCGAAGGGGCTCGAGACCGACCTGCGCGCCATCCGGGATTTCTACGGGGCCAAGGGATACATCACCGCGCGCGCCGATGCAGCGAAGAATCCAAACGTCGAGACCGGCAACATCGACCTCGTCTACGAGATCGTTGAAAGCGACAAGGCTTACGTCGAGCGCATCGACATCCGCGGCAACATCAAAACCAAGGAGAAGGTCATCCGCCGCGAACTGGCCATCGCGCCGGGCGAGACCTTCGACATGGTGAGCGTGAACCTCAGCCGCCAGCGCATCGAGAACCTGAACTACTTCGAGAAGGTCGAAACCGCGCCCGAGCCCACCGACGTGCCGAACCGCAAGAACCTCGTCCTCACCGTCGAGGAGAAGAACACCGGCAACTTCTCCCTCGGCGCGGGCTTCAGCTCCATCGACAGCGTGCTCGGATTCGTCGAGGTCACACAGGGCAACTTCGACCTGTTCAAGCCGCCCTACTTCACCGGCGGCGGGCAGAAGGGGCGCCTGCGCCTCTCCTACGGCGCGCGCCGCCAGGATTACGTGGCGACGTTTGTCGAACCGTGGTTCCTCGACCGCAAGCTCGCCCTCGGTGCCGATGTCTATCACCGCAATTCCGACTACAACGTCCTCCTCTACGACGAGGTGCAAACCGGCGCACGCATCAGCCTGGAACGCGCGCTCGGGAGCGACTTCCTCCGCGGAAACTTCACCTACACCATCGAAAGCGTCGGCATCAAGAACGTCGCCACCAACGCCTCGCCGGAACTCGTGGGCGAGACGGGGCGCAGCCTCGTTTCGAAAGTCGGCCTCGGCCTCAGCTACGACACCCGCCGCGGCGGGCTCATCCCCAGCGGCGGCCAGCGCACGGGCATCACGGCCGAACTTGCCGGCGGCCCGCTCGGCGGCGAGAACGACTTCTACAAGCTCGAACTCGGCAGCTCCTGGTATTTCCCCGGCTTCCGCGAGGGGCACCTGCTCGAACTCGGCGGCCGCATCGGCTCGGTCGAGCCTTACGGCAGCTCGACGAACATCACCATCTTCAACCGTTACTTCCTCGGCGGCCCGCGCACGTTGCGCGGCTTCGAGTATTACGGCGTCGGCCCGCGCGACTCGCTCCGCGAGCCCTTCGGCGGCAAGACCTACTGGATGAGCTCCGTCGAATACAGCGTCCCCACTATCATCGACCGCCTCCGCGCGGCCGTCTTCTACGACATCGGCAACGTCTACACGAGCGCCTTCAGCTTCAACCCGAACAAGGCGCGCGGCGAAGTGCTTTACAGCGACAACTACGGCGTGGGCGTGCGCCTCAACCTGCCCTTCGGCCCGCTGCGCCTCGACTACGGCTGGCCCATCAAGAAGGATGCCTTCACCGGCGGCGGCGGTCGCTTCAACTTCGACGTGGGATTCACACGCGACTTCTAGCCCGAACTCACCCATCGCTTGCGCCGCTGAAAAGCCCCGGCCCGTCTTGAGCAAATCCGATTCGTCGTTGTCTATCGCCCGTTGCCCGCTAAACTGACCCTCTTATGAAACTACGCTTCGCCGCCGCCGCCCTCGCCGCCCTCGCATTGTCGGCGACGCCGCTTCGCGCCGCCGACCTCAAGCTCGCCACGGTCAACCTCAAGAAGACCTTCGACGACTACTGGAAGACCAAGCAGGCCGACAAAATCCTCAAGGAAGACGGCGAGGCGCTCCAAACCCGCTACAACGGCATGATGGAGGACTTGAAGAAGTCCGCCGACGAATATCGCAAACTCCTCGAGGCCGCCGCCGACACCGCCATCTCCGAGACCGAGCGCGCCAAGCGCAAGAAAACCGCCGAGGACAAGGAGCGCAACCTCAAGGACATGGATAACGCGCTCAAGACGTGGATGCGCTCCGCCGACGCGCAGGTGCAGGAAAAGAAGCGCAACCTCCGCGAGAAAATCCTCACGGAAATCCGCTCCTACATCGAGGCGCGCGCCAAGGCGGGCGGCTTCATTGCCGTGCTCGACTCCTCCTCCGAGAGCCTCAGCAACGCGCCGATCCTCCTCTACAACGGCGGCCTCACCGACCTCACGGATGAATTGCTCAAGCAACTCAACGCCACCGCCCCGCCCCCGACTCCCGAGCCGCCCGCCAAGACCGGCGACCTCGGCACCAAACCCGTCGAACCCGTCGCCAAGCCCATCGAGAAGAAGGACGAGAAGAAGTAATCCGATCCCCCCTCTTGCTTCTCACCTCGATTCCATGCCCTCCCTTGCCAACAAGTGGGTCCTCATCACGGGCGCGTCCGCCGGCTTCGGCGCCGCCGCCGCGCGGGCGTTCGCGCGTGAAGGCTGCAACCTTTTGCTCGGCGCCCGCCGGGGGGACCGCCTCGAAGCCGTCGCCGCCGAGTGCCGCGCGCTGGGCGCGCCTTCCGCGCATGCGTGCAGGATGGATGTGGGCAGCACGCCGAGCGTGAACGCCTTTGCAGACTGGACCAAGTCCCTCACGCCGAAGGTGGACGTGCTCATCAACAACGCCGGCGGCGCGCACGGGCTCGACACGGTGGCCAACGGCAGGGACGAGGATTGGGACGCGATGGTGCAGAGCAACTTCCTCGGCGTCATGCGGGTGACCCGCGCCATCCTGCCGCTGATGCTCAACAACCCCGGCAGCTACATCCTGAACATCGGCTCGGTGGCCGGCATCGTCGCTTACGAAGGCGGCTCGGTGTATTGCGGCGTGAAGGCGGCCGAGTTGATGATCACCCGCGCGCTGCGCCTCGAACTCTGCGGCACCGGCGTGCGCGTCGGCTCGATCGACCCCGGCATGGCCGAAACGGAGTTCAGCCTGGTGCGCTTCAAGGGCGACAAGTCGCGCTCGGACAAGGTTTACGAGGGAGTCGAGCCGCTCACGGCGGAGGATGTCGCGGAGTTGCTCGTCTTCTGCGCGAGCCGTCCGCCCCACGTCTGCGTGGACCAACTCCTCGTCAAGTGCACCGACCAGGCCGCCATCCACAAGGTGCACCGTCGCACCGCCAGGTAGTTCCGCGGGCCACCCGGCGGGTCACATCATCGGAAACAGCTTCGCCAGCACGATGACCACGGCGAGGCCGACAAAGCCCATCAGCGTCACCATCGGCGAGTAGAACTTCAGCGCCTCGCGCTCAGTCAGCCCGCTCATCTTGCACACGACCCAGAAGCCGCTGTCGTTCATCCACGGCACGGGCTTGGAGCCGCAGCCGATCGCCAGCGCGAGGTAGACCGGATGAAACCCCATCTGCGCCGGGTCCGCCATGCCGCCGAGCATGCCCACGGTCGTGATCATCGCGACGGTGGCCGAGCCTTGCGCGACGCGGATGAGCGCGGTGACACAGAACGCGAGCGGCAGGATGGCAATGTTGTGGTGCGTCGAGAGTTCCTGGATGCGCGGGCCGATGCCGCTCTGTTGCAGCACGCCGCCGAACGCGCCGCCCGCCGCCGTGATGAGGATGATCAGCCCGGCTTCCGAGAGCGCGTCCTGCGTGGCCGCGCCCAGCGAGGCGAGGCTCGAGCGCTTCTGCCACGCGAGCAGGCCGAGTGCGATGGCCGCCGAGAGGGCGAGCGCGATGTTCGGGTCCCCGAGCGTGTGGAACCACGACGCGAGCGCCTTCAATTCCGCCGCGACTTCCCCGGGCGGCCGCGACTTGAGCAGCGACGCGAGCAGCGTGTCGCCGCTGATGAGAAACACCGGCAGCACGATGGGCAGCAGCGAGAGCCAGAACGGCGGCAGGGCCTGCTCGTCGCGCTTCGCGAGTTGTTCAAGCTCTGCGAGGTTCGTGTTTGGCGACTCGCGCAACGGGATTTCGTTGCGGCGGTTGACCCACTTCGCCCAGGAGTAACCGGCGACGGCCGTGAACGCGCTCACCACGCAGCCGCCGAGGATCATCAGGCCCATGTTCACGTTGAGTGCCGCGGCGACGAACAGCGGGCCGGGCGTCGGCGGCGCGAGCGAGTGCGTCATGGTTGCGCCCGCGATGATCGTGAGGATGTAGAAGAGATAGTTGCGCCCGGTGCGCAGGCGCATGGCTTTGCCGACGGGAATCATGAGCAGGAACACCGTGTCGAAGAAGACCGGGATGCCGAGCAGGTAGCCGCTCGTGAGAAAGGCCAGCGGCGCGCGCGACTCGCCGAGCACGCCGAGCACGCCGCGCACGATCTTGTCCGCGCCGCCGGAGTCGAGCAGGCACTTGCCGACGATGGAGGCCATGGCGATGAGGATGCCAATCTTGCCGCACGTGGAGCCGAACTCGCGCGCGACGCGCTCGGACGCGGAGCGGTTCGCCAGCGTCTTGGCCTCCTGCGGAGACATCTTGTTCTTCATCGCGAAGTCCACCAGCGCCCGCTCGCTGGTGAGCGCGCCGACGACGAGCGCGCCGAGGACCAGCGCGAGAAAAGCGTGCAGCCGGAAGGCCAGGATGCCGCCCATCACAACCACGATGCCGATGAGGAGAATCCAAAGCGGGTCCATGCGGGCAATGAGTGTCGCGCAGTGTGCTGCGCGGGCGGGTGCCGAGTCGAGCGGTGATTTCGATCGCGGCCGATACTTGCACTCGTCCGCGGCGTCCCCGACTTCCCAATCCTCTCGATTCGAGAACTGCGCGGAGCTGTCACGGAGTCCACAGCGTCCCCGGCTCCCGCTTCGGCGCGGGCGAGGCCGTGCGGCGGGCTTTGAGCGTGATGTAAGGCGGCACGAACCAGCTTCGATGCCCGAAACTCCCCGGCCGCGCCGTCGGGTCCGAGTAGCGCGGTTCCACGACATCCTCGATGACAAACCCGGCGCGGCACAACCCGCCGAGCAAATCCTCAAGCCGGTGCAGGAACTCCATCGTGCCGGTCTCGCGATGCTCGGCGGCCTTCACAAGCGGCGCAAGCGGGCCGGCGTGATAGTAAGGCGCCACAAGCTTGTAGCCGTTGTCCTCGGGCTCCGCGCCGGCCTGCAAGCTCACCGGCTGCTTGTGCTGCACGATGTAAAGGCCGCCCGCCGCCGTGACGCGCGCGACTTCGCGATGCACCGCGGCGACATCCGGCACGTAGCACGAACTGACCGGTTGCAAGACGAAGTCGAACGCGGCGTCGCCAAGCGGAAGGTCATCCATCGAAGCCTCCACGAGGTTCACCGACAGCCCGCGAGCCGCGGCCGCCGCGCGGTCGAGATCGAGCATCGCCGGGCTGAGGTCCACCACCGTCACGCTCGCTCCCGCGCTCGCGAAAAGGACGCCGTGCTTCGCGCCGCCCGCGGCGAGGCACAGCACGCGCTTGCCGCGCACGCCATCGGTCAGCCAGCCGAACGGATTGATGACGCGCGCCGGATTCTCGAAATCCTTGTCCGACGCCGGGCGCGTGTGCGCCTGGTTGCGGCGGACGCGCTCATCCCACGCGCGGCGGTTGTGGTCGTGAGCGAGGCTCATGCGGCGAAGGTAACGAAAAGAAAAAGCCCGGCGCGAGCGGGATCGTCGAGGCAGGCATCCTGCCCGCAAGTGACAGCGGAATCCTGCCGCTACCGCCGCGGCCGGACTACTTGCGCCAGCGCCCGAAGAAGCCGCGCTGGATGATCTCGGCGGGTCCGTCGCCCACCGCCGACGCGAGGTCGCGGATGCTGCCGGTGCTGTCGCCGAGCTTCGCCGCGGGCGCTCCCATGAGGTCGAGCAGCGCGAGGTAGAGGTTCGCCATCGGCGTCTCGATCGGATACTCGCGATGCACGCCCGTGCGGATGGCGCCGCCCGCGCCGCCCGCGACGAGCACGGGCAGGTCGTGGTGCGCGTGCGCGTTGCCGTCCGCGATGCCGCTCCCGTAAACCACCGCGCAACGGTCCAGCAGCGTGCCGTCGCCCTCCTTCACGGACTTGAGCTTGCCGAGGAAGTAGGCGAACTGCGTCGTGTGGAATTTGTTGATCTTCGCGATCTTCTCCATCTTCAACTGGTTCTGCCCGTGGTGCGAGAGGTCGTGGTGGCCCTCGTTCACGCCGATCGCAGCATAGCTGCGGTTGCTGCCGTCGTGCGCCGCGAGGAACGTCGCCACGCGCGTCGTGTCCGTCTGGAACGCCAGCGTCATCAGGTCATACATCAGCCGCATGTGCGATTCGTAGTCCGCCGGGATGCCGCTGGGCTTGGAGTAATCGGGCAGCGCCGCGGCAAACTTCTCGGCGCGCTCGATACGCTGCTCGAGTTCGCGGACGGCGCCAAGGTATTCGTCAAGTTTGCGCCGGTCGGTCGCGCCGAGTTTGGACTGGAGCGCCTTCGCGTCCTCGAGCACGAAATCGAGCACGCTCTTCTGATAGTGCTCGCGTCGCGCGCGCGCCTCGGACGCGTCAGCCTTGCTGCCCGCGGCGAAGAGCCGCTCGAATGCCTGCCGCGGATCAATCTCCGGCGGGATGGGCTGCGTCTCGGAGCGCCACGCGAAGTTGAACTGGTAGGCGCAACTGTAGCCCGAGTCGCACGAACCGGCCTGCCGCCCGCGGTCGCAGCCGAGTTCGAGCGACGGCAGCTTCGTCTGCGAACCGATTTTCTGCGCGGCGAGCTGGTCCACCGAAACGCCGACGCGGATGTCCGCGCCCGCGGTCTTGCGGGCCTGCATGCCGGTGAGGAAGGTGGCGTTCGCGCGCGCGTGGTCGCCGGGACCGTCGCCGTTCGCGCGGGCCTTCGTGTGCGCGAGCCCGCTGAGGACGGAGAAATCCTTCCGGAACGCCTTGAGCGGCTCGAGGGTCGGCGTGAGTTCGTAATCGGGGCCGAGGGTCTTCGGCGTCCAGTTCTGCATGTCCTGGCCGTTGGGCGTGTAGACGAACGCCATGCGCACGGGCAGCTTGCCCGCGCCCGCCGCCGCCGCGCGCGAGGCGGGCAGCATGGATTCAAGGACAGGCAACGCGACGATCGTGCCGAGACCGCGCAGAAATGTGCGCCGCGGGAGGTGCCAGGACTTGTGAAGGCTCATGTTCGGGCTATGAGACGACCGTAAAGTTGAGGGGTTTCAATGACAAGCTGGTTTTCCGGCCCGGAGGCCGCCGCGGTCAGTGGTTGAACACGAACTCCGCCGAATTGAGCAGCGCCCACATCACGTCCTCGATGGCCGGCTGGCGGGTGGACGCCGAGTCGCCGAAGCACCGGCTCGCGATGCTCAGTTCCTCCGCGACCGGCGGTCGGTTGAGGGCGGCGAGGTAAAGTTCCGTGATGATCTCCGCGGGTGTCGCCGTGCTCGCGGCGAGCCGGGCCGCGCGGCCTTCGCTGCTGGAAATTTTCTCGTGCAGCCGGGTGGAGTTCATCAGGTGCAGCGCCTGAACCACGCTCGTGCGCGTGTCGCGCTCGCACGGGCAGTCGGCGCTCGCGTTCGGGCGGCCGAAGGCGTCCAGCGTGTCGGACGCGAGCCGGTTGTTCCACGCCTCGAGGGCGCGCGCACCGGCGGGCAGGCCCTGGAAATTGTCCGGCACGCCTGTCACGCTTGCGACGGCGTCGGCGAGGACTTCAGCGGGAAGCCGGCGTCGGTAGGCGCGGGAGAAATTCTTCGTGTCGGCGATGTTGGACTCGTTCGGCAGCGAGCTGAGTTGATAAAGATGCGAGCGCATCACGGTGCGCATCGCGTGCTTGAGGTCGAACTTGTGCGCGGCGAAGTCTTTCGCAAGCGCGTCAAGCAGCGGCTCGTGGGTCGGCGGGTTCGACGCGCGGAAGTCGTCCACGGGGTCCACGATGCCGCGGCCGAAAAACTCGGCCCACACGCGGTTCGCCACGGCGCGCGCGAAGAACGGGTTGCCCGGCTCGGTCATCCAATCCGCGAGCGCGGCGCGCGGATCGCTGGTCGTGGGAATTTCCATCGCGGCGCCGGCGAGCGGCGCGGGCTTCATCACGGCGCCGGTGACGGGATGCTTCAGCGTCGAGCGGCCCTCGGCGAACCAGATGTATTCCGGCTCGCCGGAGATGGGCGTCGAGATGCCCTGCCCCTTGCGCCGGATGTCCGTGAAGAACGCGGCAAACGAAAAGAAATCCTCCTGTCCCCACCGCTCGTTCGGGTGGTGATGGCACCGGGCGCAGTCGAGCCGCACGCCGAGGAACACCTGGCTGATGGCGGGTGCGATGTCCACCGGGTCGCGGAAGTGCCGGTAAAACACCACCGGCCCGTAACGGTGCGTGCTGCCCTCGGCGGTCAGCAACTCGCGCGCGAACTGGTCGAAGGGCTTGTTCGCGCGGAAGCTCTCGCGCAGCCACGCGTCCATCATGAACGTGCTGCGCACACCGACGCGGAACGGGCTCGGCCGCACGAGGTCCGCCCACTTGATGGCCCAATGGTCGGCCCAGGCGGGATTCGTGAGCAGGCGGTCGATGAGCTTCGTGCGCTTGCCGGGGTCGGTGTCCGCGAGGAACGCGCGCGTCTCGTCCGGCGTCGGCAGCGTGCCGATGGCGTCGAGCGACGCGCGGCGCAGGAATTCCGAATCGGTGCACGGCGCGGAGGGCAGCAGGCCGAGCTTCTTGAAGCGCGCGTAGGCGAGGTCATCAATGAAGTTGTTCCGCGGCAGCGCGGCGTAGGCCGAGTCGGGCAGCGGCTTGTCCGTCGGCACGGTCACGCGCGCGATGTCCACAAGCCCCATGTAACGCGCGACGATGATGCCCTCGCCGCTGACGATGCCGACCTTCACCACGCCCGCGTCGTCCACGGTGGCGATTTCCTTCTCGTTCGAGATGAAGTGCGAGAGCGCGGTGACGTCGCGCGTCGAGCCGTCGCTGAACTTCGCGGTGACGCGGAGCGGCTGCGTCGCGCCCTTCTTGCAGCGGTTCTCGGCGGGCGAGACTCTGACCTCCGTGAGCGCCGGCTCGTCTGGCGTCGCGTAAGGCATGCCCTGGCGGATCCATTTCAGGATCGTGGAGTGCGCGGGCGAGCCCGCGGCGAAACGCGGTCCGCCGCCGTGCTGAACCGCCATCGTGGGTTTCAGCAGCAGCAGGCTCTGCTCCGGGCTCGCGGGCGAAATGCGCCGGCCGCGCGCGGCGCGCGTGATGTTGTAGAAATCCGCGCGCGGGTCGTAGGCGAAGACGGAAAGCTTGAAGCCGCCCTTGCCGTCGGCCTTCGCGTGGCAGGTGCCGGCGTTGCATCCGGCCTTGCCCAACACGGGCAGCACGTCGTTGACGAAGCTGACCTGCGCGTCCGGCGATGCGGGCGCCTTCGCAGCAATCGCGGAAGCGGCTGAAGCGAACGACGCGGCGAAACCGAGTCCGCAGAACAACGCGAGCCGATTCATGCGCGCAGAATCTCGTTCACCACGCGGCCGGGCTGGCCGTCGGTAAGCGACATCTCGGTGTTGTTCCGCTTGAAGGTGAGCTTCGCGTGATCGAGGCCGAAGAGGTGCAGCAGCGTCGCGTGATAGTCGAAGTGGTTCACCACATCCTTCACCGCCTTGTGGCCGAACTCGTCGGTCTCACCGTAAGTGATCCCTCCCTTGAAGCCGCCGCCGGCGACCCACATCGAAAAGCCGTAGGTGTTGTGGTCGCGGCCGACCTTCTCCTTGCCCACGTCGTTTTGGATCGTCGGCAGCCGGCCCATCTCGCCGCCCCAATGGACGACGGTCGAGTCGAGCAACCCGCGCGACTTGAGGTCCGTCACAAGCGCGGCGGCGGGTTTGTCCACATAGGTGCACGCCGCGGGCAGCGCGGAGCGGATGCTGCCGTGGTGGTCCCACGACTGGTTGCCGGTGTAAATCTGCACGAAGCGCACGCCGCGCTCGATGAGCCGCCGCGCGAGCAGGCAGCGTGTGCCGAAGTCTCGCGTGGCCGGGTCGTCCACACCGTAGAGTTTCTTCGTCGCGGCGCTTTCGTGGGCGATGTCGAGCGCCTCCTTCGCGGCCGTCTGCATTTTCGCGGCGAGTTCGTAGCTGGCGATGCGCGCCTCCAGGTCACTTTCGCCCGGATGCTGCTTGAGATGCTCGCGGTTCAACTTGTCGAGGAAGCCCAGGTAATTCTGCTGCGCCTCGCCGCGCAGGTGCGGCGGCGGGTCGAGGTTGAGGATGCGCGGCTCCTTCGCGCGCACCGCGGTGCCCTGGTAAATCGAGGGCAGCCAGCCGTGGGTCCAGTTGTCCACGCCGAGCACCGGCAGGCCGCGCGGGTCGGTCAGCGCCACGAACGCCGGCAGGTCGCGCGCCTCGCTGCCGAGCGCGTAGCCGAGCCAGCTCCCGAGCGTCGGCCGGCCGCCGAGGATGCGGCCGTTTTGCAGCGCGTAGATGGACTGGCCGTGATTGTTCACGCCCGTGTGCATGCCGCGGAGCAGGCACACGTCGTCAATGATGCCCGCAAGTCCGGGCACGAGTTCGGAGAGTTCGATGCCGCTCTGTCCGTGCCTCGAAAAACTCCACGGCGACCCGAGCGCGCGTGGGCTGGCCTGCGCGGCGTTGTCGTATTTCACCTCGCCGGGGAATTTCTGGCCGTCGTATTTCGCGAGCTCGGGCTTCGGGTCGAACAGGTCGATGTGGCTCGGCCCGCCCTGCATGAACATCGAGATCATCGCGCGCGCGCGCGGTTCGAAGTGCGGGCGCTTGGGCAGCAGGTCGAATTGCTTCTGTTCGAGCTCGGGGCGCGACAGCTCGGGCTTGGAGGCGTCCTGCGCGAGCAGGCCGTCCTGCTTGAGCAGCCACGCGAGCGCGACCGAGCCGAGGCCGAAGCCCGATTGCGCGAGGAAGTGGCGGCGCGAGTTGCAGGTGGTTGACTTCATGTTCGCCTCAAGGATTGCTCAACGCTTCGTGGTTGTCACGTGATGAACAGGAACCTTGAGCGTGAGTTCGTCTCTCTGGCCGAACACCCACGGGCAGGTCTTCACGAAGTCCGCCGCCTGTTCCCTGCCGAGCAGCAACTCGATGAGCACCATCACGGACTGCCAGGACACGGCCGGGCCCATCGTGCTGATGATGCGGTTGGAGACGACGATGGGCGCGTCGGCGGCGGACGAGCGTGACGCGTCGTTCTTTTTCGCCTCCGTCCAGTAGCGGCACTGCGTGTCCTCGGGCTTGAGCAGGCCGGCTTTCGCGAGGGTCTCGCGGGAGCAGCACATCGTGGCGATCACGCCGCCTTTGGCGTGGACGCGCTTCACGATGTCGAGCACCGGCTTGCTTGCGAGGTGCGCCTGGCCCCTGCCCGTGCGCCGGCCGCGGCCCGGGCCGACGGAACACGGAATGGCCACGGCGTCGAGTGACTCGATTTCCTTGTCGGTCAACTCGCCGACGAGCACGTCCGGCACGATGCGCATGCTCCCCATGCCGCCGATCACCTTGTCGAAGCCCGCGACGGTCACGTTGATGGGCGTGCCCTTGAAGCTGTAAACGCGCGTCCACGCCAGCACGCCGGTGAACGCCGCGAATTCGAGCTCCTCGAAGTTCTCGCCGACGATGAGCAGGACATGCTTCGCGGGACGCGCGGGGTCGGCGAGGTCCGTGCCGCGTGCCTTTGCTTCCTGCCCCAAGCCGCGCGCGCTCCCGAGCGCGGCCGCCGCGCCTGCGACGGAGGCTGCGGAGACAAAGTTGCGCCGGGTGAGTCTGGGAGCTGTTGCTTTCATTCGTTCAGGTTCGTGCGCACCGCATTCAACTCAATCCACATACAAAAAGCGGTTCGACGTGAGCAATGCCTGGCAGAACGTAGCCAGTGCCTGCGCGGCAGGCGCTCCCGGCGGAGGTTCCTTGCCTTTCGCCGCCCCGGCAGCTTTTGGCGCGGGCGCTTTCGCGGCGGGCGCGGCCGCAACGGGTTCGGCGGGTTTCTCCGTGGATTGTTTGGTGAAGAGGCTCAACTGCGTGTCGAGGAAGTCGAGCGAGTCCTTCAGTTCGGCGTCGCTCGGCGTCCGCGCGAAGGCCAGCAGCCACGCGCGCTTCACCTGCGCCTCGGGCGCGTCGCCGGCCTCCTTCGCGACGCGCTCGGCGAAGAACTTCGACTGTGTGACCGCGAACTCGCCGTTCATCAGCGCAAGCGATTGCGGCGCGACGGTCGAGGCGCTGCGCGACTCGCAGTTCGGCTCCATGCGCGGCGCGTCGAAGGTCTCCATCAATCCGACGGGCTTGGTGCGGCGCACCTGAATGTAGAGGCTGCGGCGGAATTCCTCGCCGTTGAGCGGCACGAATCGGCCGCTCGGCCGGCCCGCGGTGTCGTCGGTGTTGACGCCCACGACGACCTGCCCGGTCTCGTCGGTCATGATGGGCACGGGCGCTCCGCCCTGCCTGGGGTTGAGCTTGCCGCTGACGGCGAGCATCGCGTCGCGCAACGTCTCCGCCTCGACGCGCCGCAGCGGGAAGTGCCAGAGCAGGCGGTTGTCGGGATCGATCAAATGGGGAGCGGTGGAAACGTGCCGGGCCCCGGTGTTGCGCCGTCCGAGTTCCGCGTTTCCCGCCCGCTGCCGGTATGCCGCGCTGGTCATGATGAGCTTGTGGAGCTGCTTGAGGCTCCAGCCTTGCGCGACGAACTCGCTCGTGAGCCAGTCGAGCAGCTCCGGATGCGTCGGGCGCTCGCCGAGCAATCCGAAGTCGCCCGCGCTCGCCACGATGCCGCGGCCGAAGTGGTGCATCCACACGCGGTTCACGAGCACGCGTGCCGTGAGGGGATGCGAGCCGTCGGTGAGCTCCTTGGCGAAGGCGAGCCGGCGTCCAGTCGAGGGCAGCGCCGGGTCTTTCTCAAGCAAGTCCACCGGGCGCCACGAGGCGAGCACGGTGAGGTCGCCGGGCTTCACGACTTGCTTCGGCTGGTCGGGGTCGCCTCGATGGAAGACGACGGTGACGACGTTGCTCGCGGCGGCTGGCTCCGTGAGCGTGGGCACCATTTCCTCGACGGGTTTCCTCGCGCGAATCTTGTTGGCCTCGTCGGTCATCTTCGTGAGTTCGTCCGCCTTCTTCTGCTCGTAAAGATACAGCGAGCCGGGACTGAGCTGGCCGACGGTCGGGTGGTCGCGGAGCAGTTTCGTCTGCGCGGCGGTGCGCTTGGCGGCGGCGGTTTTGTAGGCTTCCCGCAATGGCGCGCGCAGTTCCTCCGGGCGCTTGAGCAGTTCCTTCTCGAGCACCTCGGCGATGAATTCCTCCTGTTTCGCGAGGCGCGCGGTTTCGATGACATTGGCTTCCGTCTCGATCCCGGCGGCCTTCGCGCGGTCGGCGTCGTGCTGGAGCGAGACGAGCCGCGCCGGCGGCGTGCGCCAGTTCTTCGGGTCGAGGGCGGGCTCGAACACGGCGCGCAACCGGTAGTAATCCGCCTGGGGTATCGGGTCGTAACGATGATCGTGGCACTGTGCGCAGCCGACGGTCAGGCCCATCAGCGACGTGGAGACGACCTTGATGACGTCGGCGACGACGGCGTTGCGCGCAGCCTTCTGCTCGACGCCCGCGGACGCCGTGCCGTCGGGGACCATGCGCAGGAAGCCCGTGGCCGTGAGCTTTTCGACGGCGTCGGCGTCGAGGTTTTTGTAAGGCGGCTTGACCATCTCGTCGCCCGCGAGTTGTTCGCGGATGAACCGATCGAACGGCTTGTCGCTGTTGAGCGACTGGATGACGTAGTCGCGATACTTCCACGCCCATTGCCGGACGAGGTCGGCCTCGTTGTAACCCTCGGAGTCGGCATAGCCCGCGACGTCGAGCCAGTGGCGGCCCCAGCGCTCGCCGTAGTGGGGCGAGGCGAGGTAGTGGTCGAGCATGGATTCGTAGGACGAGGCGGACGTGTCGGACGAGGCGGACTTCAAGGAGCCGACGGCGAAGCGCTGGATCTCCTCTGGCGTCGGCGGGAGTCCGGTGAGATCGAACGCAACGCGGCGCACGAGCGTGGCGCGGTCGGCCTCGGGCGAGAACGCGAGCTTCTTCTCGGCGAGCCTGGCAAGCAGGAACGCATCGATTGGATTGCGGATGGCCGATGGCGGATTGCGGATCGTCGGCGGCACGGGGCGCTTCACGCGCTGGAAGGCCCAGTAATTCCGCTCCGTCTCGGTGAAGTGGTAGCCGTCGCCGAGCGAGGCAGGTTCGGGTTTCTCAGTCTTCGCGCCGGCAGCGATCCACTGGCTGATGAGCGCGATTTGTTCCGGAGCGAGCTTCTTCTCGGCCTTCGGCATTTCGCCGCTGGCGACTTGCTTGAAGAGCAGGCTCTTGTCCGGCTTGCCAGGCACGATGGCCGGACCGGACCCGCCGCCCTTGGCGATGAAATGGCGCAACCGCAAGTCAAGGCCACCCTTGAGCTTGTCGCCCTCGCCGTGGCAGTGGAAACAGTTTGCCTTGAGGATGGGCCGGATGTCGGTCTCGTAAGCCGGCGCGGATTTCGACGACGGCGCCGCGGCCGCGCCCGCTGCATCCAGAACCAGCACGGCGAGGAGAACTCGCCGTATCGGAAGCGTCAAAGTCTGTGCCGCGCGCTGCATGGATCCGCAGCAAAACTGACTGACCGAATCGCCGGCGGATTCAGAAGAATCGAGGTGGCTCGCTTCAGCACAAGCACTGCGCGCGGAGCCGGACAGGGCTCCCAGCCGGTTCAGGCCCGCGCATTCTTCTCCTCGTCCAGCAGGCGCTGGTTGAGGATGTTGAGCGTGACGAGCATTTTGCTGTGCGTGACCGGCTTGTAGAGGGGGACAGCCTTCACTTTCTTGAAGAACTCGGAAATCCTTGGGTTGGAATCGTAGGCGGTGACGAAGATGAAGCGCTTGCAGAGGTTGGGCTTCACGCGCTCGACCGCGAGGTAGAACATGTCGCCTGCCATGTGCGGCATGAGCATGTCACAGACGATCGCGTCGAGATCCTGTTTCATGATGATCTTCAGCGCCTCGGCGCCGTTCGGCGCGACGGTGACGGTGTAACCCTGCGAGCCGAGCAACTCCTTGTAGATCATCGCCAGCTCCAGATCGTCGTCCACCATGAGGATCGTGCGAATCCGCCGGTTCGATGCGTCTCCGCAGGTGGGGGTTGCGTCACTCATTCGTGGTGGTCGTGGGACAGACGAAACCAGATTCACCGGGGAAGATTCAAAACAAATCCCTTCCGGCGACGGCCGGCCGGAGGGCGCGGACCAGTTCCGGAAAACGGCAGCCGGTGCAGAGCGCGTCGGTCTGGTCGCAGAAGTCCCGGACGATTTGCATCAAGCCCTGCTGCGTCGAAGCGGTGCGAAAGCCCGAGGCGGAAGCGCCGCCGAGCAACCGCTGGCGCGCGAGCTTCAACACCGAGTTGTCCTCCGCGGCGGGCCATGCGTGGAATCGTCGTTCGGCCTCGGCGCGCGCGGGTTCGTCGCGCTCGGCGACCGCCCGGGCCCAGAGCCACGGCAGCACCACGTTCACGGCAAGGTCTGTAAGCCGCGGGGCGCCGAGCAATGGTTGGGGCGCGGCAAGCGGTCCGGCGTGAAGCGCAGGCCCGGGCGCATCCGCAGGTCGCGGGCGCTTGCGCGCCGGACCGGAATTCAGCGTCGCATGGCGCGACCAGAAGTCATCGCGTCCGCCTTCAAGGATGGCGAGCAACGTCGGAACCAGCGCCCGGTCGGCGTGCGGAGCCGATGACCACGCGCGAACCCGGCCGGCGAAATCCCGTTCCACGAGCCAGTGCGCGGCGAGCGCGAGGCGCCGCTCGGGTCTGTTCGCGGGGCGAAGCCCGGCGAAGCGCCACGCCGCGCGCGGCAGCGTCACGCCCGCCAGCGCGTCGCGCTCGCGCCACCAGGCGTCCCAAAGCCGGCGCAGGTATTCGCTCGCGACGGGGAGCTTGCGCGGCAGTTCCGGGGGGAGAAGTCCGGCCGCGCCGAGGAGGCGGGCCTGCAGAAGTTCAACGTCCACGCGCGAACCCGCGCCGCGAAGGAGCGGGGCCATTTCGGCGAGGTGAAGCATGGGCCAGACGTTGTGCCTGTAGCCGAGCGTGGACATCAGCCCCGCGAGCAGCGCGGGTTCCCAGCCCGACTCGCGGGCGCGGGCGTGGAGCGCGGCGGCCTTCGATTGAAGGCGCACTTGCGCCGCCTGGCGGAACAACGCGAGGCGGGCCGGTTCGTCGAGGTCTCGCAACGGCGCGCTGCACTGTCCTGCGACGGCCGAGGGAGTCGCGCGGCTGCCCTCGGCGCCGAGCCATTGCGCGAGTTCATCCTGCGTCGAGTCGAGCACGCGCTCGAGTTCGAGCGTCGGCGGCGTCCCGCGCCCCGTGCCGCGCCACACGACATGCAACAGGACATTTGAGTAGGCCGGATTGGATTCGTGCGAATGGCTTCTCCAGCCGGAGGGCTCGAGGTCAATCTCCACATCGCCCGCGCGCGGTGAGTCCGCGCCGAGTTGGATCATGGCGCGTTGAAAATCCGGCCCGGCGCCGCGGTTCCAAAATCCCGGATGCAGGACGCGCACGGCCCGGCCATCGGTCGTCACGAGCCGCGCTCGGAGCAAGCGCTGGTGCGCCCACACCGCTTGCAGCAGTCGCTCGGGCGGCGCGCCGGAGCCGGCCTCGCGAAGCGCGGCGGCGCGTTGCGCCTGCCGCCAGCCGGCATAGAACTGGGCGGGCAATGCGCTCATGCGCTGGACTTGCGGTTGCTTTTCAAAAGGTCGTTTTGCACACTGGCGCCCACGTCATGACCGTGGGAAGGCTGCGCCAGGCACCGCTGAATGTAAACGCTCCCAAGCGCCGCGGGAAACTGAACGTCGCAGCCAGCCGTCTGTCTTTCCCAGCATGAAGGGACATCGCACAATTCGCCAACCCCGCCGCGCCGCGACCCGTGCCCTCGTCGCAACGGGGCGCGCCCTGCTTGTCGCAGTCGCCCTCGCTCCCGCGCAGCCGGTTCCGGCCGCGCAACCGGACATCCGCCGCGACGCCACCGTCGCCGCCGTGGAGAAAGTGATGCCGGGCGTCGTCAACATCGGCACCAAGACCAGGCGCGAGCGCCGCGGCTACGCGATCGACTGGTTCCGCGACAACTGGATTCCCTTCACGCAGGAACTCCCGCCCGCCGAGAGCGCCGGCTCGGGCGTGATCATCGACGAGGACGGCTGGATTCTCACCAACGCGCATGTGGTCGAGGACGCGGACGAAATCTGGGTGCGCCTCCATGACGGGCGCATTTTGCAGGCGAAGCTCGAGACCGGCACGCGCAAGAGCGACGTCGCGCTGCTCAAGCTCCGCGCGCCCGCCGGCGAGAAGTTCCCCGCGGTGAAGTTTGCCGGCGACGACGACCTGCTGCTTGGCGAGACCGTGATCGCGCTCGGAAACCCGTTCGGGCTCGGCGGCAGCGTGAGCCGCGGCATCCTCAGTTCGGGACCGCGGCGCGCGCCGCTCGACGACCAGCCCTTGCGGCCCGCCGACTGGCTGCAAACCGACGCCTCGATCAACCCCGGCAACAGCGGCGGCCCCCTCATCAACCTGCGCGGTGAAATCCTTGGCATGAACGTCGCCGTGCTCAAAGCCGGACAGGGCATCGGCTTCGCCATCCCCGCCAAGCGAATCGTCGCCGCCATCAGCGAACTCATCGTCCCCGAGGTCACCAACAAGCGGCTCTGGTTCGGCGCGCGATTCCGTCCCGGCTCGCAACCCGTGTCCGTGATGGACGTCCAGCCCGAGAGCCCCGCCGACAAGGCCGGCCTGCGCGTCGGGGACCAGTTGCTCCGCATCCAGAACCACACGCCGCGGAGTTTCTTCGACGCGTTGCTCACGCTGACCGAGGAGGGCTCCAAGGGCGACGTGACGCTCGGCATCCGGCGCGGCGGCGAGCCGCGCGACGTCACCATCCGTTTCGTGAAGCTGGAGTCCCACTTCAACTCCGCGCTCGTGCAGAAGCGCCTCGGCTTCGGCGTCGAGGAACTCACGCCCGCGCGCGCCGACCAGCTCGGGCTCAATCCGAAAGCCGGGCTGATCATCAAGGACGTCGAGGCCGGCACGGCCGCCGACCGCGCGGGACTCAAGCCCGGCATGATCTTGCGCGGCGTGGACAATCTCGCCACGTCCGACGTTGTCGAAGCCGCCAAGCTCGTGAGCCCGCGCAAAGCCGGCGACCGCGTCCGCCTCGACCTGCTCATCCAGGTGCAGCGCGGCAACTTCGTCCAGACGATGACGCGCGCGATCGAGCTTACCGTCCGATGACGCCCGCATGAGCGCCGCCGCACCGATGATCGAAGTCGAGCACCTCACCAAGAGGTTTGCCGGCGTGACCGCGGTGCAGGACCTGACCTTCACGGTCGGCCGCGGCGAGGTCGTCGGCTTCCTCGGCCGCAACGGCGCGGGCAAGTCCACGACCATGCGCATCCTCTCGTGCTTCATGCCGGCCACGAGCGGCTCGGCGCGCGTGGCGGGATTCGATGTTTACACGCAGGCGCTGGAAGTGCGCCGCCGCATCGGCTACATGCCGGAGAACAACCCGCTCTACCTCGACATGCGCGTGCGCGAATACCTCAAGTTCCGCGCGCGGCTCAAGGGACTCGGCGCCGCGCGCAGCCGCGACCGCGTGGACACCGTGCTCGACCAATGCGGCCTCGGCGAGGTCACCCGCAAGGTCATCGGCCATCTCTCGAAAGGCTACCGCCAGCGCGTCGGCATTGCCGATGCCCTCGTGCACGAGCCCGAACTGGTCATCCTCGACGAACCAACGATCGGCCTGGACCCGCACCAGATTCGCACCGTGCGCCAGCTCGTGAAGGACCTCGGCAGGGAGCGCACCGTGCTCATCTCCACGCACATCCTCCCGGAGGTCGAGATGACCTGCAACCGCGTCATCATCATCAAGGAGGGCCGCATCTTCGCCGCGGACACGGTCGAGAATCTCCAGAAGAGGATGGGCGGCGGCAACCAGGTCATCGCCGAAATCGCCGCGCCCGCCGCCGACTTGCGCCTCGCCTGGGAAGCCACGGCGGAAATCCAGCACTTCGACATCTCGCCCGCGGACGGCGAGTATCAACGCTGCGCGCTCACGCCGCGCGAAGGCGTGGACATCCGCCCGCAGGTGTTCGACCTCGCGCGCCAGCGCGGGTGGGCGTTGCGCGAGCTGACGCGCAGCCGTCATTCACTCGAGGATATCTTCGTGCACGTCACGCGCGCCGAGCCGGAAGAGGAGGGATTCTGATGCGCGTGTTTGCCACACTGGTCCGGCGCGAACTGGGCGCGAGCTTCGCCTCGCCGACGGGCTACGTGATCATCGCCGGGGTGCAATTCCTGCTGGGCATGAGCCTGTGGATCGTGCTGAAGGCGCTCAACGGCCAGTCGTTCGACATGCCGGTGACGGAGGCGTTCTACAACAACGGCCTCTGCTGGCTCGTGCTGCTGCTCGCGCCGCCGGTCATCACGATGCGGACCTTCGCGCTCGAAAAACTCACCGGCACATACGAAACGCTCATGACCGCGCCCGTCGGCGACTTGCAGGTCGTGCTCGCGAAGTTCTCCGGCGCGCTGCTGTTCTATCTCGCGACATGGACGCCGGTGCTGCTCTATCCCGTGCTGCTCAAGCATTACACGCCCGGGTTCGGGCAGGTGGATGTCGGGGCGCTCGCGGGAACCTTCATCGGGATGCTGCTCTACGGGTCGGTCTACATCGCGCTCGGCTGCATGGCCTCCGCGCTCACGCGCAGCCAGATCATCGCGGCGATGAACACCTTCGCGCTCGGCCTCGGGCTGTTCCTCATCGGCTACCTCGGCGTGATTCTCCAGCCCAAGCCCGGCTGGCAAAAAGCCGTGTTCGACCACATGTCGATGATTGACCACATGCGGGACTTCACGCGCGGCATCGTGGACACACGGCACGTCACCTACTACCTCAGCCTCACGACGCTGTTCTTGTTCTTCACGTTGAAGGCCGTGGAAAGCCGGCGTTGGAAGTGACGCGAATGACTGAAGACTCCCCATCGCGCCCCAGCTTCTCGTTGAGCCGCCGCTTCGGCGCGGGCTTCAACGTCCTGCTCGGCATCGTCGTCATGGTCGCCATCATCGTGATGGTGAACTTCCTTTCCGCACGGCATTTCAGGCGCCATGCGCTCTCGGGCGAACGCAAATACGTGCTCGCCACCTCGACCCAGCACGTTCTCCGCAGCCTGACAAACCAGGTGAAGGTCACCATCTACTTCGACCCCGAGGACCCGCTCTACAGCCACGTCAGCGGCCTGCTCAAGGAATACAGCCTGCGCAACCCGCGCATCGTCCTCGACTCCGTGAACTACGCGATCGAGCCCGGCAAGGCCGAACTCGTCAAGGCCACCTACAAACTCCCGCCCTCCTCCAAGGACCTCGTCATCTTCGACGCCGGCGGCAAGACCAAGATCGTGCGCGCGTCCGACCTGTCGAACTACGACATGAGCGACGTCGTCAGCGGCAAGGGCCGCGAAGTCAGGCGCAAGTCCTTCAACGGCGAGCAGCACTTCACCTCCGCGCTGATCACCCTCGGCGACCGCACGCCCCTGCGCGCCGCGTTTTCGGTCGGCCACGGCGAACACGACCCCGGCGACGGCGTCAACGACACCGGCTACGGCCGCCTCCTCACGCTGCTCAACGAGAACAACGTCGAGGCCGTCCGCATGATCCTCGGCGGCACCAATGACATTCCCACGGACATCAACCTGGTGATTGTCGCCGGGCCGAAGCTCCCGTTCGAGCCCGTCGAACTGGAAAAACTCCACCGCTACCTCGGTCAGGGCGGACGACTCCTCGTGCTGCACCACTATGCGGCGAACACCGGCCTCGAGGCGCTTCTGGAACGCTGGGGCGTGCAATCGCTCGACCGCCACGTGACCGACCGCATGACCCTCCGTTCGGACGCCTCGATCCTCATCGGCAACTATTCGAGCCATGACATCGTCCGCCCGCTCTCGCTCGCCGCGCTGCCGCTGCAACTCGCCATGCCGCGCGTCGTCGAGCGGCTCAAGGATTACCCCACCATCTCCGACGCGCCGCAGATTCACACGCTCTTCAGCACCACCGAGGGCGGCGAGGCCATTGTCGACTATCGCAACGGCCTGCGGCGCGACCCGCTGCGCGACCGGCGCGGCGTCATTCCGCTTGCGGTCGCCGTCGAGAAGCTCGGCGTCAAGGGCGAGTCCCGCGCCTCCGGGTCCACGCGGCTGGTCGTCGCGGGCGATTCGTTCTTCCTCGACAACCAGATGATCACGAGCGCGGCCAACCGCGACTTCGCGTGGAACGCCGTCAACTGGCTGCTCGACCGCTCGAACATGCTCGGCATCGCCCCGCAGTCCATCCGCGAGTTCAAGTTCAACCTGTCCGACGACGCGCTGGCCCGCGTGCGCTGGATCGTCCTCGGCGCGATGCCCGGCGCCGTGCTGTTCTGGGGCTGGCTCGTCTTCATCCGCCGGAGACATTGACCCGCGTGAACACGACCCAAACCAAGGCGCTCCTGCTGGTCGCCGCGCTCCTCGCGGCCTTCATCCTCATGTTCGAGTTCCGCGACTCCGGCGCGGACCCCGCCGCCGCCGAGATCCCGCGGCTTTTCCGCAACCTCCGGCCGGCCGACGTGACGGCCGTCGAGTTCACCCGCACCAACCTCTCGCTCCGCGCCGCGCGCTCCAACGGCATGTGGTCGCTCTCCGCGCCCATCCGCTACCCGGCGCACGCCATTCCGATCGAGGGGCTGCTCGACGTGTGCGCGCGCATCAAGCCGCAGGCGCTCATCCCCGCCGCGCAGGTGAAGTCCGCCGCGGAATTCGGACTCGCCACCCCGCAGGCCGTGTTCAAGTTCCGGGCCGGGGGCACGACGCACGAGCTGCGCGTCGGCAACCGCTCGCCCGTGGGCAACCAGGTCTACGTGCAAGCCGGCGGCGACACCGGCGTCGCGGCGCTCGACGCCGCGCTGCTCGAAATTCTCCCGCGCTCCCCCGATGACTGGCGCGACCGCCGGTTGCTGAGCCTCGGCCCGGGCGCGTTCGACCGCTTGCGGCTCCGCTCCGGCACGCGCGACCTGGTGTTCGAGCGCGACGCGACCAACGGCCTCTGGCGCATCACCAGCCCGCCGCCCGCCAAGCGCGCCGACACCCCGCTCGTCACGCAGTTGCTGAGGGATTTGCAGGAGTGGGCCGTGCAGGCCTTCGTCACCGACGACCCGAAGGCCGACCTCGAACCCTTCGGTCTCGCCACGCCGCAAGCCGAACTCGCCTTTTCCCGCGGCACCAACGACGTGCTCGGGGTCCAGTTCGGCCTCGGCCCCACGAACGCGCCCGACCTGCTCTTCGCGCGCCGGCTTGCGCACACCAACATCGTCCTCGTCCCCCGCCCGCTCCTCGACAAGCTCCGCGCGCCCTACTGGGAATGGTGCGACGCCCACATGGTGGACAGCCTCGCGCCGACGAGCTTCGACACGCTCGAAGTCACGGGTCCGGACGGTTTCCTCGCGCAACGGCAGACCAACCACTCGTGGCGAATCCTCTCGCCGACCAATCTCGCCGCCGACACCGAGGCCATCGAGTCCCTTCTCGCGCGCCTCGCCTCGCTCGAAGCCATCACGCTCGCGAAGGAAGTCGTCACGGATTTCAAAGTCTTCGGCCTCGACCCGCCGCAGCGCCGCGTGGCCCTCCTGCGCTCGACCACGAATGCCGCCGGCACGCCGGCCAACGCGCTCGTTGCCGCGGTGGATTTCGGTCTCAACGAAATGGAGGGCGCCGCCCGCACCGACCGCGTGTTCGCCCGGCGCCACGATGAAAACTTTGTCTACACCGTCCGCATGCAGGACCTCGAACGCACGCCGCTGGAGTTGTGGAAGGTCCGCGACCGGCAGGTCTGGGACTTCACGACCGCGCAGGTCGCCAGGCTCGAAGTCACGTTCCAGGGCCGCGAGCGCAAGCTCCAGCGCGTCTCCGCCCAGCAGTGGAAGGCCGACGGTGAAGCCCTCGATCCAAACATCAGCGCGGCGATCGAGGAGACCGCGCACCGGCTCGGCACCCTGCGCGTCGACTCGTGGTTTGCGCGCGGCACGCAGCAGCTCATCGCGCGCGGATTCGCGGCCAAGGCCTACAAGGTCAATGTGATCCTGCTCGTCAACGGGCAGGAACGCCTGCAGTCGCTCGCCTTTGGCCCGATGACGCCGAAGGGCCCGCTCGCCGCCGTGACGCTCGACGGCCAGCCCGTGCTGTTCATCTTCCCCACCACGCTCTACGCCGGGTTCATCCAGCGATACCTCGTCGTCCCCGAGTGAGGCGCCCCCTGCGATGACCGAGGAACGCGCAACCGGGCGTGAGGCGAAACGCGGCTGGCTCATCGCGCGCCGGCTCTTCCGCCGGCTTCGCATCGCGTGCCTGCTGCTCGTGCTCGGCGGCGTGGCGGGGTTCATCTACCTGAACCAGATTGGCCTGCCCGGCTTCGCCAAGCGCCGGCTGCAAGCCGAGTTGCACGCGCGCGGGCTGGACATCGAGTTCGAGCGCGTCCGCCTCCGCTGGTATCGCGGCATCGTCGCCGAAAAACTCACCGTCGCCGCACCGGCCCGGATGAAGGGCGCGAGCCTCTTCATCGCGGAGATGGAAATCCGGCTCGACCCCGACGCGTTGCGGCGGCGGCAGATCAAGGTGCCCTCGATCGCCGTGCGCGAGGGACGCCTCGTGTGGCCCGTGGCGGTGTCGAACGAACCCCCGCGCGAACTCGTCGCCGCGGGCATCACCACGGAACTTCGCTTCCTGCCCAACGAAACCTGGGAACTCGAGAAGTTCACCGGACGGTTGAACGACTTCCCCGTCACGCTCGGCGGCGCCGTGACGCACGCGAGCCGGTTGCGCGCGCGCGCGGCGTCCGCGGACCCCGGCGTCTCCACGGGCCGCGGTGCCTCGCTCCTGCGTCGCGGACTCGACGAGATGGACCGCATTCAGTTCGAGTCACAGCCCGAGCTCGCGCTCGACGTGCGCGCGGACGCGCGGGACGGCGGCGGCTTCGACGCGCGCGTGAAGCTCGCCACCTCCGGCGTGAAATCGCCGTGGGGCTCGGCGCGCGGGCTGCACGTCGAAGGCTGGGCCCGCCGAAGCTACGGCACCAATTCGCCGGTCCGCGCGGAGGCGACCACGCGGTTTGCCGAGTTCGCCGCGGGCCCAGTCCGGATGGGACAAGGCGAACTCGAGCTTCACGGCTATCTTACGGATCACCATCAATTCGGAACGAATCACGCCAGCTCCGTCGTCCTGAATTTGAAGTCCGAGAATGTCCGGTCGGCGGACGCTTCGGCCCGAGCCTTGCATCTGGTCGTCTCGTCGCTCTTGAAGGCCCATGGGGCAAGCTCCGAGATTTCGCTGAACGCCGAGGAACTGAAAACAACTTGGGGCGAGGCGGCCTCTGGAAACGCCGCCGTGCTGCTCACGGTGTCGCCCGACTTCAAGTCGTTTGCCGGCGCGATGACCGACCTGACCCTTCGTTCTCCGAAATCGAGGTGGGCCTCCGCGGATCACGCGGAGATTGGCGTTTACCGCCATTACACCGGCTCCGCCACGAACCCTGTCATGTTCAAGTGGGCTGATCCTGCGGCGTGGAATGTGCAGTGGACCGTCCAAGCCACCAATGTCACCGCCACGAACCTCGCCCTGGCAAACCTCCATGCCGACGGCTCGTGGCGCCAGCCGCAGTTGGAAATCAAGAGCCTCTCCACCAAACTTTACGACGGCAGGCTCGATGGCAGCGCATCACTGGACACCGAGACGCGCCGGCTGACCGCGAAGGCGCGTCACGCGAGTTTCGACTTCTGGAAACTCGCCCCGCTGGTCGATCCGGGCACGAGGCGGTTCCTCGCGCAATACCAGTTCGACACGCCACCGCGCGTGAGCGTCGAGGCCGCCGTCACGCTGCCGGCGTGGACGAACAAGGCACCGGACTGGAAGGCCGACGTGCTGCCCACGCTGACGCTCGCCGGCAACGTCGCGGGCGGCCGCGGCTCGTATCGCACCGTGCCGTTCACCGCGGTCCGCACCGACGTGACGCTCTCGAACGAAGTGCTGCACCTGCCGAACCTCGCCGTGCAGCGGCCCGAGGGGCGCGCCGAGTTCTCCTACACCGAGGTGCTGCGGACGCGGGACTACCGGTTCCGCGGCCACGCGGCGATCGATCCGCGCGCGGTGCGGCCGTTGCTCGAGGATGACGGGCAGCGCCGCGTGCTGGACGACCTGCGATTCACGGTGCCGCCGCGCATCGAGGGCGAAGTGCGCGGGTGCTGGCTTGCGCGCGACCGCGTGGGACTCGACGTGCGCGTGGCGGTGACGAACTTCATCCTCCGCGGCGAGGAGTGCGGAAGCTTCACCGCCGCGGTGCAATTCACGAACGAGGTCTTTCGTGTCACCGACGCGCGCATCACACGCGGCGCGGGGCTCGCCACGGTGCCGCTCGGCGTCGTGGACCTGCGGGCGCAGCGGCTCTTCCTCACCAACGTCCACAGCACGCTCGACCCGATGCCCGTGGCGCGGGCCATCGGCCCGAAGACGGCGCAGCACCTCGCGCCGTATCGGTTCGGGAAGCCGCCCGTGGCGCGGGTGAACGGCTCGCTGCCCCTCCGGGACGGCGAGACGACCGACCTGCACTTCGAGATCAGCGGCGGGCCCTTCGCGTGGCAGCGCTTCAACCTGCCGGACATCCGCGGCGGGATACACTGGGTCACGAACACGCTCGTGCTCACCAACGTGACCGGGAGATTCTACGGCGGCGAGTTGCGGGGCGACGCGGCGTTTGACTTCACCCGCGACGACGGCGCGGACTTTCGCTTCTCGATGGTCACCGCGGGCGCGGACTTGCGGGCGCTGGTCGCGGATGTCTCGACGCCGACGAACCGGCTCGAGGGGACGCTCAGCGGCGTGTTGAGCGTGACCTCCGGGCGCACGGAAGATTTCAAGAGCTGGCAGGGGTTCGGCAGCGCGCGGCTGACCAACGGCCTGTTGTGGGACGTGCCGCTGGTCGGCATTTTTTCGCCGGTGCTCAACGCGATCGTGCCCGGCCTCGGGGCGAGCCGCGCCCGCGAGGCGACCGCGAACTTCACCATCACCAACAGCGTCGTCCGCACCACCGACCTGGAAATCCGGTCGCCGCCCGCCCGGCTGCACTACGACGGCACGATCGACTTCGAATCGCGTGTGAACGCGCGCGTGGAGGCGGAGTTGTTTCGTGACGCGTTTCTCGTCGGGCCGCTGCTGAGTTTCATCACCACGCCGTTGACGAAGGTGTTCGAATACAAGGTGACCGGCACGCTCTCGCGGCCCGAGGGCGAGCCGACTTACGTGCCGAAGTTCCTGCTGCTCCCGCTGCGGCCATTCCACACGTTGAAGCAGCTCATTCCAGGGTTGGACGATTCGTCGAAGCCGCCGCCGAAGAAGAAGTGACTGCCGCGCGGGTTCCCGTGTCCCGATGTCGTTCCGGGAATCCCATGATGATGCGCGCGCCGCGCTTGCAGGTGAAATGGCTGTAAACCCACCGCAAGAGCGCCGCGGCCTTGTTGCGGAACCCGACGAGGAACAGCAGGTGAATCCCGGTCCACGCGAGCCACGCGGGGAAGCCTGTCAGTTCCATCGGGCCCGCCTGCGCAACGGCCGCCGAGCGGCCGATGGTCGACATGCCGCCCCTGTCCCAATATTTGAACGACGGGCGTTGCGCGTGCGCGCCGGATTCCAGTTCGTCCTCGATGAGCCGCGCGACGGGCGACGCCATCTGAATCGCCGCGGGCGCGACGCCGGGCCCGGTTCACGGCGCAAGCCACACGCCCGAGAAGCGGGTGCCAGTCCATGTGAACCCCGCGCGCCGGTGTCTTCCATCCGCGCCGAGTTGAAGCCAGTCCATGTGCTCCACGGTCGTGACGAGGACGGCAAAGTTGTCGAATCCGCGCGCGGTCTCGTCGGGAGTTGGGACCCGCTCGCGCCACTCGGCGGGCAGGGCAAGTTCGGGCGCGGCGATCGCCGTGCCGGGCGGATGGCGGGAACAGTAGTTGGGCCGGTTCGTGACCGGCACGGACTTCCACGCCGCCTCGGCGATCGCGTCGACATGATGCGTCATGGCAAGGGCCGTGATGCGCAGTTGAACGCGGGCGGCGGCATCGTGGAAGAGCCACTGGACGTTGGGATTGAGCCGCAGGTGCTGGACTTTGGCGGTGCGGACATCCGAGTGGCAGGCAAGCTGGCGCCTGGCCGTGTCGACCGACCGGAGCACGACCGTGCGCATCGAGGCATCGAACTGGGTGGCAGTCCCGAAGGCCGCGGTGCGGAGCGGATGCTCGGCGGCGGCGGCGGCTTCTTCGAGCGCGCGCCAGACGAGTCCGGGCAGGTCGTCGAGCGCAGAGAATGACCAGTGCATCGTGAGCCGAA
>Ga0194128_10001426_pt1 | contig 41546 bp, 28 predicted proteins | sample TA2KigCa65mmetaG_FD_148650 | JGI IMG/M metagenome (GOLD analysis project Ga0194128, IMG submission 148650) | Freshwater microbial communities from Lake Tanganyika, Tanzania - TA2015037 Kigoma Deep Cast 65m | ecosystem: Environmental > Aquatic > Freshwater > Lake | place: Tanzania: Lake...
CGGGTCGTTCGGGTCGTTCGGGTCGTTCGGGTCGTTCGGGTCGTTCGGACGTTCGGATCGTTCGGGCGTTCGGACGTTCGGACGTTCGGACGTTCCGATAGTCTGACCGGTGCGGGACCGCGTGTCCGGAGCGAAACCGTAGTCATCGCGAGCGCGGCGTCAGGCGGGCGAGCTGGCGTAGCACGAACGTCGCGGCAGCGGAGGCTGAGGATGCCACACCCAAGCCGGTTTCGCGGAGGACAGGCGGTCCCGCGCCGGAAGGTGCCGATCGTGGACGGAGCTCCGGCTGAAGCCGGACGCCACGTACTGATCCGGCTGCCCTTCAACTTCGCTCAGGGCACCCCGAGCGATCGTCGAGGGGTGAAGCCGGACGCCACGATCGTCTAGGAACTGCGCTAGCGGCCCGTCTGGAGCGCGCGCACGCGCGCGAGGTTTTGGCGCGCGTCGGCGAAGTCCGGCTGCAGCCGGAGCGCCTCCTCGAGGTGATCGACCGCCTCCGCGATCGATCCCTGAGACGCCAGCGCGATGCCAAGATTGTTGTGCAGGTCGGCCGAGTCGGGCACGAGCGGCAGCGCCGCCCGGAACTCCTCGACGGCCGCCGCGGGACGGCCGTCCTCGAGCAGCTCGCTGCCCCGGTTGTAGTGCGCGTCGCCCAGATTCCGGCGCGCCAGCGAGGATGCCGGGTCGAGGCGCATGGCCTCGCGAAACGCCGCGATTGCCTCGTCGAACCGCCCGGTGGCCGCCAGCGCGATGCCCAGGTTGTTCTGGACCTCCGCCGACGCCGGCGCCGACTGCAGCGCGCGGCGGAAGTACGCCACGGCGTCATCGGGCCGGCCGTCCTCCAGGAGCGCATTCGCCAGGTTGTACTGCGCCTCCCGGTAGTCCGGCCGCAGCGCCAGCGCCCGCTCGTAGCTGGCGACCGCCTCCTCCAGCTCCCCGCCAGCCCGCAGCGCGACACCGAGGTTGTTGTACGCGGGCGCGTAGTCCGGCCGGATGGCCACCGCGCGGCGGTACTGCGCGATCGCCTGGTTCACCTGTCCCGCCGACTGCAGCGCAGCCCCGAGGTTGTGCGCCGTGATGGCGCGCATGAGATCCGGCGAGAGCATCGGCCGGTTGACGAGCACCGCGACGACGGGGATCACCGCCGCGGCCGCCCAGACCTGCGCGGGACGCGCGCGCGCCCGCAGGCTCGACAGCCCGGCGATGCCCGCCGCCGCAAACAGCATCAGAAACGGCACGAGCGGATAGCGGTACCGCGCGAAGACGTAGAACAGCACGACGCTCGCCGCGTAGGCGAGCGCCAGCGCGTACAGCACCAGCAGCCGGCGCCGCAGCGGCCAGGTGACGAGGAGGCCCAGCAGCGCGAGCGGCACGAGCAGGCCGAAGTGGCCGACGCGCGCCGCCAGCGCCAGCGGCGCCGACCACTCCTCGTGCGTCTCCTGACTCTCCGTGTCGAGCATCTCCGTGCGGTTCCACAGCAGCGCGGTCTTCCGGCCGAGCAGCCGCAGCCACGCCGACGGCTCCGACCGGATGAAGCCGAGCGCCTGCCCGGTCCAGTAGCGCGAGACGTCTGCATCCGTGAGGCGCCGCCCCAGCGCGTCCTCGGCGAGCCGGGTCGCATCCTCCCGCTCGTACTCGGGCGCGCCTCGCCCGAACCGCAGCGACATGTAGGTGCCGTCGGCGCGCGGGTTGTTGCCGATGTAGAAGTTCGGCCCGAACTGCGCGGTGGTCAGGAAGACACCGCCGCCGACGAGGCTGTTCCGGATCGCCACCGGAGTCAGGACGAGCGCGAGTCCGACGACGAATGCGCCGGCCGCGGCGGCGCGCGGCCGCCATCCCGCTTCGCCAGCGCGCGGGTAGAGCGCCCACCCGAGAAGCACCGCCACGAAGACGAGCGCGTTCTCGCGCGTCAGACTGAGGCCGCCGATGGCGAGGCCGAGCCACCACCAGCGCCGGGGCGTGGGCGGGTCGACGACCAGCCCGCCGATCAGCCACAACGCCAGGCAGACGAAGAAGACGTCGAGCACCGCCTTCTGGACGAGCGCGTCGAAGAAGAGGGCCGGCGCGTAGAGCGCCAGGCCGATGCCCGCGATCACGCCGGCCCGTCTCGACAACAGCTTCGACGCGGCGAGCGCCAGCAGCACGCACGACAGCGACCCGATGACCGCCTGGCAGAGGCGCACGAGCAGCAGATCGCGTCCGAATATCCCGTACAGCGCCCCCAGCACGTACGGGTACAGCGGCGCCTGGTAGAACACGTCCTCTCCCAGCCAGTCGCCGCCCGCGATTTGCTGCGCCCACGCGTCGTAGGCGGCCGAATCGCCCATCAGCACCGCAAAGAAGGGCGCGGACTGGATCTGCCAGAGATGGACGACTCGCACCAGGAGGGCCAGGGCAAAGATGGCGAGCGCCGCCCGCCACTCGAGAGGAGAAGGGGGTTCGGCGGAGGGAGTGGGAGCCCGCTGGCGCGACCGTCTCGCGTGCTTCACGGTGCAGGCCCTAGCCTTTGAATCGGCCGTATCCTATCATTCGCGCCTCCGGTCGCTCGCGGGGGCCGAGCGGAGGGGTCCATGCAGCGATTGACATCGACGCCGGCGCGCCTCCTGATTGTTCCCGGGTCCGCGGCGCTGGTCGCCCTGCTCGCGGTCCCGTTGGTGGCCGACGTTGCGGGGCCGGCCCGTCAGGACAATGCCCCCACGCGCACCTTCTCCCGCGACGTCGCTCCGATCGTCGTCTCGCGATGCACGCGCTGTCACCGGCCGGGAGAAGCGGCGCCGTTCAGCCTGCTGACCTACGAGGAGTCGCGCCCGTGGGCGAGGTCGATCAAGGCGCAGGTGCTGGCCCGGCAGATGCCGCCCTGGAAGCCGGTCGCCGGCTACGGCGGGCCCTTCCTCGACGAGCGGCGCCTCACCGAAGAGGAGATCCAGACGATCGCGCAGTGGGTCGATCAGGGAGCGCCCGAAGGAGACCCGGCGGATCTCCCGCGGCGTGCGGAGGGCCCGGCCGACTGGCAGCTTGGCCCTCCCGATCTCATCGTCACGATGGCGGAGCCCTTCCCGCTGCCCGCCGACGGACCGTCCGTCTTCCGCAACTTCGTGATCCCGATTCCGATCACCGAAACCCGATACGTGGCCGCGCTCGAGTACCGTCCCGGCAACGCGCGAGTGGTCCATCACGCCAATCTGCGCATCGATCGGACGTCTTCGTCTCGAGAGCTGGACGAGGCCGATCCGCTGCCGGGGTACGAAGGGCGGCTCAGCACCGGCGCCCAGTATCCGGACGGCTACTTTCTCGGATGGACGCCCGGTCAGTCGCCGCGCCCCGCACCATCGGGGATGGCCTGGCGCCTCGAGCCGGGGAGCGATCTGGTCGTGCAGGTTCACATGCAGCCGTCCGGCCGCTCCGAGATGCTGCAGTCCAGCATCGGGGTGTACTTCACCGACGATCCCCCGGTGCGGACGCCGATGATGCTGCGCCTGGGGCGACACAACATCGACATCCCGCCCGGCGAGGCGCGCTATGTGACATCGGACTCCTATCAGCTGCCGGTGGACGTCGAGGTGCACGTCGTCCAGCCGCACGCCCATTACCGCGCGCGCGAGGTCAAGGGATTCGCGCTGCTGCCGGATGGCACGAAGCGGTGGTTGATCTACATCGACGACTGGGATTTCAACTGGCAGGACGTCTACCGGTACGCGGAGCCGCTTGCGCTCCCGAAGGGAACGATCGTCGGCGTGGAGGTGACGTGGGACAACTCGGAGAGGAATCCGCGCAACCCGGACCGGCCGCCCCGCCGGGTGTTCATGGGCGAAGACTCCACCGACGAGATGGGCAATCTCTGGATTCAGGTCCTGACACCATCGGCGGCAGATCGGCAGACCCTTTTCGCCGATTTCCGTCCCAAGATGCTCGCCGAGGACGCGTCCGGCTACGAAACGATGCTCGTGGCCAACCCGGGCGATGCGAGCCTCCACACGGATGCGGCGTTGATCTCCTGGGACCTCGGCCAGGCCGACCGGGCCATCGCGCACTACGAATCGGCGATCGCGATCGAGCCCGACAACGTCAGGACGCGGTACAACTTCGCGACGCTCCTGGCCGAGCGCCGCCGCTTCGACGAGGCCGCCGCGCATTTCCGCCGGGCGATTGCGCTGCGGCCGGATCATGCCGAGGCGCACAACAATCTGGGCGCGGTCCTGTGGGGGCAGGAGAAGTTCGGCGAGGCGTTCGGGCACTTCTCCGAGGCGCTGCGCCTCGACCCGACCAACGTCCGGGCGCACAACAACGTCGGCCACGCGCTGGCGTCGCGCGGCCAGATGTCAGAGGGGATCCAGCATTACCGGGAAGCGCTGAGGCTCGATCCCGACTTCGCCGACGCGCACGTCAACCTCGCGCGGGCCCTCGCCGCGCAGGGCCGCTTCGACGACGCCGTGCGCGCCCAGCGCGAGGCGCGCCGCGCGGCGCCGAACTGGGTGGTGCCCATGGTGGATCTGGCGTGGCTGCTCGCGACGGCGCCGGACGAACGGGTGCGCCGACCGGATGAGGCCGTGCCCCTTGCGGAGCAGGCAGCCGCGCTGACAGGACGGCAGCACGTCGCAGCGCTCGATGCGCTGGCGGCGGCATACGCGGCCGTGGGCCGCTTCGAGGACGCGGTGGCCGCCGTCGAAGCGGCGGTTGCCCTGGCGGCCGCGGCCGGCGTGCCTCGTGTGGCCGACGAGCTGCGGGCGCGGCTCACGCAGTATCGCAATCGGGAGCCGTTCGTCGATCGGCGGGGGAGGCTCCGCTAGGTCTCTGGTCTCTGGTCTCTGGTCTCTGGTTCGCCGCCAGGCGCCTGGGATGACACACGAGAGACCAGAGACCAGAGACCAGAGACCAGAGACTAGAGACTCCTCAGAAGTCCACCCGCATGCTCACCCCGAACACCCGGCCCGGCAGGATTTGATTGACCCGGTCGAGCGCGGGGCCAAAGGTCTCGCCCACCGCCAGGATGGAGCTCGAGTTCGTCGCGTTGTAGATATCCAGCTGCGGGCGGAGCCGCACCCGGCCGGCGTTGAACACTCGGCCGAAGCGCACATCCAGCTGGTTCATGCGCGCCAGCAGCTTCGTGCCCGGCTGGATGAGCGGCACCGTGACCGACGACTGCACGAGGCCCGGGAGGATGCTCGGGGTGACGATGTAGTCGACGTCCAGCCAGTGCTCGTTGTTATCCACCTCCTGGGACCCGCCCGGGTAGCTTTGGAACGCTCCGCCAATCTCGAAGCCATACGGCAGCGGATACGTGCCCGCCAGCTTGAGCATCGTGCGGTACGGCATGCCGAACTCGCTCTGGTCGCAGAAACGGAGCAGGTTCGGATCGGCGACGTCGCACTCGACGCGGATCTGGCGGTCCCAGCTCGCGCCCGCGAAGACGGTGCCGCCGCCCACGCGCGCATTGATACCGGCGTCGAACCCGTTGTTCCACCGTTTGGTCTGGTCAGAGTTCCGTTCGATCTCGTCGACGAGCGCCAGCTTCGCGCGGCTGATACTGTAGACGAGGATGGTCTCGGAGGGGTTGAGCGGGTTCTGAAGCGGGATCGGCGTGTAGTCGCTGTGACTGACGAGCCGGTTCTCGCGCCGTCCCGCGATCTCCGCGGCATCCGTGCGACCAGCCGTCGTGAACAGCCGGCGGAACGTGCGCCGGACCCAGTTCGCCGAGATCGAGACGCGAGGGAGGAGCTCGCGCTGGATTCCGGCGCTGAACTCCCACTGATACGGCCGTTCGATGTTCGGATCGGGATTCACCGTCCGCACCCCGACGAGGTCGAACGGCCTGTTGACCGGTCCGATCTCGCTGTCCTGCGCGATGTCGTCGCCGTTGAGATCCCTCCAGGTCCGCCGGTCGCTCTGGATCCGCATCGGGTTGAAGGTTTCAGCAAAGACGGTCGCTTCCGAGCGCATGTACTTACCCACGCTCGCCTTGAGCGCGGTCTTGGCATCGCCGAACAGGTCGTATGCCGCGGCGAAGCGCGGCGAGACATCCGGCCCCCAGCACGGCATGCACGTTTCGCGGGGGAACTCCCGCGCCGGGACGAAACGGCCCGCCCCCGATTCCTGCGGGAGGATCTCCGAGTTGATCCATTCGACGCGCATCCCCGTGTTCAGCGTCAGCCGCTCGATCGTCCACGAGTCCTGCACGTACACGGCCAGGTCGTAGTTCAGCCGGTTGGCGAAGTACAGCGGCGTGTTGAACACGTTCACCGTGTCCGGCCGGCCGAGGCGATACTCCTGGATCAGGTCGACGACCCCGGTCTGCCCCAGCACCGACGTGCTCTCCTGCGTGCCGAAGTCCCACGAGATGCCGGCCTTGAAATTGTGCGCCCCGGTCACGTAGGACGCCCACGCGCCCAGCACGTTGCGGGGCCCCCTCCGGAAGCGGCCCACGCTGTCCGGCGCACTCCACTCCGTGCCCAACGTGCGGTCGACACGCGGAATGGCGGTGAGGCTCACGTCCGGCTGCCGGTCCCACTGCGACCAGGTCCAGTGGCTGATCGCGAGCCCTCCTTCGACGAGCAGGCGGTTGGTGAGCGTCCCGGTGTACTTCGCCTGGGCGGTGTAGTAGTTCCGGGGGTAGCGAACGCCGGTCGACTCGTAGGCGTCCAGGGGCCCACCTTCGCCGCCGCGGAACTTGCTGGTGCGGTCCAGATAGGCGGCGAGCTTGTGCTGCGGCGACGCCTGAAACGTCAGCCGGGTCATGCCGCTCTTGAGCGTGTTGTCATCGAGCGACTGTCGACTCAGGTCGGGCACGTAGGTGCGGTGCGTCGAATCCAGGTTGTAGAAGGAGTTGTTCAGAAAGGTGTCCGCGCCCCAGTAGCGATAGGAGCTGAAGAACCACAGCCGGTGCCGGACAATGGGCCCGCCGAGCGAAGGGTTGTAGTCGAAGATGCGATGCACCTGCCCCGCTCGCTGAAGGCCGCGGGCGACGAGCTCGGGCGTCTCGTTGCTGCTCCCCCACCGGCCCGGGATGTTCGAGAGGAACACCTGCCCGCTGAAGGTGTTGCCGCCCTCCTTCGGGATGAGACGAATCCCCACTCCCGCCCCGGATGTGTCGGCCCCGGAGCCGGTCGTCTCGTAGCTGACCTCCTGGAACATCGCCGCGTTGTGGTACGCCGTCCACTGCCCGTTGGCCTCCAGGCTCTTGATGCTCATCCCGTCGATCGTGTGGGCGTTGTCGGCGTGGTAGGAGCCGTGCGCGGTCATGCCGATGTACTGCACGCTGCGGGAGCCGCCCACGTCCGCGGCCGCCATGGCGATGCTGGGGACCGTCTGCCCGTACGCCCACACGCTGCGCCCCGTGGGCACGCTGTCGAGCAGCTCGCGCGTCAACACCAGCTGCTGCTGCGACGACTGCACATCGACCACCGGCGATTCGCCGGTCACGGTGATGCTTTCTTCGAGGCTGCCCACACGCAGCTCGGCGTTGATCGACGCGATGAAATTCGCCGTCAACTCGACGCCTTCGCGACGCACGGTGCTGAACCCGGGCAGCGTGAAGGTGACGACGTACACGCCGGGCCGCAGATCCACGATGCGGTACTGACCCGCCTCGTCGGTGACGACCGCTCGGGCTTTCTCGATGAGAACCGGACTGCTCGCTTCGACCGTCACGCCGGGCAGCACCGCGCCCGTCGTGTCCCTGACGATCCCCGCGATCGCGCTTTGCGCGGCAGCCCCGGCGGGCAGGAGCAGGAGGAGCGCGCCGCCGACGGCGGCCGCGCAGAGGCGGTGTCTGATGACCATGAACAGCCTCCCGATTTGTGAGACGCGAATCCTGTGAGACGACTCACGAACGAACCACGGGAAGGGACGAGGATCAGACGCCGGCGGGGAGAAATTGCGAGGATTCTACACTCGCTTCCATGGGTCTGGTGCTTCGCCGGTGCTTCGCCGGTCCCCGCCGGGATGCCGCATGATCCGAGCGGCGGCGGATCAGCCGGCCGCCATCGTGCCGGCGCACCCGAGCCGTGCGGCACGGGTCCGAGCCTGTTGCCCGGGGTGCCGGCTTCCGGTACAGTCGGTGACGCACCGACGATCCGGGAACCAGCCGTCACGACGGCGTCTGTGCGCGCGTGCGCGCGTGCTCATGGAGGACGCGATGACTGTCAGCAGATTGATCCTCCCGGGACTGACCGGCATGGCCCTGCTCGCCGCCCTCTCGCTCGGCGGCCTGCGCGCGCAGCAGCCGGCCGTCGCCATCGACAACGACGACATCGGCGGCGTGGTCGCCAGCGCCAAGGGACCCGAAGCCGGCGTCTGGGTGATCGCGGAGACGCGCGACCTGCCCACGCGGCTCGCGCGGATGGTCGTCACCGACGACCAGGGGCGGTACGTCGTGCCCGATCTCCCGAAGGCCAATTACATGGTCTGGGTGCGCGGCTACGGGCTGGTGGACTCGCCGAAGGTTCGGGCGACGCCCGGCAGCACGCTCAATCTGACGGCGACGATCGCGCCGAACGCGCGCGCCGCGGCCGACTACTACCCCGCCAACTACTGGTACGCGCTGCTGCGCGTGCCCGACAAGAGCGAGTTCCCCGGCAAGGGCGCCAAGGTCAACGGCATCGTCGAGTCGATGCAGAGCCAGGCGCAGTGGATGGGCCGGCTGCGCATGGGGAACTGCGAGGGGTGCCACCAGATGGGCAACAAGGCGACGCGCGAGATCCCCGACCTGTTCAAGGGGCTCTCGTCGGTCGACGCGTGGCGCCGGCGCGTCCAGTCGGGCCAGGCGGGCGGCGGCATGTACGGGGCGCTGAACAGCCAGATGGGCCCGCGGGCGTTCGAGCTCTACGCCGACTGGACCGATCGCATCGCCAAGGGTGAGTACCCGACCCAGGCGCCGCCGCGCCCGCAGGGGCGCGAGCGCGACGTCGTGGTCACGATCTGGGACTGGGCGGACCCGAAGGCGTACCTGCACGACGAGGTGACGTCCGACAAGCGCAACCCGAACGTCAACGCCAACGGCCCGGTCTACGGCGCGCTCGAGGCGAGCGCCGATTACGTGCCGGTGCTCGACCCGGTGCGGCACGCGACCAGCCGGCTGGAGATTCCGGTCGACAACCTGCCGAACGGCGGCGAGGGCGGCGGCCCGATGCTGGCCTCGCCCTACTGGGGCGAAGAGGTCCTGTGGCACAGCAAGGCGGTCAATCACACGCCGATGATGGACCAGCTGGCGCGCACGTGGTACGCGGCCCGGGTGCGCGGCGACGACACGCCGGCCTACTGCCGACAGGGATCGAGCAACCCATCGGCACAGGCATTCCCGCTCGACCGGAGCGGCCGTCAGCTCAAGATGCACGACCCCCGCACGCGGACGTGGACCGACGTCAACATCTGCTTCGGCTCGCACCACCTCCATTTCGCGGAGGACGCCGACAACACGCTCTACGTCGACGGCAGCGGCTCCGACAACCACGGCGTGCTCGGCTGGGTGAACACGCGGATGTTCGACGAGACGAAGGACATCGCGCGCTCGCAGGGTTGGACGCCGTTCATCCTCGACACCAACGGCAACGGCCGGCGCGACGCGTACGTCGAGCCCGGCGAGAAGCCGGATTCCACGAAGGACACGCGGATCGGCTTCCCGATGTACAGCGTGATCCCGAACCCGGCCGACGGATCGGTCTGGGGCGGCGTCAACCGCTTCCCCGGCGGGCTGCTCCGCGTGGCGCCCGGCGCGAGCAAGGCGCCCGCCGCGGCGCTCTCCGAGTACTACGAGCTGCCGTCGGAGGGGCCCCATCTGGTCAGCATCCGCGGCGTCGACGCCGACCGGCAGGGCGTGATCTGGGCGGTGCTGTCGAGCGGCCACATGGCCAGCTTCGACCGGCGCAAGTGCAAGGTGCTGAACGGTCCGACGGCGACCGGGCGGCACTGCGACGAAGGCTGGTCGTTCCACGCCTATCCCGGACCGCAGTTCCAGGGCGCGCAGGATCCCGGCAGCGCCGACACGAGCTACTACCCGTGGGTCGATCAGCACAACGTGTTCGGCCTCGGCCCGAACATCCCGATTGCCACGGGCGGCGGGTCGGACTCGCTGCAGCTGCTCGTGGGCGGCCGCTACATGACGGTGCGCGTGCCGTACCCCATGGGCTTCTACGCCAAGTCGATGGACGGGCGGATCGACGATCCGAACGCGGGCTGGAAGGGGCGCGCGCTCTGGTCGACCAACGCCAGCCGCGCGCCGTTCCACACCGAGGGCGGCAAGGGGACGCCGAGCCAGGTGCTGAAGTTCCAGCTGCGGCCCAACCCGCTGGCGAAGTGACGTCCGTGGCGTCCGGCTTCAGCCGGACCTGAGTGCCCCGACGGAACACCGAGACACCGAGACACCGAGGCCAACTGGAAGTGGTGTCTCGGTGTCTCCGTGTCTCGCGGGGAACTTCGCCTCGCTCGGCAGCGCCGGCACAGGAACTGCTCCCTCAGGAGGCCGGCTCGATGCGCAGCAGCGCGCCCTCGTCGTCGTCCGTCAGCAGATAGAGGAGTCCGTCGGGTCCCTGGCGCACCTCACGGATGCGCTGCCGCAGCTCGGTCAGCATGGACTCGCGCCGCAGCTCCTCCGTCCGCGCGTTGAACACGAGGCGCTGCAGGTGGCCCGTGCCGTCGACGCCGCCCTGACGCATCGATCCCACGAAGACGTTGCCCTTCCATGCGGGGAACCGGTCGCCCGTGTAGACGGCCATGCCGGCCACCGCAATCGCCGGCAGCCAGGCCACCAGCGGCGATTCCACCCCTTCACGCGTCGCGTATGTGGAGATGCGGGGGCCGGCGTACTCGCGTCCGTAGCTCACCTCCGGCCACCCGTAGTTGCGGCCGCTCAGGATGATGTTGATCTCGTCGCCGCCGTTTGGACCGTTCTCGTGCTGCCAGATCGCGCCGGTCTCCGGATGGACGATGAGGCCGAGCGTGTTGCGATGCCCCCTCGTGTAGATCTCCGGCCGATAGCCGGCTGCGCCCACGAACGGGTTGTCGGCGGGCACCGATCCGTCGTCACGGAGACGGAGGACCTTGCCGCGCAGGCTGCCCGGCTCCTGCGCGACCTTCCCGATGTTGCCTCCGGTGGACATGTAGAGCATGCCGTCGCGCCCGAAGACGACACGCCCGTTGAGACCCGAGTTGCCGTCGTACGGCTCGGTCACGAGCAGGTCGCGGACGTCGGTGAGTTTGCCGTCCTCGAGCCTGCCGCGCGCGAGCGCCGGCGCGCCTCTGCCGCCGCCAACGGGCTTGGTATAGGTGAGGTAGACGAGGCGATTCTCGGCGAAGCGGGGATGGAGGGCGACGTCCATCAACCCACCGTTGCCGTCGGTCCTGACCTGCGGCACGCCGGCGAGGGCGTGCGGGTCGAGCAGGCCGTCGCGAACGCGGCGCAGTCGGCCGGGCCGCTCGGTCACGAGCATGCTGCCGTCGGGGAGAAACGCGATGGCCCACGGGTGGGAGAGCCCCCGGGTCACGACGCTGACGCGAATCTTCTGTTCGGCCGTGTCGAACCCCCATGGTCCGGCGCCCAGCGGAGGCACCGGCACGCCGACCGGCGGCGGCTGCTGCGCCGCCGCGAGCGCGGTGAGACCGAACACCACGGGCAGAACCCCACGGGCGGAAAATCTGAATCGCATGCGAACCTCCCGCCGGACCAGTATAGAGCCGCCGCCCGCCGACTTCGCCTCGACGCCTGCCTGGTACTGTCGCCTTCCCGAATGGCGCCGCGCCCAGAGGTGCAGTCCGGCGCGACCAGGAGTATGCTTGGCCAGTTTCGGTCGCTGGCCGTCGGTCGGCCCCGGCGCACGATGAACCAGCACAGGAAGAGCAGGAAGAAGATCACCCGGCGCGCCTTCGTCGGGCGGGCCGGAGTTGGCGCGGCGGCGCTGACCGGCGTGTCCGCCGTTTCGGGGCTCGGCGCGCAAGCGCCGCGGAGCGCAGCGCCCGCAATTCCCGCCACGTGGGATCTCGAAGCCGACGTCGTCGTCATCGGCTCGGGCGCGTGCGGCCTTCCGGCCGCCATCCGCGCCGCCGATCACGGGGCGTCGGTCATCGTCGTCGAAGCCAACTACGACATCGGCGGCCACGGCCTCATCAACGGCGGCCAGGTGCCGCTCGGCGGCGGCACGAGCGCCCAGAAGAAATACGGGATCGTCGACTCGCCCGACATCCTGTTCAAGGACCTCACCGACTGGTCGGTCGTCGAGACCAACGGGATGCCGGAGTACCGCTATAACGATCGCGCCGTGCAGCGGGCGCTGGCCGATCACGAGGCGGCGGCGTACGAGTTCCTGCTCGAGAACGGCGTGCGGTTCAAGGACGGCCCGCCCGGCGTGCAGGGCGGCCACGCCATCGGCATCTCGGCGCCGCGGGAGAACTACGCGGTCTGGGAGAAGGGGCAGAGCCTCGAGAGCCCGCGGGGCGGCGGCGGCACGGTCGTCTACCGGGCGCTCGAGGCCAGCGCCACGAAGAAGGGCGTCCGCTTCCTGCTCAACTACCACATGGACGTCATCCATCGGGAGCGGCCGTCCTCGGGGCGCGTGGTGGGCATCGAGGCGAGCTACACGCCGAAACTGCTTCCCGGCAGCGCCACGCCGATGCGTCCTTTCCGGAGCGACGGGGTCATCGCGACGACGGCCAGGACCGTGACCGTTCGCGCGCGCAAGGCGGTCGTCGTCGCCACGGGCGGCAGCAGCAGCAACGTCCATTTCCGGCGGATGTTCGACCCGCGCCTGACGGAGGAGTATCAGGTGGCCGGCGAGCCGTACTCGTCGCAGGACGGGAGCGGCGAGCTGGCCGCGATGGCGATCGGCGCGTCGCTCTGGGGCACGGCCAACCAGACCTTCGAGCGCAACGGCGCGCTGCGCAAGCGGCCGGTCATCGGCGCCCAGCACATCTACCCGGAATGGACGCCGGAAAGCCCGGTCTTTCCGCTGGTCCGGGCCACGGGCCTCGACGTGCACGACTGGCAGGACCTGATCCTCGTCAACCAGGTCGGCAAACGGTTCTACGACGAGACGGCCGGCAACTGGCCGTACGGCACGCACCACGGGTTCCTCGACCCGTACATCCAGGGCGACTGGCGCAACCCGCGGCGGATCACCTACAAGCCGCAGAACTTCCTCGACGCCGCGCTGGCGCCCAACGAGGGATCGCAGCCGCCCGACTATGCGGCGGGGCCGATCTGGGCGATCTTCGACGCCGACGCCGTGCGGCGCGAGAAGTGGGACCTCTCGCCGCCCGCGACCGACCCGCTCTACTTCTTCAGCGCGCCCACGCTGGCGGAGCTGGCGCCGCAGATCCGGAAGAACCCGTTCTCGCGCGTCGACATGCCGGCACGGACGCTCGAGGCGACGGTCGCGCGGTACAACCAGATCGTCGATTTCGGGTACGACCCGGATTTCGAGAAGCCGAATCCGAAGCACCGGATTCAGACGCCCCCGTTCTACGCCGCCTGGGCCACCCCAGTCGTCCACGACACCTACGCCGGGCTGCGCATCAACATGAAGTGCCAGGTGCTCGACTTCAAGGGGCAGGTGATTCCGGGGCTCTACTGCGGCGGCGAGTCGGCGGGCGGCTGCAGCCAGCACGGCCAGGGGCGCGCGATCACGCAGGGATTCATCGCGGGAAAGGAAGCTGCGAACGAACCGGGGGTCGGAGGTCCTTTATAGAAGACAGTTCGCGAGTCGGCGTTCCGTGCCGAACTGTCCTCTATGAATGACCTCCGACCCCATTCAAGGAGAGTGTCATGACTCGAGCGGCCCGTCTTGCCCTGATGGTCGTGGGAGTGGTCCTCGTGTGCGCCTCGATCGGCCGCGTGGCGGCACAGACACAGTCTCCGCCCGCGCTGACCGGCACGGTGACCTCGCAGACCGACGGCCCCCTGGAGGGCGTGCTCGTCGGCGCGCGCAAGGCCGGCTCGACGATTGCCACGTGGGTGGTCACCGACGCGCGGGGCGAGTACCGCTTCCCGCGGGACCGGATGGACCCCGGCACCTACGCCATCCGCATCCGGGCCGTCGGCTACAAGCTGCCGGCCACGTCGGTCGACGTCACGGGCCACGCGGCGCGGCTCGATCTGCAGCTCGCGAAGGTCACGCGCGCGACCGAGCTCGGCCTGCAGCTCTCGAACACGGAGTGGCTGATGAGCGTGCCGGGCACGCAGGCCCAGAAGGTGGCGCTCGCCGGGTGCGTGAACTGCCACTCGCTGCAGCGGGTGCTGCTCTCGCGCTTCGACGCCGAGGAGATGGCGCAGGTCGTGCAGCGGATGCGGCGGCACACGAACAACTCGTCGCTGCTCCATCCCTGGATGCGTCCGCCCGAGGACTTCCCGCACGCGCCGCCGACCGCCGCACAGCGGGATCTCGGCAAGTACCTCGCCTCGATCAACCTGAGCGAGCGCGACACGTTCGAGTTCCCGTTGAAGACGCTGCCCCGCCCGAAGGGCAAGGGCACGCAGGTGATCTACACCGTCTACGAGCTGCCGCGGCCGGACGCCTCGCCGCACGACACGGTGTTCGACGGCCAGGGCAACCTCTGGTACTCCGATTTCAACTCCCAGTACATCGGCAGGCTCGATCTGACGACCGGCAAGACCGTCGACTATCTCGTCCCGCAGAGCCGCGGCTTCCAGACGGCGCAGGGCGGCCTGCAGATCGACGTCGACCGGGAGGGCCGGCTCTACTTCGGCAACATGTTCCAGATGTCGCTCGCCCGCTTCGACCCGACGACGGAGACGTTCGAGGTCCACAAGCTCCCGAGGCCGGAGTCGACCTATGGCGACGGCCATCTGACGATGATCGATCCCGCCTTTCAGCATCTGGACGGCAAGCTGTGGCTCAACGTCGCCGCCGATACGGGCACGGCGGGCGGCACGTGGCAGGTCGACTTGAGGAACAACACGTGGACGCAGATGAAGTACCCGGCCGGAAGCCCGTCGGCGCGCGCCTACGACGTGGTGGCCAACTCGAAGAACGACATGTACGGCATCGGCCTGACCGTCGACAAGATCTGGGTCACGAACGGCAGGACGCTGGAGACCATCTGGTACGACCTGCCGACGAAAGGGCCCGGATGCCGGCGCGGACACGTCGACGCGCAGGATCGCCTCTGGTGCGCGGTGTTCCAGGGCAACCGGCTGGCGATGTTCGACCCGCAGACGAAGAAGATCACCGAGTGGACGGTCCCGACCGAGTGGACGCGCCCCTACGATGCGCAGTTCGACGACCGAGGGTATCTCTGGACCGCCGGCATGGATGCCGACCTCGCGGTGCGCATGAACGTCGCGAGCGGCGAGTTCGTCGAGTACCTGCTCCCGCACCGCACGAACGTGCGGCAGATCAACGTGCTGAAGCCGGGGACCTTCTCGAGCATGTGGGTGGGCGACCAGCACGCGAACACGATCACGCGCGTCGAGCCGCTGGCCCCGTAGCGGTCCGGTCGTACGTGGCGTCCGGCTCGAGCCGGACCCGTGGCGGCGCCGGCGTTCGGCCTGCGGCGTGCGCAGGCCGCCCGTGCGGCATTCCGCTCTGCTGAGGTCGCTGTGACAACGACTGCCAACGCCCTCGATCGGGCCCACCTCTCGTTCATCGGCGCGGGGGCCATGGGGACGGCGATGATCGGCGGCCTCCTCGACCGGCACCTCATCGCCCCCGATGCCATCACGGCCAGCGACAAGCATCACGAGCGGCTGCACGCGGTCCGCGAGCGGTTTCACATTCAGACGACGCAGGACAATCAGACGGCCGCGCGACGGGGGCAGGTCGTGGTGCTGGCCATCAAACCACAGGTGCTCCCTGCGGTGTTTGCCGACCTACGCGGCTCGATCCCTCCCTCGGCGCTCGTGCTGTCGATCGTCGCGGGCGCCCGCATCGACTCGATTCGCCGTGGCCTGCGGCACGAAGCGATCGTGCGCACGATGCCCAACACGCCGGCGCAGGTCGGCGAGGGGATGACCGTGTGGACGGCCACCGCCGCCGTGTCGCCGGCCCAGCGGGCGCAGGCGACCGCCATCCTCGAGGCGCTGGGACATCAGTTGTACGTCGAGGACGAGAGCTTTCTCGACATGGCCACGGCCGTCAGCGGGACGGGGCCGTCGTACGTGTTCCTGCTGATGGAGGCATTGATCGACGCGGCGGTGCACCTGGGGTTTTCCCGCGCCGATGCGCGCGAGCTCGTCGTGCAGACCGTGCGCGGCTCGGCGGTCTTCGCCGAGAGGAGCAGCGTGCACCCCGCCGAAATGCGGAACCTCGTCACGTCGCCCGGAGGGACCAGCGCCGACGCGCTCTATCAGCTCGAGAAGGGCGGGTTTCGGACGGTGCTCTCGAAGGCGGTACTCGCCGCGTATCAGCGCAGCGTCGCGCTGGGCGACCTCAACAGCCGGGCGCTGGAGCGGCTCGAGGAAATCGCGCGCGACGGAAGGCCGAAACAACAGAGGCGGGAAACCGAAGGCCGGAGACGGCCCAGACGATAGAGAGCACTCCGCTGTGCCCCGCTCGACGACAGCGGACCCTGCGGCATTCTCGTCGTAACGGGTGGACGTCCACCGCTCGGGCCGACGCACCCCGGCAGGCCTGAAACGCAGTATGGGCGGGACACTCGCACCATGACCAATCCCCCCCACGTCATTGTCGCGCCACGGGTCGCTGAGGCGCTCGCGGCACGGCGGCCCGTCGTTGCGCTCGAAACGACGCTGGTGACGCACGGGTTCCCGCATCCGGAAGGCCTCGAGGTCGCCGTGGAGCTCGAAGCGGCGGTTACGGCCGAAGGCGCGCAGCCTGCGACGATCGGCATCGTCGATGGACGCATTCACGTGGGCCTCGGTCACGCGGAGCTCGAGCAGCTCGCCACCGGCGGCCGCGCGGCCAAGCTGAATCTCAGCAATCTCGCGGCGCACCTCACCGTCGATCGGCGGTTCGACGATGTCGGGCTGCTCGCCGAGGCCGTGCGCGCGCACCTCGCGCTGAACATCGGAACGGGCGTCGTGGTGGCCAATCCGGTCGCCCGAGAGCACGAGCTGCCCCGAGAACGCTGGCAGCCAGCCATCGAGCGCGCGCTGGCGGACGCGAGCCGACAGGCCATCCGCGGCCGGGACGTGACGCCGTTCCTCCTCGAGCGACTGCGCGTCATGACCGAAGGCGCGAGCGTCTTCTCGAATCGGGCTCTGCTGGTCAACAACGCGACGCTGGCCGGGCGGCTCGCGGGCGCCTTGCGACGCGAGTAGCGCGGACAGCCGGACTGCCGCTCCTAGCGGCGTCCGCCGATCAGCCCGGCGCGCCACAGGAAGTAGAACAGCGTCAGCAGCGTACTGACCGCCGCGGCCACGTAGGTCAGCGCCGCCGCGTTCAGCACCTTGTCGACTCCCTCGCGCTCCCGCAGCGTGACGATGCCGTGCTCCACCACGAGGGCCTTGGCCCGATTCGAGGCGTTGAACTCGACCGGCAGCGTGACGATCTGGAACAGCAGGACGGCCGAGAACAGGACCGCGCCGACCAGGACCATGTTCGTCGACGCCAGGAACAGGCCGATGACCATCACGACGTAGCCGATGCTCGACCCGATATTGGCCGTTGGCACCAGCGCCGATCGCACCCAGAGCGGGGCGTACTGCCGCGCGTGCTGAATGGCATGCCCGGCTTCGTGGGTGGCGACCCCCACTGCGGCGATGGAATCGGAGCCGTAGACCGGTTCCGACAGCGCCAGCGTCTTCGTCATCGGGTTGTAGTGGTCCGACAGCACGCCGTGAGAGCGGACGATGCGCACGTCGGTGATTCCGGCGCCCCGCAGCAGTTCCTGCGCCGCCGCCGCGCCGGTGAACCCGCGCACCGACCGAACGCTCGAGTACGCATTGAAGGTGCTCTTCACGCGCATGCTGGCCCAGATCGACAGTGCCAGCCCGGGAAGCACAAAGACGAGATACATGGGATCGAAGAACACGTCACTCACCTCCGAAAGCCGGATCACTTCCATTCTACCCAGGACGTTCAGATGGGGAGCAGAAGCCGGTGGTCGGATGGAAGACCGAGCCGCCCGGGCCCTGACGCGCCCGGATCAGCGCGCGCCGCCGTCCCCGCCGCCGGCGCGGATCTTCTCGCGCAGGTACGTGAGCGGAACGCTGCCGTCCTCGAGCACGCGGTCGTGAAAGGCGCGGATGTCGAAGGCGGCGCCAGCCGCCTTCCGCGCCTCCTCGCGCGCGGCGAGGATCTCGAGCCGGCCCAGCATGTAGGCCGTCGCCTGGCCGGGCATGATGATGTAGCGATCGATCTCGGAGGTGGCGTCGTTCACGTTTACGGGAGCGTGCGCGAGCATATAGTCGATCGCCTGCTGACGCGTCCACCCGAGGGCGTGGATCCCCGAGTCGACCACCAGCCGAACCGCGCGCCAGCTCTGGGCGCCGAGCATCCCGAGGCGATCGAGCTCCGCTGAGTAGAGCTTCATCTCGTCGGCGAGCTCTTCGGCGTAGAGCCCCCATCCTTCCGTGAAGCCGCTGTTGAAGAGATACCGCCCGATCGGGTGGTTCCCGGTGCGCTCCAGCGCGATCGCGACCTGGAGGTGATGCCCCGGGATCGTCTCGTGGAAAGCGGTCGACTCCTTCTCGGCCCGCGGCTTCCGCTGTGGCTGGTACGCGTTGATGTAGAAGAGCGCCGGACGGCTGCCGTCCTCGGACGGCGGATTGTACTCGCCGGGCGCGCCGCTCCGCTCCCGGTTCGCGATGTCAATGTCGAGATACTGCGGGAGCGATCCCCAGCGCGCCAGTGCTTCAGTCCGCGCTTCGTCGGTCCCGACGGGCTGGATCGTCAGCAGGTACCCGTGGTTGACGTGCCAGCCGGTCATCTGGCTCACATTCCAGAGCTCGTGGCGGCACACGCGCGTCGCGGCCGACGCCTCGAGCTGCTCGCGCAGGATGGCGAGCGCCGCCCGCATCGATGGCGACTCGATGGTGCCCGGATCGACCGCCCGCACCTCGTCGAGCCAGCCGTCCTCCCGGGCGTGCCATCGCGCCAGCGCGGCCGGCGACCGGTCCTCGAGCCGATCGTGCGGGCGTCCGGCGATGCTGAAGTAGGTCGGCCACTCCGGGAACCGATCGAGGTAGGCGTCCACGTAGGCGTCGGCCAGGGCGCGCACGCGGTCGTCGGACGGCTCCGGCGGCGCCGGCGCGGGAGACGTTCGGCCGCAGCCGACCAGTGCCGCAAGAACGACGATCAGGAGGATGCGGTGAGCCATCTGACAGCCTCGACGAGGACCGCGGCGAGCGGCTTCGGCCGCTCGATGTGGGCGTAGTGGGTGACGGGCGCGTCGACGAGCAGCACGCGCACCTGCGCTCCGGGATTCTCGCGCCGGAAGCGCTCGGCCATCTTCCACTCGCGCGCACGCTCCGGCCGCTCGTCCCAGTGGCCGTAATCGAGCTTTCCCACCACCCATACCATGCGCGTGTACCCCGTCAAGGGCGGCCCCAGCGTCGAGAACAGATCGCGAGTCACCTCGTCTGCGTTGACGGCGGGGATGCTGCGCACCGTCTCGCGGATCTCGCGCTCCAGCCGCGCGCGATGCTCGACCATCCCCTGGTGCTCCATGTCCTGCAGCACCTGCTTGAACTGCGGACGCCGGCGGCTCTCGGCGGCGAACCAGGCCTCGGCGACCGCGAGCGGCGTGGCGCCGCCGAGCGGATTGAGCGGCCCGACGTACCGCGACGAGACGTAGCCCGCCGGATCGCGCGGGCGCAGCCGATCGACGCGCGGATAGCGCGCGTACCGGGCCACCTCGTCCTGGCGCTCGCCGAACTCCTCGTCGATCGCCTTGGTGATGACCGCCGGGCCCCCGGTGCCCCAGCCGATCGATCGGCCGCCGAGCCGGGGCGCCAGCGAAGAGTCCTTGAGCAGGAACTGCAGCTCGCCGCCCGTGGAGTGCCCCAGAATCAGCAGCGGACCGGTCGTCGTCTGCTCGAGCAGGCGCCGGACGCCTTCGGCGATGAGCCGGAACGTGAACACCGCGTGGCGTGCGCGCGCCTCTTCGCCCGACAGGCGCTGCCCGAGCACGTAGCCGGGGACCCGCGCGGCGAAGTCCGACTCCGTCCAGCCCCCGTCGGTGTAGTTGCCCGGAATCGTGATCAGCACGACCGGCAGCCGCTGGGCCAGATACTGCGCCAGGCCCGCGCGATTGAGCGGATCGACGAAGAACTCGTACCAGTTGGCGGATCCGCCGTGAACGATCGCGAGCGTCGGCAGGCCGGGCTCAGGTCTGTTCGGCGCGAGCTGCAGCCCGGTGATATCCCAGTCGAGGCCGTAATAGCGGTAGCGCACGACGTGCCAGCGCGCCGTGTAGCCGAGATCGGCGGCACGCGCCTTCTCGAGCCGCCGGGGATCGAACGCGCCGCCGGGCGCGGCGTCCGCGATGGCCTTGACCGTGCGGCCCTCGTCGGGGAGATCCCAGCCGAGGGCCTCCAACGCGTGGGCGGGCAGCGCGGCATACATGCGATCCGGCGAGAGCAGATCCGGAACCTGCTGCGCGGCGAGCACGCCTCCCAGTATGCACGCCGTCAGTACCATCGCGATACGTGTCCTGGCCATGGGCGTCATTTGAACGTGACGATGAACTCGATCGGATCGGACGAGCCTCCGCCGGGTTTCGGCGTCTCTACGCGAATGAGCAGCGTGCCCGGGCTGGCCGTCCGCTCGGCGGGCAGCACGGCGGACAGCTCCGTGGCACTCACCCATCGCGTGGCGAGCGCGCGGCCGTCGACGGTCACGACCGACGCCGGTGTGAATCCCCGGCCGACGAGGCGCAGCGTGACGGAGGTGCCTTCGACGGCCACCGGCGGCACGATGTCGCGCACGGACGGCGCCGGATTGTAGAGGTGCTTCGACTCGGGGCCCGGCCGCCGGATCGGGATTGCGTAGGCGGCATGGTACGTGGAATCCACGACCCGGCCGTCCTTGATCACGGCGACGATCTTCCTCGTGTTGGAGATGTCCTGCAACGGATTGGCGTCGAGCAGCACGAGATCGGCGACCTTGCCAGGCTCGACGGACCCGAGCCGCCGCTCCAGGCCGAGGAGCTCGGCGCCGTGGATCGTCGCGGCCCTGATCGCCTGCATGGGGGTGAGTCCGGCGTCGACGAGCAGCTGCATCTCGTGGTGCAGGCTCAGCCCCGGGCTCGTGGCGGCGGACGAGTCGGTGCCCGCGTAGATCCGGCCGCCCGCCCGGGCGAACCGCGCCAGAAACTGCTGCACCTTGCCGTAGCCGCCCCTGAACCGCTGGAGCTCGTCGCTCGCGCGGCCCTCCGCCCAGCGGTACTGGCCGAGGATGACGAGCCGGTCGTCAACCGGCACGTAGGCGAGGGCGGGGATGCCCAGGAGCCGCTGGTCTTCCCGCTCGTGATCGTCGCGGCGGGGCGTGAGCGCCTTCCACTCGAAGGCCAGCGTCGGGTTCACGAAGACGTTTCGCCCGACCAGCTCGCGGATGACGCGATCGAAGTCGGCCGGGTCCATCCACTGGTACAGCGCGGAGTTCTTGTGTCCCGCCTCGAGGTGCATGCGGGCGATGGCCTCCTTCGCGCGCGGGCTCGCCGCGGTGGCCAGCGCGATCCCCTCCATGTGCTCGACGCCGCCGATGCCCCAGCGCACCGAGTCGCTCACGTTCCACGAGTGCGAGATGACGCGCAGGCCGGCGCCCGCGGCCGCCCGCGCGAGCGCGGTGAACAGCTCGGCGCTGAAGCGCTCGTTGAGCTTGAGGCAGTCGACGCCGGCCGCCTTGAGGCGGGCCACGATCGCCGTCGCCTCCCCGGGCTTCCGAATCACGTCGAGCCCTCGACGCAGGACGGCCGGTCCCTCCGCCTCGTCGGGCAGCCGGACCTCGCCGCAGAAGAAATAGCGCGGCCCGCGCAGCCGGCCGCTGTTGAAGCCGTGCTTCAACGCGGCCTGGTAGTAGTGGGGGTTGCCCAAATCGTAGACCGTCGTCACGCCGTGCGCGAGAAAGAGCTCGCCTTTCCAGTCGCGATAGTGGACGTGGGAATCGATGAGGCCCGGCAGGATGAACCGGCCCCGCGCGTCGATGCGCTCCACGCCGCCCGCCGCGGGCGCGACGGAGGTGATCTCTGCAATCACGCCGTCCCGGACGAGGATGTGGATGTTGTCCACCGGCGGCCGGCCGGTGCCGTCGATGAGCGTGCCGCCGCTGATGAGCAGCGACTGTGCCTGGACGTGCGTTGCCGACGCCGGCACGAGTAGCGCGAGCGCGAGCAGGATCCGCATCACTGGCCGCGATCTTACGCCGATCACGCCAATCGGCGCGTCCGGCTGAAGAACCGGTGACGACATCGCCTCCATTGCACGTGGGACGGGCCCTGTCAGGCCCGCCCGGCGAACCCGAAGGGTTCGCCCCACAGCTCGTTTTGTGCTACAGAGGAGCCGCACAGCGGAAGGAGGCCGTCATGATCGACCGGCGCGACTGGCTTCGGCGGGCAACCACTCTGGTCACGGGAGCGGCCGTGGGGGGCCTCGGCACGGCCCACGCCCGGCAGCAGGCCGGCGCGGCGCCAGCCCTCTTCCCCGGGTTCAAAGCGGCGAAGGTCCAGACCTCGGGAGCGACGATCAACCTCGTGACCGGCGGCAGCGGCCCTCCGCTGCTGCTCCTCCACGGCGCGCCGCAGACCCACGCCATCTGGCACCGGGTGGCGCCCGACCTGGCGAAGGAGTACACCGTCATCGCCGCCGACCTGCGCGGCTACGGCGACAGCAGCAAGCCCGACGGCGGACCCAACCACGTGAACTACTCGAAGCGCGCCATGGCGCTCGACCAGATCGAGGTCATGAAGCACTTCGGCTTCGACCGGTTCGCGGTCGTGGGGCACGACCGCGGCGCGCGCGTCACCCACCGCCTGGCGCTCGACCACCCGAAGGCGGTGACGCGGGCGGCGGTGCTCGACATCGTGCCGACCCATTACCTGTTCAGCCACGTCACCCGCGAAGTGGCCACCGCGTACTACCACTGGTTCTTCCTGATCCGGCCGGCGCCGTTTCCCGAGACGATGATCAACAACAGTCTGGAGACGTACATCGGGCGCGGGACGGGAGCCGCCGAAGCCGAGTTCCTGCGGGCGTTCAGGAACCCGGCGACCGTGCACGCGATGTGCGAGGACTACCGCGCGGGCGCGTCAACCGACTTCGATCTGGACGACGTCGACTTGAAGGCGGGCCGGAAGGTCGGCTGCCCGCTGCTGGTGCTGTGGGGGGCGAAAGGGAACGTGGGACGCCTTTTCGATCCGCTGGCGGTCTGGCGCGAGCGCGCGTCCGACGTGCGCGGCCGGGCGATGCCGACCGGCCACAACATCCAGCTCGAGGCGCCGGCGGAAACGCTGGCAGAGCTGCGGGCGTTTCTGCGCGCGTAGCGGCAGGCGCGAGGTGCAACATGAAAACCCTGTGCCTGGCGACCGCGTTCTTCACGATGGCGGCGCCGGCTGCCGCCCAGTGGCTGCGGCTCCCCCTTCCCGGTACTCCCCGAACGGCCGACGGCCGCCCGAACCTGACGGCCCCGGCGCCGCGTACGACAGACGGGCGGCCCGACCTGTCCGGGATCTGGGTCCGGGTCAAGGCGATGGACAGGGGCAACGTCCCGATGCTTCCCTGGGCGGAGGCGGTGTACCGGGAGCGGCAGGCCAACAACTCGAAAGACGACCCGGAAGGGCTGTGCCTGCCGCCGGGCATCCCGGAGCAGATGGTCAATCCGCTGCCGTGGAAGATCATCCAGACGCCGGGTGTGATGCTCATCCTGTTCGAGCAGTGGGCCAACTGGCGGCAGATCTTCACCGACGGCCGGCCGCTGCCGCCCGTGTCGAAGCCAAGCTGGTTCGGCTACTCGATCGGCCGGTGGGAGGGCGACGTCTTCGTCGCCGAGACGATCGGCTTCAACGACCGGACGTGGCTCGGCAACGACGGGCATCCGCACACCGAAGCGATGCGGGTGACCGAGCGGTTCCGGCGCCTCGACTTCGGCCGGCTGGAGGTGCAGTTCACCTTCGAGGACCCGGGGGCGTTCACCAGGCCCTGGAGCGCCACGGCGCAGCTCCAGCTCCTGCCGGACACGGAGGTCATGGAATACATCTGCGAGAACCAGCAGTGGGTTCCGCCGCAGTAGGGAGCGAAGGAGACCGATTCGCCGGTCGGCCGAAGCGGACGCTACGTACTTCGTGGCTGGTCCGGCTTTAGCCGAACCTCGCGATCGGCCTCAACCGGACCCGGTGATCACCGCGCCGCCAGGGCGGCGGCGCGCGCCTCGAGCTCTTCCTGGGTGATCGGCTTCGCGCCGAGCTTCCGGAGGAGCGCGGCCGTGCTCTCGTGCGTCCCGTACTGGCCGCGGTAGCGCAGCACGGTGCTCAACCCCGCGGCCATGCTCCACGGCGTTTCGCCGCGCTTGTCCTGCACGTCCACCGCGGCGCCGCGCTCGGCCAGGAGCCGCACGACCGCGTCAGCGCCCGTGAACGCGGCCATGTGCATCGCGGTCCGGCCGTCTTCGTCGGCGGCGTCGACGTCGGCGCCGAGATCCAGGGCCACCCTCACCGCCTCGAGGGCGGCCGCCGCGGCGGCGGGATCGGCCTCGAGGTTGGCGCCCTGGAACTCGCACGATCCAGTGCAGGCCGACCGCGCGGCGGCCATGAGCGGGGTGGCCCCGCCGTCCACGCCAATCCGCGGATCGGCGCCGTGCCGGCCCAGGAGCCGCATGAGCGCGGCGTCGCCGGCAACGGCGGCAAGGAAGTACGGCGTGGCGCCGCGCATCTCGAACGGCGTGCCGTCCGGGCCACGCGTGTCGGTAGCGGTGAGGCGCGCGTTCGGGTTCGCGGCGCGCGTCAGCAGCGCGGCCGCCAGCGACGGCATGTTCGGGGGCTGCACGCGGTACGACTCGTCGAACCGCATGCCGACGAGTGACGTGAGGCCGCGCTGCACCGCGTTGTGCAGCGGCGTGATGCCATAGCGATCGGCCGCGTTGGGATCGGCCCCACGGTCGAGCAGCACCAGCGCCAGCCGCTCGTGCCCGCCCGCGCTCGCCACCACGAGCGCCGAGCCGTGCTCCTGTGTCGCCTCGTTGACCTCGGCGCCCGCATCGAGCAGCAGCCGCGCGGCGTCGACCTCGCCCGACCGCGCCGCGAAGAGGAGCGGGGTGAACCCGGCGGCCGATCGCGCGCGGACGCCGGCGCCGCGTTCGATCAGCAGCTTCACGACTTCCGGATGCCGCTCGGCGGCGGCCCACATGAGCGCCGTCTGGCCGGATTTGGCGTGCGCCGCGTCGACCGACGCGCCGCGGGCCAGCAGCGCGGCGACCGCCCCGGCGGCGCCCGTGCGCGCGCATTCCATGAGCGGGGTGACGCCGGTGGCCTGCGCCGCGTTCGGATTGGCCCCCGCGGCGACGAGCGCCTCCACGACGGCGGTGCGGCGGTTGGTGCACGCCAGCGCCAGCGCGGTCACGCCGTACCCGTTGGCGGCGCTCACGTTCGCGCCCGCCGCGATCAGCCGCTTGACGAGCGGCAGGTCATCCCAGTGCACCGCCCAGTGGAGCGCCGTCGCGGCGTCCGGCTGCGCGGCGTTGACGTCGACGCGGGCGGCCAGCAGGTCGCGCACGGCCGGCGCGTCTTTCCGCATGACGGCGTCGGCGAGGCCCTGACCCGCCGACGGCCCCGGCACCGCGACGGCCGCGACGCACACGAGCGCACCGCACGCGAGGCGACTCCCGATCCTCGGGGCTGTCGCAATCGGGGTGCTCACAGCGGCAGCCTTCCCGTGCTGTCGCCGAACCGGTCGAGCGACACCCCGACGATGTCCATCAGCGTCAGGTAGAGATTGGAGATGGGCGTCCCCTTCGGGAGCCGGAGATGGCGGCCCGTCCGCACGCGCCCGCTGCCGCCGCCGGCCACCACGATCGGCAGGTTCTGGAGCAGGTGGTCGTTGCCGTCGCTCATCGAGCAGCCGAACAGGACGGTCGAGTGGTCGAGGAGCGAGCCGTCGCCCTCCCTGGTCGCCTGCAGCCGCTCGAGGTAGTACGCAAACGTTCGCGTGTGATAGGCGTCGATCTGCGCGATCTTGGCGAGCTTCTGCGCGTCGCCCTGGTGGTGCGACAGGCCGTGGTGCACGTCCGGCACGCCGATCTCCGGATACGCGCGGTTGCTCTGCTCGGGGCCGAGCATGAACGTGATGACGCGCGTGAGGTCGGCCTGCAGCGCGAGCACCTGCAGGTCGAACATCAGCTTCGCGTGCTCGTCGAACGTCGTCGGGATCCCCGCCGGGCGATCGAACGCCGGGATCTCGCGCGCCGACTGCTCCTCCGCGCGCTGGATCCGCCGCTCGACGTCGCGCATGCCGTCGAGATACTCGGTGAGCCGCGCGCGGTCGGCTCCGCCCACCGTGCGCATCAGGCGCGCCGCTGCCTCGGTGACCGAGTCGAGCAGGCTCCGGTCGGTCTGCCTCCGCGCGCGCCGGACGGCCGGATCGGTGCTGTCGCTGTCGCCGAACAGCCGCTCGAAGACGGCGCGCGGCCGGTACTCCACCGGCAGCGGGGTCGTCGGCGTCCGCCACGACAGCGTGTTCATGTACGCGCAGCTCCACCCCTTCTCGCACTGCCCGACGATCTCGTTGGCATGCAGGCCGAGCTCGAGCGAGGCGAGCTCGGTCTGCCGTCCCAGCTCCCGCGCGAGCAGCTGATCCATCGAGATCCCGGCGCGGCCCTCCCGCTCCGGATGCACGCTGGTGAGGAAGACGCCGCCGGCGCGCTCGTGCGGGGCCGACTCGCCCTGGCCCGGCCGCGCGTCGCCGATGCTGTTGTCGAGCCCGCTCAGCACGAGCAGGCGATCGCGGAAGGGCCCGAGCGGCTCGAGCGTGGGGCTCAGCCGGAAGCCGGCGCCGTCGCCGACCGGCGTCCACGACGCCATGTTCATCCCGTTCGGCGCAAAGACGATCGACAGCCGGTTGACCGACGGGAGCTGCGACGCGAACGCCGGCAGCATGCCGTCGAGCAGCGGCAGCCCCACCGCGGCGCCGAGGCCGCGCAGGACCGCACGCCTGGGAATCACGCGCTTGGTGATGATCATGGCTCGGGCCTTCGCATCTGGAACGGCAGGCTCGTCACGACCCCGAGGACGAGCGACGAGAACCGGTAGCCGCCGGGCGCCGCCTCCCGCACGATCCGGCGGACCGTCGGGGCATCGTAGTGCTCGAGGCCGCGGCCGAGCGCGTAGGTGAGCAGGCGATCGGCGACGGTCCCGACGAACTGCTCGCGCCGCTGGTTGGCGAGCGTCTGCCGGAACTCGCCGGGGCCGCGGAACGCCGTGCCGTCGGGCAGCACGCCCGAGGGATCGATCGGCTCGCTCGCGTCGCTCGTGCGCCACCGGCCGATGCCGTCGAAGTTCTCGAGCGCGAACCCGAGCGGATCCATCACCTTGTGGCAGCCTGCGCACGCCGGGTTCGACCGATGCTGCTCCATCTGCGCGCGCATCGACAGGACCTGGCCCTGCGCGTCGCGCGGCCGCAGCTCCGGCACGTTGGCGGGCGGGGGCGGCGGCGGCGCGTTCAGGATGTTGTCGAGGATCCATTTCCCGCGCACGACGGGCGACGTGCGGTTGGAGTAGGACGTCACGGTGAGGATGCTGCCGTGGCCGAGCAGTCCTCCGCGGGTGCCGTTGGCGAGGCGGACGCGCCGGAAGTGGCTGCCGTACACGCCCGGAATCCCGTAGTGGAGCGCCAGCCGCTCGTTCACGAACGTGTCGCCGGCGGTCAGCAGATCGAGGACGCTGCGGTCCTCGCGCAGCACGCTCTCGAAGAAGAGCTCGGTCTCGGTGCGGAACGCCTCGCGCAGGTTCTCGTCGAAATACGGAAACCGCTCGAGATCCGGGGCCGCGATCCCCAGATGCCGCAGGTGCAGCCACTGGGCGGCGAAGTTCGTCGTCAGCGCGCTGGCGCGCGCGTCGGCCAGCATGCGCCGGACCTGCCGCTCCAGCGTCGCGGGATCCCTCAGGCGGCCGCCTTCGGCGAGCGCGAGCAGCTCCTCGTCCGGAATGCTGCTCCACAGGAAGAACGACAGGCGCGAGGCCAACTCGACGTCGCTGATGCGGTAGGGGGTCCCCGCCTTCGCCCCCGGCGGCTCGTGCTCGACGCGGAAGAGGAACTCGGGGCCGACGAGCATCCGCTCGAGGGCGAGACCGATGCCCGCCTCGAAGCCGCCCTCCGTGCGCCCGGCCCGGAAGAAGGCCAGCAGCGTCGAGCGATCCTCGTCGGCGAGCGGCCGGCGGTACGCGCGGCGGGCCAGCGCGGCGAGAATCTGCCCTGCGCACGGCTCCTCCGCGGACGGCCCGGCCGGCTGGCAGGGGAAGAGCCGCCGGCGGCTCTCCGTCGCGCTCACGCGCGTGCCGTTGAACGGACCCTCGATTCCGAGCGTTGCCACCGCCGGCTCCCCGCCCTTGTACTGCGAGTAGTCGTACAGCGTCATGCGCGGCCGCAGCGGACCTTCGGGAATGGATCCGTCCTTCACGAACGCCGCGCTGACGTGATGCAGACCGGCGGCCACCCACTGGCGGACGTCGAGCGCCTCGTCGGCCGTGCGCTCGTACCGCTCCTGCGCGATGTCGCCCATCGCCGCCGTCGAGAAGATGCCGGCGGATCGCCCGTGGCGTTCCCCGCCGATCGTGAAGCGGCGGACCTGCCGGCCGTCGAGCCGCACGTCGAGGTCGTGCGCCGCCTGCAGGCCGCGGATGAACTCGCGGGAGTTCCGCTGCAGGCGGACCTTGAAGACGTACTCCCCATCGACCGGGAAGTGATGGCGCACGGCAATGCCGCCCCGGGTGCCGAACGGCAGATCCTCGCCGCGGCGATCGTCCTGGAGGAGCTGCCGGGAGACCTCGTAGATCTCGAGCGCCGGACGCGCGGCGGGATCGCCCAGCGCGAGCCGCCGCACGTGGCGCGCGACCGCCAGGTAGCGCTCCGCCAGGAGCGGCGACAGCGTCAGCACGCTGCCGACCGTGTCGAACCCGAACCGCGAGTCGTCTGCGGGCAGGAGCGCGCCGGCGTCGATCTCCACCGCCAGCAGGTCGCGAATCGCGTGGCGGTATTCCGTGCGCGTCAGCCGCCGCAGGACCGGCCGGCCCGGATCCGGGCGGAGGGCGGCGGCGCGGTCGAGCGACGTCTCCAGGTGCGCGACGAGCGAGGCGGCGGCCGCGGGCGCGGGACGCGGCAGACCGTCGGGCGGCATGGTGCCGCTCCGGAGCTTGCCGACGACCTTCTCCCAGGTCTCGGCCGCGCCAGCCGGGCGATCCACGTCGAGCGTCTGGAGCGAAAGCCCGGCCGTGCGCAGCTGGTCGCTGTGGCAGGTGACGCAGTACCGGTCCAGGACCGCGCGGTGCTGCGGCTGCTGGCCGTCGACGTCGCCCGGGGGCGTGACGGCCGCGAGCACCGTGAGCACGATGCCGCCGACCAGCGTGCGAGGCATGTCGAACCGGCCGATTATAGCGCGCGGCCTGCACGCCCCTCGCCGCCGCCCACCATTGACGCCCCCGCGGGCGGGTGCTATAAGCGGCCCATCTTCCCGGGCGCGCGCTGCCTTCATCCCGTTGCTGGGCTTCTTCTTTGCCAGTGGAAAGGGAGGCTCCAAATGCGCCGTTGCCGTTCGGTTACGCTCATCCTCGCAAGCGGATTCCTGCTGCTGGGCGCCGGGGTCGCCGACGCACAGCAGGCAGGCGGCTCCGCCATTCGCGGCCGCGCCGTCGACGCCCAGGAAGGCGTCCTGCCCGGCGTCGCGATCGTCCTGACGCACGTGGAAAACGGAACATTCCGCGAGACCACGAGCGGCTCCGACGGGACGTTCTTCATCACCGGCATCGTGCCCGGGCAGTACCGGATCACCGGCGAGCTCCAGGGCTTCCGGATGTTCATGCAGGAGATCCGGCTGCTCATCGGCGAAACGACGACGCTCGATCTGCGGCTCGAGGTCGGGACGCTCGCCGAATCGGTCACCGTCACGGGCGAGGCGCCCCTCGTCGATTTCACCTCGACGCAGGTCAGCGGCAACGTGTCGCTGGACGAGCTGACCGATCTCCCCTCGTCCAATCGCAGCGTCATGGGATTCGTGGCGCTCCTGCCCGGCGTCCAGTACAACCCGTCGAACACCGGCTCCGGCTCCGTCAACATCAACGGCCAGCACGGGAGCCAGGTGATCTTCGTCATCGACGGCGCCAACAACAACGACGACATGCGCGGCGGCGACTCCGGGCCGCAGGCGCGTCCGGCGCTCGAGTCGATTCAGGAATTTCAGGTCGTCACCAACCAGTACGATGCCGAATACGGGCGCGGGTCCGGCGGCATCGTCAACGCCATCACGAAGCAGGGCACCAACGCCCTGCGCGGGAGCGCCTTCGGCTTCTTCACCGGATCCGGCGTCACGGCCCCGGATTTCTTCACCAAGCAGCAGAACCTCGACCGGCCCGACACGTCGCAGCAGCAGTGGGGCGGCACGGTCGGCGGCCCGATCATCCGCGACAAGGTTCACTTCTTCGCCAGCTTCGAGAACGTCAACCAGAACCAGGGCCTCAGCCGCGTCTACCCGACGAGGCCCGACCTGACGTTCTCGGACGTGGTCTTCAGCGACTTCTGGAACACCGTCGTTCGAGCCGACTATCAGGCGAACGCCCAGAACAGCTTCATCCTCCGGTGGTTGAGCGATTACCAGCCGATCCGGCAGCGATCGGGGAGCCACACCAACCCCGGCGCCTCGAACGACCAGCGCCAGACGCTGACGGCCCTGCACGACGAGAAGGACTGGGACCAGACGGGGACGTTCATCTACAACCGCGTCATCGGGAGCACGAAGCTGAATACGCTGCGGGCGGCGGTGACGCAGGAGGACGTCGACCGCGGGACGCCGGCCTATTTCGACGCGGGCGGCGACATGAGCGTGCAGCCGCCGACGCTCCGTCATCCGAGTCTGGACACGCAATCCACCGACTTCGCGCTGCACCGGATTCAGACGTCCTACCAGCTCGACGACTCGTTCAGCTGGTTCATCCCCGGCCGAGGCGGCGACCACGACTTGAAGTTCGGGCTGCAGTACGTGTGGGCCGATCATCGGCAGATCGAGCAGGGCGCGCTCAACGGCATCTTCAGCTTTGCGAGCGACCGCCCCTTCAACCGGGCCGACCCGTCCACGTACCCGGAACGTCTCTCCATCCGCGTGCCGGGGCCGGAGCTGCCGTACGTGTTCACCCACTCGACAGGGCTCTTCGCGCAGGACAAGTGGCGGGTCAACAACGACCTGACCCTGAACCTGGGCCTCCGGTACGACGTGGAGATCGCACCCATCCGGGAGCAGTGGAATCCGATCTTCTCGAATGAGAAGGACTATCCGGTCGACTGGAACAACATTCAGCCGCGCGTGGGCCTGGCGTACAGCATGGGGGGGCGCTCCGTGGCGCGCGCCGGCTACGGCATGTTCTACGAGAAGCTCTGGACCAATCGATTCGAGCCGTTCGTCCGCCAGGGCGTGTTCGCCAGCTCGTTCGTGACCGAATTCCCCGTCGATCGTCCCGATCCGGGCCCGAGCCAGGGCCGGCTGCCGACCGATCCGATGCTCGTGAACGGCCCGGTCCTCGACCGCACCCGCCTCGCCGCGCTCTTCCCCGGCGGCACGCTCGCACGCAACAACAGCGCCGTGTTCCTCGACACACCCGATCGGCGCATCCCGTACCAGCACCAGGTCTCGCTGGGCTACGAGCGCCAGCTTGGCGGACAGATCTCGTTTGCCGCCGACTACGTGCACAGCTGGGGACGCGATCAGGTCGTGGCGTTCGACCTCAACCCGGCGCTGCGCGTCGACACCACGCGCACCGGGGCGCTGCAGCGCACCGACCTGCGCGGCATTGCCGGCCAGCTCGGCCTCTCGCCGTTCCGGAACAACGTCTGGATCCGGGAGAACATCGGCCGGGCCTCGTTCGACACCCTCAACCTGTCGCTCGAGCGCCGCTTCGCCGGCTGGTGGAGCGCGCGCGGATCGTACTCGATCGGCAGCGCCCGCGGCCACAGCGACGGCAACCCGGACTTCGTCAACAACTATCAGGTCCTCGGCGAGCGCAATCTCGACCTGCTCTGGGGGCCGATGGAACGGGATCGGCGGCATCTCGCCACCCTCAGCGGGCGCATCGAAGTGCCCCGGACCGGCGGCATGACGGTGAGCGGCATCTATCGCTTCATGAGCGGCCGGCCGTTCAGCCTGGTCAACTCGAACGTCGACGCCGATCGCAACGGCCGGCTGTTCGACCCGCTGCCGCCGGGCGAGTACTGCGGGCGCGGCACCAACGCCATCTGCGTCGACAACAAGGGCGGCCGCCACGGCGCCCATGGGCCGAGCTTCGCGGAGCTCGATCTGCGGGTCGGGTACCGCCTCCGGTTCGCCACGGACCGCTCGGTCGATCTGTTCGCGGAGATCTTCAACGTGACCAACGAGCCCAACTTCAACAACCCCACCGGCGACCAGCGGTCGGGCAACTTCCTCATCGCCAGCTCGCTCGTCGGCGGCGGGATCCCGCGGCAGCTGCAGATCGGCATGCGACTCGGCTTCTAAGCGAACGGCTTCGGGCGTCGGGCGGTCGGCGTTGGGCTCAGGCCCGACGCCCACCGCCCGAAGGTCGCATCAAGCCGACGGCCTCATCATCGCCAGCGCCACGCTGACCGAGCGATTCTACGGGGCGGTGGAGTCGAACAGTCCGCCTCCGCCTCCAGCCGACGAGCCGCCTCGATCGTGCGGGACGCCGACCGTCACTTCGCCCGTGCACGAGCCGCCACGCGCGCCGGACGCGGAAAAGAACACGTGGTACACGCGGCCGTCGCCGGCGCCGTCCCGTTCCGCTCGCGGGCGCGCGGTGGCGGTGCCAATCCCGCCGGCATCGGCGTCGCGGCCGACGGGTTCGTCCTGGGTGATGCCGGTGATCGCAATGGCGACAGGTCCGTCGCCGGTGCTCGTCACCCCTTCAACGGCGACATCGACGAACCGGCCGTTGGGCGGCCAGAGGATCGGCACGCTGGGCCCGGCGTCCTCGCAGTTGATCGGCTCGATGACCTCGACGGCCACCGCGGCCTAGCTCGCCACGCCGAGGTAGTTCACCGCGAACGTCAGTTGGTACGTGCCGGCTCGAGGGAACGACGTCGGGCGGACCACCGGCTCGTCCCGGCCAGCCGTTCCCCCGTCGTCGGGCGTGCCGTCGCCGTCCAGATCCCACGTCCACTCGTAGGTGGGCACGCGCGGGTTCACGGGTCGCGACCAGGCGCCGGTGACCGTCACGACGTCACCCGGCAGGACGGGATCGGCGGGCGAGACCGTGGCCGTCGGCGGAATCGCGCTGATCGTCGCGGTCGTCAACGCGTTGTTTCCGAGCTCGCTGTTGGGAGCGGCACCTGGAACAGGTCCGCCGCGACTGCCGCCGCCGCGACAGGGACACGCCACACACGGACGCGCGCCGCGTCGTCACGAAGCCTGGCCATGTCTCCCCCTCCCGATGGCCATCAATACCATGAATGACAGTTTGATCTCAAACCGATAGCCGACCCCGATCGTGGCGTCTGGGGCGCCCGGCCTGAGAGTCGGGCAGGCGACCCGGCCCTCCCGCCGGCGCGGCTATACTGCCTGGATGCCCACGCGCCCGATTGCCAATCCCTTGCGGCGCAACGTCGCGATCGTCGCGCACGTCGACCATGGCAAGACGACGCTCGTCGACGCGCTGCTGCGGCAGAGCGGCGTCTTCCGCGCCAACCAGCAGGTGGCCGAGCGGGTCATGGACAACATCGACCTCGAGCGCGAGCGGGGGATCACGATTCTCGCCAAGAACACGGCCGTGCGATTTGGCGAGCACCTCATCAACATCGTCGACACGCCAGGGCACGCCGACTTCGGCGGTGAGGTGGAGCGCACGCTGTCGATGGTCGACGGCGTGATGCTGCTGGTGGACGCCTCGGAGGGGCCGCTGCCGCAGACGCGGTTCGTCCTGCGGAAGGCGCTCGAGCGCGGACTGCCGCCCATCGTGGTCCTGAACAAGATCGATCGCGCCGACGCGCGGCCGCAGGCGGTGCTGAACGAGGTGTACGACCTGTTCATCGACCTCGACGCGACCGAGGATCAGCTCGAGTTCCCGGTTCTGTATACGAACGCGAGAACCGGTACGGCCACGCCGGATCCCGCGGCCGCGGGGAGCGACCTGCGTCCGCTCTTTGCGGCGATCGTCGACCACGTGCCGCCCCCGCGCGGCAACCCCGAGGCGCCGCTGCAGATACTGGTGGCCAACCTCGACTCGAGCGATTACCTGGGCCGGATCGCGATCGGCCGGATCTTCAACGGCACGGTGGCGCTCGGCGACCCCGTTGCCGTGCTGAAGCTCGACGGCAGCGCGCAGGCGACGCGCGTGACGAAGCTCTTTGCGTTCGACGGCCTCACGCGGGTCGAGATCGAGCGCGCGGCGGCCGGCGACATCGTCTGCCTGGCTGGCATCGCAGACATCACCATCGGGGAAACGATCGCCGACCCCGAGCACCGCATGCCGATCCCGCCGATGGCGGTCGACGAGCCGACGGTCTCGATGATCTTCGGCGTCAACACGTCGCCATCCGCCGGGCGCGACGGGCAGTACGTCACGTCCCGCAACCTGCGGGAGCGCCTCGCGCGGGAACTGCTCGGCAACGTGTCGCTGCGCGTGGAGGACACCGACACGCCGGAGCAGCTGAAGGTCGTCGGCCGGGGGGAGCTGCAGCTCTCGATCCTGATCGAAATGATGCGTCGCGAAGGATACGAGCTGCAGGTGTCACGCCCGGAGATTGTCACGAAGACCGTCGGCGGCCAGGTGGTCGAGCCCGTCGAGGAGCTCGTCGTCGATGTGCCGGAGGAATTCCAGGGCGTCGTCATCGCGCAGGCAGGCACGCGCCGGGGCGTCCCCACGCGCATGGTGAATCATGGCAGCGGCCGCGTCCGCCTCGAGTTCCGGATCCCGGCGCGCGGGCTGATTGGCTTCCGCTCGCAGTTCCTCACCGACACCAAGGGCACCGGCATCATGAATCACCTGTTCAGCGGGTGGGAGCCGTGGCACGGCGCGATTCCGGCACGGCCCACGGGCGCACTCGTGGCCGACCGGCCCGGCACGGCGACGGCGTACGCCCTCTTCAACCTGCAGGCGCGCGGCGAAATCTTCATCGAGCCGGGCACGGCCGTCTACCGAGGGATGATCATCGGCGAGAACGCGCGGCCCAACGATCTCGACGTCAACGCGACCCGCGAGAAGAAGCAGACGAACATGCGCGCGTCGACCGCCGATGAGGCAATTCGGCTGGTGCCGCCGCGCCTGCTGAACCTCGAGCAGGCGATCGAGTTCATCAACGACGATGAGCTGGTCGAGGTGACGCCGAAGAGCATCCGACTGCGGAAGCGGGCGGTAGGAACGATGAACTGACCGGGTACACGCCTTTCCGCGAGCGCCGCGGTCGTCCGCGCGCCGCGCTCGGTGTAGAATCCCCCCTTCTCACATCAGGACCGACATATGAGCCGCGATGATGCTGCGGGCGGGCGCGGGTTATCCCGCCGCGAACTCATCAAGCGGACCGTCCGGTTCGGGACGGTGTACGTGGCGTCCGGCCTGGGAGAGACCTCGGCTGGGGCCGCGCCCGCCGCTGGTCCCGCTGACGCCGGACGCGAGCTCACCCAGACGGCCGCCCGCGACCCGCTCGAGACGCTCACGGTGGAGGAAGCGGCGGCGCTCGACGCGATTGCCGCGCGCTTGCTTCCAGCCGACGAGAACGGCCCGGGCGCCGTCGAGGCCCGCGCCACCCGCTACATCGACCGCGCGCTCGGCGGCGCGCTGGGCGGCTCGCGGGAAGCCTACCGAGCCGGACTGGCCGCCGTGGACGCGTGGGCCCGGGCCTCGAAGGCCGCGCCCTTCGCCCAGCTCTCGGCCGCCGATCAGGACGCGATCCTGGGCCAGCTCGAGAGCAACACCGCCACCGGCTTCACGCCGGACGCCGCCACGTTCTTCACGCTCGTGCGGGCGCACACCATTCAGGGCACGTTCGGCGACCCGTTCTACGGCGGCAACGCGAACTTCGTGGGGTGGGACCTGATCGGGTACCCGGGCATCCGGCTGGCGGCCGCAGCCGACGACCAGCGCATGGACCGACGGCCGTCGCGGCTGCGACGGTCTGCCTACGACCACGCGATGTTCACGAAGCGGCGACCGTCGCGTGCGCGCCTCGGCCCCATCGAGGAGCCATGGCGATCGAGCTGAAACGACGCGACGTCGTCATCGTCGGCCTCGGCGCGGCCGGGGGGGTGGCCGCTCTCCCGCTCGCCCGCGCCGGCCTCGACGTCGTCGGCCTCGAGGCGGGCACGTGGCTCGCGCCCGAGGACTTCGCGCCCGACGAGCTGCGCAACAACGTGCGCGGATGGCCGCAGGCCGTCCAGAAGGCCAACCGCGAGATCCCCACGCACCGGCGGAGTCCTTCGTCGCCGTATTCCCCCCGGCTCGCCGTGCACCCGATGATGAACGCCGTCGGCGGCACGACCGTGCACTACTGGGGACAGAGCTGGCGGCTGAGTCCGTGGGATTTCAAGGTCGTGAGCGAGACCCGGCGCCGGTACGGCGCCTCGCGTATTCCGGCCGGATCGACGGTCGAAGACTGGCCCTTCGGCCTCGACGAGCTCGAGCCCTATTACGACATTGCGGAATACGAGCTGGGCGTCTCGGGCCAGGCCGGAAACATCCAGGGGAAGATCGACCCGCGCGGCAACATCTTCGAGGGTCCGAGGCGGCGCGACTATCCGATGCCGCCGCTGCGCGGCACCGGCTTCACCGAGATGATGACCGACGCCGCGCGGACGCTCGGATGGCACCCCTTCCCGGGCCCGGCCGCCATCACGAGCCGCGCCTACGACGGCCGCCCCGCGTGCGCGTATCACGGCTTCTGCGCGCGCGGCGGCTGCCACATCCGCTCCAAGAGCTCCACGGCGGTGACGACCATCCCGAAGGCCCAGCAGACGAAGCGGCTCGAGGTCGTCACCGAGGCGGTCGTGACGAGGGTCGACGTGGACGGCGGCGGCCGCGTCCGCGGCGTCACCTACGTCAAGGGCGGCATGGAGTACTTCCAGCCGGCCGCCGTCGTGCTGCTGGCGAGCTACGTGTACGAGAACGTGCGGCTGCTGCTCCTGTCGACATCGGCGGCCTTCCCGAACGGCCTGTCGAACAACCACGGGCAGGTCGGAAGGCACTACTTCAGCCACAACCAGCAGGCGCCGGTGACCGCGCTCTTCCCGCGCGACCTGAACACCTGGTACGGACTCCCCGCGCAGGGCGTCGCCGTCGACGAGTGGGCCGACGACAACTTCGATCATTCGAAGCACGACTTCATCGGCGGCGGCAATCTGTGGGTCTACTCCGACCGCCGGCCGATCGCGGCGGCCGACATGACGACCTTCGGCCGCGCGCCGCGCTGGGGATCGGCGTGGAAGGCGTTCATCCGGCAGAACGCCGACCGCTGGAACACCGCCTACCTGCAGAAGACGACGCTCCCCTACGAGGACAACTACCTCGACCTGGATCCCGTCGTGAAGGACCCGCTGGGATTCCCGGTCGTCCGCATCACGGCGGACTACAAGGAGAACGACCGGCGTCTCAGCCTGTTCATTCAGGACCGCATGGCCGAGTGGTACATGGCGGCCGGGGCGGTGGCGATTGAGCGAACCCCGATCGGCACGATGGGGCCGACCACGCACGCGTACGGCGGCACGCGCATGGGCGACAACGCCGAGACGAACGTCGTCAATCGCTGGGGGTTCTCACATGAGGCGCCGAACCTCGGCGTGCTCGGCGCCTCGGTGATGGGGACGAGCGGCGCCCGCAACCCGACGCTCACGGTGCAGGCGCTCGCCTGGCGGACGGCCGACTACCTGGTCAAGAACTGGAAGACGATCACAACGTAAAAACGTCAGTCCCACTCCCGCTCGACCCCGTGGCCGCGCGCCGTGTCGCCATGGTCCGGCGTCACGAACCCGAGCAGGCACCCCTGCGAGCCGTCGCGCAGCAGGTGGCACCGCACCTTGATGCGGTCGCCCGGCCGTACGTGGTCCTTGCCCACGCCGTTCTCCATGATCGAGTTCGGGTTGGCGGCCTCGAGCGCCCAGGTTGCGGCCTGCCCCTTCTCGTCCTTGACCTCCATGTAGATCCACGAGTGCGGGAAGAGCCAGTGCACCTGCTTGACGGTGCCTTCCATGGGCGTCCACTTCGCCACGTCGTAGTTGTTGTGTGAGTGGTGTGCCTGGACCGGCAGCACCACCGCGAGCGCGCACAGGACCGCGAGGATGAAGAATCTGCTCATGTGTCACCTCGTGCGGCGGGGTACCGGGAACCCGTGACTGTAAGTGGTCTCGTACCGAATCCGCCGCCCCTCCTTGTCGAGAAAGCCGAACGACTGCTGGAAGAGCGCCGGCGGCGGCAGCCCCTTCGGCACCGTCCCTTCGACGATGTAGAGGCGGTAGTCGTGCAGGTGGACGACGCCGAACGTGCGGGAGCCGTCCTTGTTGAGGAGCTGGAGGCGAATGCCTTCGACGAGGTCCGCGTTGTAGTTGGCCATGTGCGTGACCTCGCTGCCCCGTTTGACGAAGCTCCACGTCGCATGGACGATGGAGCCGCGCACGTCGGCGCGGCCGGGGTTGTTGCACTGATCGCCGTCGCCGCCGGCGGCCTTGCACTTCGCCTGGCGCTCGAGGTGCATCTTCTCCACCTGCGTGTAGTCGATCGCCGTGACCGAGTACCTCCCCGTGGCGTCCTCCACGCTGTAGATGCGTCCGGGGAGCGTCAGGCCGTACTCGGACTCGAACGTGATGTCGCGGATGGCGGGCGAGGCTGGGAAATTGACGCTGAAGAAGTCCTGTCGACTGTTGTACTCGGCCCACTCCTGGGCGGATGCGGGGACCGGAAGGACCAGGAGCAACGCCGCTGGGATCCATACCGTCAGACGCATAACGTCCCTCCCGTACGCGCGGATTATAGCCGCAGCCTGGCTGGTAGGTGGTAGATGGTAGCCGGTCGCGTTCGAGGTTCCTGGTTCCTGCTACCGCCTGCCGGCTACCAGCTACCAGCTGGAGGCTACCGCCCCGGATCGGCCGTCAGGTGTGCGCCCGCGTTGAACTTCACGTTCCCGGTGAAGACGACGTCGGCCGGTGGGGCCTGGGCCACGGCCGGCGCCGCACCGCCCCAGTAGTTGTTCGCGGCGTGCACCTCGACCATCGCCTTCGCGTTGGCGTTGGCCACCTGGACGTCGAGCCACGGGTTGTTGACGAACCGGTTGCGGCCGCGGCTGCCGAGCGGGCCGCCCCCGAGGTCGAGAATCGCCCTTCCGAGCGCCTTGTCCGCCGGATGCGTCCAGGTCACCGCCGCGATCGGCTTCGCGCCGGGCGTCTGGGTAAACCCCGACATCGACGAGTTCTCCACCATGACCGTGAGCGTCTCGATGTCGTTGGGATTCAGGATCCCGATCGCGCCTCCCATGCCGACGAAGCGCGTGTTGCGAACCACCAGCGTGAACGCCTTGGTGTTCCTGCTCGCGCCGCTCAACCGGATCTGCCCGTCGAGGCCGCCGGCGGGATTGTTGTTGGTGAGCACCGAATCGGAGACCGTGATGTTGTAGGTGCCGCCCGTCGGGTTGCTCGCCTCGAGGATCTTGATGTTGGCGCTCGCCGGGTCGCGCAGGTCGAGGCGCGACATGTCGACGTTGAGGACGCCGTTGGTCGAGCCGCGGTGCTGGATCTCGATCGAGTCGCCGTTGTTCATCTCGCCCGTCATCTTCGGGTTGAGCATCGTGAACTGCGAGACCTTGGCGTTGACGACCGCGGCGTCTCCGCCCGTGAGGAACACCAGACCGTCGGCCGCGTAGCGGCCGGGCGGCGCCACGTTGTCGGCGAGGAACCGGTTGATCGTCAGGTCCGTGCGCGAGCGGTTCAGGCCGATGTGCGTGAACGCGCGCGACCGCACGATGTCGCCGCGCGGGGTCAGCGCATCGGGGTCCGGCAGCCCCTGCGACAGGTCGCGCACGACGGTGTCGTTCACCGTGAACGTCGCGGCCACCCCGGTGTCGGTGATGAGCATGATCCCTTCGAGGTTGCTGTCGCGGATGACGTTGCCGGCCATGACGACCTCGCCCGTCGAGGCCGCGGCGGGCCGCTCGGGGGCGTGCAGCGTGCAGTAGCTCTCCCCGGGGCCGCACGCGAGGAGCGTGATGCCGCCGAAGTGGTTCGTCTGCGACTCGTAGATGATGAACCCCTTCGGCCAGGGCTGCTCGAGCCGCCGCAGATCGTTCCCCTGAATCATGTTGTTCGTGATCAGGTTGTTCCGGATCTGCGCCCGGGCGGCGTTCACGCCGAAGATGCCCGCCCGGGACGCGCCGTCCACGTGGATGTTCTCGACGAGGTTGCCGTTGGCCAGGCGGACGGCGTCGCCGTGATACCGGTCGGCCCGCGTGTTGGTGATCGTCGGGCGGGCGCCGGCCGCCGGCGCCTTCGTCACGGCGGTGCCGTCGCCGACCAGGCGCTGGTTGTCCTTGAGCTGGATGCCGCCGTCGAGCGGCCGCGTCGACGGCAGCACCCGAATGGTGTCGCCCGGCTGCGACGCCTGCTCCACCTGCTCGAGCGTGGCGAACGGCCGGTTCCGACTGCCATCGCCGCCGGGGGCGGCGTCGGCTTTCACATACAAGGTCGCGGCGTTCGCCGCGCCCGCAAGGAACAGCAGCGACGACAGCGCAAGGCAGGTGAGGGACCAGGAGAATGATGGCAAGGCCGTGCGAGCTGCCCGGTTCATGTGCACCTCCGAGCGAGTGCAGTCCGTCGAGGACGCCGGCTGATTATGGCCCAACGTCTGGGCCTGTCAACGGCGGTGCGTCAGGCGCAGGACAGGGCTCGAAGCGCGGCGCGGGACCGTAGGTCGCTCTGCAAAACCGGCCTGCGTGCGGCATCCTCCGCCTCCGCTGGCGAGGCGTCGGAGCTGTTCCAGCTCGCCTGCCTTGCGCCGCGCTCGCGATGCCTACGGTTTTGCTCCGGACCTGCGGTCCCGCAGCGCCGCGGCCGCGAGCGAGTCCGTTGCGTATAGTCTGGCCACACTCGAGATCGCCTGTGTCTCTGACGCCCGGCGCTCGACTCGGGCCGTACGAGGTGCGCTCGCTGCTGGGAGCCGGCGGGATGGGCGAGGTCTACCGCGCGCGCGACCATCGCCTGAATCGCGACGTCGCCCTCAAGGTTCTACCCGACATCCTCGCGCGCGACGCCGATCGGCTCGCGCGCTTCCGACGCGAAGCGCAGGTGCTCGCCTCCCTGAACCACCCGAACATCGCCGCGATCTACGGACTCCAAGAACAATCCGACGTGGCGTCCGGCTTCAGCGGTAACAATATACTTGACTAACCACTAGATTCCTGCCATGATTGGCTCATGGCAGCCACACAACCCAAAACCCTCCGCGAAGCCATCCTGTTTTTCGCGGACTACGAGAACTGCAAAAAGGCCGTC
>Ga0194128_10001427_pt1 | contig 41533 bp, 32 predicted proteins | sample TA2KigCa65mmetaG_FD_148650 | JGI IMG/M metagenome (GOLD analysis project Ga0194128, IMG submission 148650) | Freshwater microbial communities from Lake Tanganyika, Tanzania - TA2015037 Kigoma Deep Cast 65m | ecosystem: Environmental > Aquatic > Freshwater > Lake | place: Tanzania: Lake...
TCGAGCAAGGCCGTGGCTGACCTCGGCGTGGCCGCCCTGCAGGTGACACCGGTTCATTACGTGTTCCGGCCGGACGACGATTCGATGGTGCGCCACTTCGGCGCGATCGCCGACCAGACGGGCATTCCGGTGATTATCTACAACGTGGTGCCGTGGTCATATCTGTTGCCGCCGCTACTGGTGCGCATTCTCCGCGATGTCGACGGCGTGATCGGCGTGAAGCAGAGCGCCAGTGACATGAAGGCTCTGGCGGACTTGCTGTTGCTGAGCGAAGAGGCCGGCATTCGTAGTCGCGTGCGGATTCTCTCCGCTGTGGATGCCTTGCTCTATCCATCGTTCCATCTGGGGTCGGACGGCGCTGTGGCGGCGATCCTCAGCGCGGCTCCCGAAGCGTGTGTTGCGTTGTGGGACGCGGTCCATAGAGGTGACGACGCCGCGGCGCTTCCGCTCCACAAGAATCTATTGCGCCTGTGGAATGCGATCGACGCGCCGAATCTGCCGGCGAACGTCAGAGCCGCGATGCGACCCCAAGGGCGGCAAGGTGGCGTTCCGCGTCCGCCCATGCCGGCCAGTTCCAGCGCGCAAGAGGTGAAGATCCAAGCCGCGATGGCGGCGATCCAACCCGCCGTGATGGTTTAGTCGAATCAATTACGAAAGGAATTGCCATGTCTCTTTGTAGAGGAGTGCTTGTGAAGGTAACGCGTCTCGGATTATTGATTGCCCTTTTCTGCCCGTGGCTGGCGGGCCAGGTGACCACAGCCACGATCTACGGCACGGTGCTGGACGCATCCGGCGCCGCGGTGCCTGGGGCGGTGATCACGATCAACAATGAAGGCACCGGCGCCACCTCTACGGTCACGTCGGGAACGCAGGGCGAGTTCACTTCGACGTTCCTCCCGGTGGGCCGCTATTCGGTGTCGACCGAGGCGAAGGGCTTCAAGGCTCAGAAACAGACCGGGCTCGATTTGGCGGCTGGCCAGCGCGCCCAACTCGACATCAAGCTGGAAGTGGGAAACGTCACGGAAACCGTCGCGGTGTCGGCCGAGGCGCCGCTGCTCGTGACCACCACTGCCGAACAGCGCACCAATCTCAATACGGCCGAGGTGCGCGAACTGCCCACGGCGCGGCGCGACTGGACCAACCTGCTCCGCATCGGCACCGGAATCTCGACGGCCGGCAGCGGCGGACTCACGCTGAACGGACTGCCGCCGGCCAGTTTCCGCCTGACGGTGGATGGCACGGACGCCGAGGGCGACCCTGAATTGCCGTCGCTGTCGATGTACCAGGATTTCAATTTCGTGAAGGGCGTGAGCATGGAGGCTATTTCAGAAGTCAACGTCGCCAAGGGCATCGCGTCGGCCGAGATCGCCAACACCATGTCCGGCAACGTCAACCTGATCACCAAGAGCGGGTCGAACGACTTTCACGGCAGCGTGTTTGAGAACAACCAGACGGAGAACTACTCGGCGCGAAATCAGTTCCAGGCGGCCAAGGCGCCGATTGTGTTCAACCAATTCGGCGGGTCGCTCGGCGGGCGCATTATCCGCAACAAGCTGTTCTTTTTCGGCGTCTATGAGGGCTATCGCGAAAAGGCGTTCCGGCCTATCAACGGCAATGTGCCCAGCCAGGAGTTCCGCGCCCGCATGCTGGCGGCCGTGCCCGCCTATAAGCCGTACTTCGACATGTTCCCGCTGCCCAACACGCCGGTGGCTCCGGGCGCGGTGACGGGGTTCTATCAGGGGTCGGGCTCGAACACCTCCACCGACGACCATGCCATCACGCGCGTCGACTATCACATCAACAGCGCCAATCTGCTGTCGGCGCGCTACACACGTGGACGCCCCTTCCGGGACCAGCCGCGCGTCACCACCAACTTCCGGACTTTCGACGGACTCACCGAGGTCGGCACGCTCAGCCATACGCATATCCGCGCGTCGTTCAGCAATGAGTTTCGGTTCGGCTACAACGGCAACGACGTCCGCCGGGTGGACAATATCTTCACGCTCGGCGTACCTGCCATCGGCGGCAACCTGGGCTTCGGCGACGGCGGCGAGACGCTGTTCAAAGGCGGATCGACAAAGAGCTTTGAAGATGTCGTGGCGCTCACGCGCGGGCGGCATGCATTAAAGTTCGGCGGCCTGTTCAACCGCCGCCTGGCGGGACGCGACAACATCGAGGTGCCCGACATCCGCTACGCCACCGTGGACGACATGCTGGCGAACCGTCCGGTGCAGGCACAGGTGACCTGGGGCACGAATCCGTACCTGCTCCGCAACTGGGGCATCGGCTTCTTCGTGCAGGACGATTTCCGCGTCAACCGGCGGCTGATGCTGAATCTAGGCATGCGCTACGACTACCAGGCGGTGCCGTCGGAACGCGACGGCCGGCTGTTCAATCGCAGCGCTCCGTTCGGCTTCGGGCCCCTGCGTCCGGCCGACTCAATCTACGACGCCGACGTCCTAAACTTCAGCCCGCGCTTCGGCTTCGCCTACACGGCGGACCAGGCGAGCAAGACTGTCGTGCGCGGCGGGTTTGGCGTGTTCATGAATCCGCACCCGCTGTTCGGCAGTGTCACCGGGCTGGTGCGCAACGCGGTGGACGAGCCCGGCCGGTTCATCTTCGTGCGCTCCGACATCGACCGCCTCGGACTGCGCTATCCGATCACCAACGCCAACACCCTGCAGTATGTCCGCGGCGCTAATGCGCCGTGGTCGGGTGGCAGCGTCAACACCAACTTCCCGAATCCCTACAGCCTGCAATGGAACCTGGGAATCCAGCGGGAAATCACCAAGAGCCTGGCCATTGAAACGGCCTACGTTGCCTCGCGCGGCATCAAGCTGAACCTGGTGCGAGACTTCAACCAGGTCGACCGGCTCACCGGCGCGCGCAACCCCGCCTTCAGCCAGATCCGCCACTACGACACGTCGGAATCAAGCCGCTATCACTCCTGGCAAACCTCGCTGCGCAAGCGTATGTCGCGCGACTTCCTGTTTAACGTGCACTACACCTATGCCAACAACCTCTCCTACAACGACGGCGACCTGCTGCTGCCGGATCAGCGGCCGCAAGACAACGACAACATCCGGGCCGAGCGGGGTCCCACGCCCTACGACATCCGCCACCGGTTCGTTTCAGACTTCCTGTATGAGCTGCCGTTTCTGCGTGTGAGCGGTGCCAGCGGCCGCGCGGCGCGGCTGGCCGCCGGGGGCTGGCAGTTCTCCGGCATTCTCTCGGCCAACACCGGATCGGCATTCAATCTCACCCAGCCTTCCTCGGTTCCGGGCAGCCGTCCGGACTACGTGGGCGGCGCTCCGCTCAACAGCGACTATCGCAAAACGCTCGTGTACCTCAATACGGCCGCCTTTGCCCGCGTTACCATCATTGCCGCCAGCGGCGCCACGGCGCGGCCCGGCACCATCGGACGCAATGCGCTGCGTGGTCCCGGCGCCTGGACGCTCGATCTTGGACTGGCGAAGAACTTCGACTTCACCGAGCGCGTCCGCTTCCAGTTCCGCGTGGACATGTTCAACTCGCTGAACCACACCAACCTGGGCGGGTTGTCCACCAACATCACCGCGGGCAACTTCGGCCGCCTCACCAGCGCCGGATCGCGCACCGTGCAGTTGAATGGCAGGTTTAGCTTCTAAGGAGGGTTAGTGTGTTGGTTCAGCCTGAAATGGAGAGAGTGCGCTCTCCGGTAATGAGTGTTCCGCCCTTCGGGCGGGGATTTTCAAGGCATGAGGGTCTACCGATCCGATGTGGCCTATTTGAAGAGCGCGGAAGCGAGGCCGCCGCGCTCCGATCATCGTCTCGATGAGCCCACCGGACTATCCCTTAGCATGGTTGCGTCCCCGCAGTGCCGCTTCCGTTTCGCCCGGCAAAATCATTGTAGCGCCGCCGCCACCAGCGCGGCCAACTTCCGGAAAGCGCATTCGGGCACGGATCGGAGTGACCTGTCACTGCCCAAGCTAAAGATCATGGACAAAACACGCACAATCGGGGGGATTATCCCTCCCATGCTGACCCCTTTTGACGCAGAAGACCGGATTAACGAAAGCGCGCATCGCGCCGAAGTCCGCTACCTCGTGGAGACTGCAGGCGTGCACGGGCTCGCCGTATGTGGGAGTATAGGCGAAGGTCAGACCCTTTCGGTCGAGGAGACCCGCGAACTGACCGCGTGGACCACCGAGGAGGTGCGTTCCCGTATTCCGGTGATCACCGGAATCATCACCAACTGCACTAGATCGGCGTTCGAGCGCGGGAAGGCCGTGGCCGATCTTGACGTGGCCGCCTTACAGATAACTCCGCCTCACTACCTCTTCCGTCCGAGCGACGAGGCGATGCTGCGCTACTTCGCGACGGTATTTGAGAAGACGGGGATTCCCGTGATCATTTACAACGTGGTCCCGTGGTCGTACCTCTCTCCGGCGCTGCTGGCCCGTATTCTGCGCGAAGTAGACGGCGTGATCGGCATTAAGCAAAGCACAAGCGACGTGAAGACGCTGGCGGACCTGCTCCTGATGCAGAAGGAAGGGCTCATCCCCCAAGATAAGCGAATTCTCGCGGCGGTGGATGCGCTCCTCTACGCGAGCTTTGCGCTCGGAGCGCATGGGGCCATATCCGGCATCCTGGCTGGAGCGCCGGAATGGAGCGTCGCGCTTTGGAATGCGGTGCAGCGCGGCGATCACGTGCAAGCGCTTGAGTTGCATCAAAAACTCCTGCGCTTCTATAACGCCTTCTTTGCGGAAAACCGTCCGGCCAATCTGAAGACCGCACTGAAGCTGCAGGGACGCGACGCCGGACTGCCGCGGCCGCCCATGCCGCCCAGTTCGCCCGAACAAGTGGAGAAACTCCGCCAGGTGATCGAGACCATGGGCCAATCACTCGCAACAGTGGAGAGATAGTCATGAACATTTCCAGACGCCGTCTATTTCCCGTGGCCTTTATGGGAATCGCCGCCGGCACTCCGCGGATGCAAGGCGCCGGCGCTGCCACGCCGGAGCCGTCCAGCGACTGGACTCGCCAAGCATTCGAAGACTCCGTGCTCGATTCGAGCACCGTCGTCTTTGACGGGAAAAGCCCGAACCGTCTGGCCTGCAATACGAACCTCCGTAAGATGCCCGATGGTACGCTGGCGATGACGATGCTTGGGGGCGGCGATGACGAACCGCTGCCCGAGAACAATATCTTTCTCACCTGGAGCCGAGATCAAGGCAAGACCTGGTCTGAGTTGCAGCCGCTCCTGCTTGGTTTCAAAGAGAAAGATCGCAGCCGCGCGCTGGTCCCGCCGGAGCTGATGGTTCACAACGGGCGGTGCTGGCTATTCTTCTATGTGCACGATGGTAAGTTCGGCGAATGGTCGAGTTGGTACTCCACCAGTGACGACTCCGGCCACACCTGGAGCAAAGCCACCCCGATACCGGGCGAGCTCCATCGAAGCACGGCCGTGCGTAACCACATCATCACCAGGAAGGGCGACATCATGCTGCCCTTCCAGCACTACCTTGCCGAGCCCCGCAACGTGAATCCGCGGAATGGAGTGCTGATCAGCAGCGATGGCGGCAAGTTATTTCGTCAGCATGGCTGGATTCGCGTCAGCGACGACGACCGCTACACCGGCTGGACGGAGCCGGGCCTTTTCGAACACACCAACGGAGCCATCACGATGCTGCTTCGACGGGACGGCAGCGGTGTACTCTACCGAGCCGACTCTCCCGACGGAGGAAAGACATGGCCGGCAATGGCGCTTCCGACGGCTATTCCCAATCCAGGCAGCAAGTTCACCCTTTATCCACTCGGCGGCGAACGCGTGGCGCTGCTTCACAATCCGCACCCGAAAACGCGCAACCCTCTCTCCCTTTGGGTCTCCTTCGACGGGATGGAGACATGGCCGTATCGAAGGGACCTCGTACGCCTTCCGCCGCCACCGCCCGGCGGGCGCATCACCGGCTCGCTCGCGGGCATGAACTACCCGGACGGCTTCGTTAGCGAAGACCGATCCTACTTGCACTTTGCCTATGACGAGCGCCGGAGCCGGGCGATCTACTACGCAGCCAAGCTACCGCTGCTGCCTGCCTGAGCCTAGCGAAGTCGCATGAGGAGGGACCATGTCCGTTCAGAACTCCATCGCATCAGCGGGCGCGCGACCAATGTCAATGAGATCCGGCCCGAACGGCGCGGCGCACGGCAGGATCAGTCGTTGCGGCCCTTCCCGCAATACGCCAACGTCATCCTGCGCGCGAACAACTGGGGTAACTCGTCGTATCACGGGTTCAACCTGAAGGCGGAGAAGCGGTTCTCGAAGGGGCTGAATCTGTTGAGCAACTACACGTGGTCGAAGTTCTTGGATGACGTGCAGGTGGCCTCCGAAGCCGGCGGAGCGGGTGCGCAAAGCTATCACGCGCGGCATCTGGATAAGTCCTACAGCGGGAATGACATCCGGCATCGCTGGGTGTCGAGCGCCGTCTATGAACTGCCGGTCGGCCACGGCTGCGCGCTGGCGCTACCCGCCGGTTGGATCGACAAGGCGTTTGGCGGCTGGAGCGCCGGCGTCATCGCAGAGTTGCGGACTGGTTTGCCGTTCGGCGTCATAGAGCAGACGAACCGGTTGAATGCGTTCTCCTCCACGCAGAGGCCGAACCTGGTGTCACCCTGGAATGTGTCCGGTGGCCGGTCCCGCGCGGAACAAATCGCGCGATACTTCAACACTGCCGCTTTCGTCTTCCCCGGCGACGGCGTGCTCGGCAGTTCGCCGAGGAACGTGGGCTCCGGTCCGGGCTCGGTGGGCTTGGAGATGTCGCTCTTGAAGGATGTCGCGGTGAGTGAGCGAGTCTCGCTGCAACTGCGCGGAGAGTTCTTCAGCATTCTGAACCGGCCGAACTTCGGGTTGCCGAACGGAGCGCGCGGCAGTGGGGCCTTCGGTACCATCGCGGGTGCGGGCGGCGCGCGGCAGATACAACTGGGATTGAGGCTGGCATTCTAACCATGAACATCACACGAAGAACTTTGCTGGGATCGTTGGCTTTCAACGGGTGGGCCCAGCCCGCGGCGGAGCAAATCTGGGATCCCGCCGTGCGCCTGCCAAAGGCGGCGGAACTCACGGAACTCGCCGGATTGCGCTTTTCGGTCATCAAGAAATACGAACCGGAACGCGACGGTGGCTACGGCTTCCTGCACGGAGTGGGCCTGGCGTGGCACAAGGGCAAGCTCTACGCCTCGTTCGCCCACAACAAGAATCCAGAGAACACCACCGGCGAAGAGGCTCGCTGGCGGGTGAGCGAAGATGGCGGCCAGACGTGGAGCGCCGTCTTCGACATGGACAAGGGAACTCCCGAAGTCGCCGTGAGTCACGGGTCGTTCCTATCGCATCGCGGCAAGCTGTGGGCTTTCATGGGCGCCTTCTCGGGTAAGCGAGAGAACGTGCATACGCGCGCCTATGTGCTCGACGAGAAGCGCAATTCCTGGCAGCCGCGGGGCGTCATCGTGCGGGAGGGCTTCTGGCCCATGCAGGAGCCGCTGCGCATGAGTAACGGCAATTGGATCCTCGCGGGCTTCGACGTCGGAAACGGCAACCCCGCAGCGGTGGCCATCAGCAAAGGCGACGACTTCACGAACTGGGAGCACGTGGTCATCCCACGCGATTCGGCGCTCAAGACCATGTGGGGAGAGTCAACGGTGATCGTCGATGGCAATCAAGTGCTGAACATCGCCCGCTACGGTGGCGAGGCACTGGCGCTGGTTTCGCGCAGCAGCGATGGCGGCCGGGCGTGGACGCCGATGCGCGTGGCCAATCTACCCATGGCGACGTCGAAGCCCTATGCGGGAACACTCAGCACGCGGCAGCGCTATCTCGTCTGCACGACGACGGCGGACACCAAGGGCCAGCGCGCGCCGTTGACCATCGCTGTCGGCCGGCCCGGCCAAGCGCTGTTCAGCAAGGTCTTTCGCATCCGGAACGCCGAACACTCCGCCGGAGAATCCGATCCCGGTGCTCGTCTCGCGTATCCGTATGCGGTCGAGCACAAGGGCCACCTCTACATTGGTTACTCGAACAGCGGCGGACGGCGCGGCAACAAGAATAACGACAACAGCGCGGAGTTGGCTGTTATTCCGTTGGATTCGCTGCGTGTCGCTTGAGGAGCGCCATCCCGGTGCCGCGGAACGTAGCTGAACGTTTTGCGGGCCGCCGCTCGCAAACTCTTCGACATTGAACCGTAGAACTCTTGGCCGGCTGCGGCGTTTTCGCCCGGGTTCCGGGCTGAACCGATCAGACGATCGGCTCCGCTTTCCATCACGGTTCTCGCCGTTGGCGTAGCCCATCCAGGGGCGTCCCGTTGCCTTACACTTTCCGGCCATGCTAAACGATCGTGACGCCTGTGGCTTTCCAAATGTGCCGCCAATGGTCCTATCCCAGCAGTTTCAATCGCCCAGCGATGCCTGCGGCTCCCGCAGCCGCTTCCGCCACCACGCCCGCGCCGTAATATCGTCAAACAGCGAATACGCCACCGGCGTCACCAGCAGCGTCAGCAGCAGCGAAAGCGTCTGCCCGCCGATCACAACCACCGCCACCGCGCGCCGTTCTTCCGCTCCCGGCCCCGTGCCGACCGCGAGCGGAATCATGCCCGCGACAAGAGCCAGCGTCGTCATCAGAATCGGACGCAGCCGGTCGCGATTGCCCTGAATGATGGCCTCCGCCCGAGGCATGCCGTGCGCGCGCAGGTTGTTCATGTGGTCGATCTGCAAAATCGAATTCTTTTTCACCACGCCGAATAGCACCAGAATGCCGAGCGCCGAGTACAAATTAATCGTATTGCCGGTCGCCCACAGCGATAGCAGCGCGAACGGAATCGACAGTGGCAGCGACAGCAGAATCGTGAACGGATGCACCAGGTTCTCAAACTGCGAGGCCAGGATCATGTACATGAACGCGATCGACAGCGCGAACGCGATCAGAAACTCCTTGCCGGTGCGTTCGAGTTCGCGCGCGCGGCCGGAAACGGATGTCGTGTATGCCGGCGGCATGTTCATCTCGCGGGCGGCTTCGCGCAGCGCTTCGATGCGGTCCGCGAGCGCGAAGCCTGGCCCGACGCCCGCTCGCAGACTGGCCTGACGCTGCCTGTCGAAACGGTCGATGCGCGTAGGACTCGTGTCGTTCACAAGACCGACGACAGAATCCAGACGAACGAGTTGGCCGTTGTCGCGGGGGACGAATAGCCGCGAAATCGCCTCGGCCGAATCGCGGTACTTGTGCTGTAAGCGCAGTTCGACGTCGTAGTCTTCGTTCAAGGCGTGATCGCGGAAACGCGTGACTTTTTCCTCGCCGCCCACCATCACACGCAAAGCTTGTGCGATATCACGCGTCGAAACCGCCAGATCGGCCGCGCGGCTGCGATCGATCTCCACGCGCAGTTCGGGATTGTTCAACTTCAGCGTAATATCGCCGTCGACGATGCCGCCAAGATTCGCTGCGCCGTCGCGCAGTTCGGCCGTGTACTTGGCCAGCGCCAGCAACTCCGGTCCGCGAATCACGAAATCGATTTCGTGATTGCCGCCGCCCAGGCTAAACGACGGCGCGTTGCGCACGCGCACACCCAGCTCTTTGTAGCGGCTCAATTTCTTGCGCACCGCCAGCATCACGCTGCGCTGCGAGTAGTTTCCCTTGAACGCGTCGAGCGGTCCATGCAGAATCCGCGTCAGCGATAGCGTGCGTTGTTCGTGCGGCACCACGCGCACGAAAAGATCGGCTCGATTCACGCTCCCGCCCATCGGGCTGCCGCCGATATCGGCGATGACATCGGTCACGCCCGGCACTTCACGGACGTCCTTCTCAACCTGCAAGAGGACTTCGTTCATGCCCGCGACGCTGATGCCTTCCGGCGCGTTGACTTCGACTTCGAACTCGGCTTCATCGACGTCGGTCGGAATATACTCCTGCCTGACGGTTTGATAGAGCGGTATCGACGACAGGGCGACCAGCAGCCCCAGCGCGGAAACGGCCAGGCGGTGGCGCATCGAGAACCGCAGCATCCCAGTGTATGCCCGGTCGATATGACGATAGAAACCCTCGCGCGATTCGGCGTGCGTCGAATCGCCGTGCTTCTTCAACAGGCGCGCCGCCATCATCGGTGTCAGCGTGAACGAGACGAACAAGCTCACCATGATCGCGACGGCCGAAGTGATGCCGAACTGATAAAGGAAGCGCCCGGAGATCGATGACATAAACGACACGGGCACGAAGATCACCGCAAGGCTTAGCGTCGTCGCCAGCACCGCCATTCCGATGTCGCGCGTCGCTTCGACCGACGCCTCGAACGGCCCCATGTGCTTCTCTTCGATGAAGCGGAAGATGTTCTCGACGACGATGATGGCATCGTCGATCACAATGCCCACCATCAACACCAGCGCGAGCATCGTCACCGAGTTTAGAGTGAAGCCAAGCGCTTCCATTGCACCGAAACTCGCGATCACCGACACCGGAATCGCAATGCCCGCGATTACCGTGCTCTGCCAGCTTCTGGTGAACCACATCACAACCAACGATGCCAGTACGCTGCCCAACACCAGATGCAGATTGATCTCGCTGAGCGCGAGTTTGATGTAATGCGACTGATCTCGAATGTAGGTCACTTCCACGCCCGCCGGCAGGACCGTCTTCGCGCGTTTCATGTTGGTCTTGACGCCTTCAATCGCCTCGACAGTGTTCGCGCCCGATTGCCGCCGGATGTTGATGATCACCGCGGGTTTGCCGTTCAGCCGGGCCAGCGTTCGTTCTTCCTTCGTGCCGTCTTCGGCGTAGCCGATGTCGGAGATGCGCACCGGAGTTTGATTCACCGTCGCGATGACGAGATCGTTGAACGCGCGCGCATCGGTCAACCGCCCGGCTGTTCGCAGCGTTTGTTCATGGGTGCCGGACGTCACATTGCCGCCCGGAATATCGGCGTTCTGGCGGGCGAGCGCCGTGGCCACGCGGTTGATGGGAATCTTGTACGCGGCGAGGCGGTCGGCGTCGGCCCAAATGTTGATGGCGCGTTCCCGTCCGCCAACGATCTGCACTTCGCCGACGCCGGACGAGCGCTCAATGAGAGGTTTGACGACTTTGTCGGCGAGCTCGGTCAACTCGCGGATCGGCTTCGGGCCCGAGAGCGCGATCGCCAGCACGGGCGTGCTTTCGTTGTCGTACTTGGAGACCAGCGGCGGCTCCACTTCATCGGGCAACTGCCGCAAGATCGACGCCACGCGGTCGCGCACATCCTGCGCCGCCGAATCGATGTTGCGATGCAGTTCGAAATTCACGATGATCGTCGACCGCCCGTGATGCGATACGCTGCGCAGCTCGCGAATGCCTTCGACGGTGTTGACCGCTTCTTCGATTACATCCGAGACGAGCGTCTCCACTTCTTCCGGCCCCGCGCCCGGCAGCGTCGTGCGGACCGACACGGTTGGAATATCGACTTGCGGAAATCGATCGACGGCTAGACGCGTGTAGCTAGATCCGCCGACAACAACCAACGCGAGGATCATCATTGCCGCGAACACCGGCCGCCGGATGCAAATTTCGGCGAGCTTTTGCATGGCTTACGTACTGCCTCCGACCGTTACGGCTTGGCCCGCGGCCAGATTGCCGGGCTTGACGATCACGGTCTCATCGGCCGCGAGGCCTTCGACGATCTCGATGCGCGTGCCTTCGCGAACGCCTGTTTTTACCGGCTTTTCAACCGCTTTGCCATCGACGATCGTCAGCACGCGTTCCAGGCCCGCGAACGTCACCAATGCGGACGGAGGGATAAAGACGGCCGACTGATCGGTCTCGGCCAGAATCGCCGCGTTGACGAAAGCACCCGGCCGCAGCTTGCCGTTTGCGTTAGGTACTTCTGCCTCGATCAGCAACGTCCGCGTTGCTTCTTCGATCGCCGGGCTCAATCGCGCGACGATGCCGAAGTGTTCCTCGGTCTGTTGATCGACGCGGATGCGAACGTGCTGTCCAGCCCGCACCTTCGCGGCAGCGCGTTCGGGAACCGCGAGCCGCAAACGCAGCGGATGAATCGTAACGATCGAGGCTACCGGTGCGCCCGCGGCGACAAACTGCCCGGCCGATACATTCCGCTCGACGATCGCGCCCTCCACCGGCGCCGTCAGGACCGCGTAGGTCAACTGCTGCCGCGCCATCTCCAAATCCGCGCGACGCTGTGCGAGTTGCGCCTGCCGGTTGCGAATCTCTTCCAGGCCGTCTTGATGGCGGCTTTCGGCGATCTGGAAATTCGCCGTCGCGGTCTCGAGATCCGACTGCGGAATCAACTTCTGATTGAACAGAAGCTGCGCGCGATCGCGCCGCAATTTTGCTTCGGCCAACGCCGCGGCGGCTTGGCGAACAGTGGGCGTCTGCGCCGCGACGACGGTATCGTCGGTGCCATCGGCCGAAAGGCCGAGACGCGTGCGGGATTGATACAGTGCCGCTGTCGCCTGTTGGAGCGCGATTCGCAGATCGGTTGGATCAATCTGCGCGATGACGTCTCCCTTGCGTACCGTATCGCCGAGATCGACTTTTATGTCGAGCAGCCGTCCGGTGACGCGCATCGCCAGCGTAACGCGTTCACGAGCCGCCAACGTGCCGGTCGATTCGATCGTCCGCACAATCGATTCGCGCGTCGACTTCGCAACACGCACGGTGCGAGCCTTGGGCGCGGCATTCGGGTCGCTTGCCGCGCCAACCGGTTTATTTCCGCCGCACCCGGCCAGCAACAGGCAAATCGAAATCGCCAAACGGATCATCATGTCGAAACAGCATTGTATCGTTGTCCGCGGGTGTCGATCAGGCACCCTCCAAACAGGGGCGAACCGCGCGGCCGTTCGCCCCCAGATTTCTTACAGCATCAAGCCAAGTACGCCGTTGTAAATCCCCTCGGCCGCATTCCAGTTGACGACGTTCCACCAAGCGTCGATGTAATCGGGCCGGCGGTTCTGATAGTTGAGGTAGTAGGCGTGCTCCCACACGTCGAGGCCGATGACCGGGGTCTTGTTGTCCATCAGCGGCGAATCCTGATTGGCCGAGGACGTGATCGTCACCGTGCCGTCGGCGTTCTTGACAAGCCAGGCCCAACCGGAGCCGAAGCGGCCAGTCGCCGCCGCCTTGAATTGCGCCTTGAAGTTCGTGAAGTCGCCGTAAGCCGCGTTGATCGCCGCGGCCAGATTGCCGATCGGCTCGCCACCGCCACCGGTGCCGTTCGGCGCCATGATCACCCAGAAGAGCGAGTGATTGGCATGGCCGCCGCCGTGGTTGCGGATCGCGCCTTGCTTGCCGGCGGGCACGATCGCCATGTTGTCGGCGAGCAACTCGGCCAGCGGCTTGCCTTCGAGAGCGGCGTCACCGGTGACGGCGTTGTTCAGGTTCGTCACATAGGTCTGATGATGTTTGGTACGGTGAATGTCCATCGTCGCCGCGTCGATGTAGGGCTCGAGCGCGTTGTTGGCGTAGGCGAGTTCGGGAAGTGCAAAAGGCATGGTCAGGGTTCTCCTTGAAAGTTAGATGCGATTCAATTCGTATTGATGCGCAATTCGGAACATTGTGTCTTCGGCGAAGTGTTTGGTCAAGATCTGCATGCCGACCGGCAGTCCGTCCTTGGTCGCGCCGCATGGCACGCTCATGCACGGCACGCCGGAAAGCGAGCCGGTAATCGTGTAGATATCGCTCAAATACATCTGCAGCGGATCGTCGACTTTTTCGCCGAGTTTGAAGGCAGGGAAGGGCGAAACGGGCGCGATGATCGCGTCGACTTTTTCGAACGCCTGGGCGAAATCGCGAGTAATCAACGACCGGACACGCTGCGCTTTGAGGTAATAGGCGTCGTAGTAGCCGTGGCTCAGCACGTATGCGCCGAGCATGATCCGCCGCTTCGCTTCGGCGCCAAAGCCTTCGCCGCGCGAACGGCGGTACATGTTGATCAAAGAATCGCTGCGCTCGCTGCGGCGGGTGTAGCGGACGCCGTCGAACCGCGACAGATTCGCGCTGACTTCGGCGGTGCAGATGATGTAGTAGGCTTCGATGGCGTAATCGGTGTGCGGCATCGAGATGTCGATCACTTCGACTCCCTGCTTGCGCAGCGTTTCAATGCCGTTGTGGATGTTGTCGCCGGTGTCGCTCGCTAATCCGTTGAAGTATTCCTTCGGAATGCCGACCTTCAGGCCTTTCAGCGGCTGCTGCATCGAGACGGCGTAGTCCTGCACGGGGTGGGCGGCGCTTGTTGCATCTCGCGTGTCGCGCCCGGCGATGGCACGAAGTAGCGTCGCGGCGTCGCTGACATTGCGCGCGAAAGGGCCGATATGATCGAGCGAACTCGCAAAGGCCACGAGGCCATAGCGGGAGACGCGTCCGTATGTTGGCGTTACGCCGACGCAGCCGCAGAAACTAGCGGGCTGGCGAATCGATCCGCCTGTGTCGGAGCCGAGCGAGACGACCGCGGTGCCTTGAGCGACGATTGCGGCCGAACCGCCGCTTGATCCGCCCGGAACGCGATCGAGCGCGACTGGGTTACGCACGGGCCCGAACGCGGAGTTTTCGTTCGACGAACCCATCGCGAACTCATCGCAATTCGTCTTGCCGATAATTACCCCGCCCGCGGCCTCCAGCCGTTCAACGGCAGTGGCGTTATACGGCGGCACATACGTCTCGAGGATCTTCGAGCCGCATGTCGTGCGGACGCCCTTCGTCACGATGACGTCCTTGACGCCAACGGGTACACCTGCGAGCGCGCCGGGGTCTTCGCCCGCGGCCAATTTGGCGTCGACGATGGCGGCGGAAGCGAGCGCGCGATCGTCGGAGAAGGTCAGATACGCGTTCGTCTTCGCGTTTTCGGCCTTCGCGAAAGCGAACGCCTCCTGAGTCAGTTCGATGGCGCTGAATCGTTTCTGCGCGAGACCCTCGCGGATCTGTTGAATCGTAAGCGCGGAGATGTTCATATTAGCGCTCGATGACCTTCGGCACTTTGAAATAGCCGCCACCGCTTACTGGCGCGTTGGCGAGCGCGTCGGCGTTCGACAACGACGGCACAACTTCATCGGCCCGCAGGGTGGCGGTTTCTTCGGCGTCGTAGAGCACCTGGGTCATCGGTTCGACGCCCGTGGTGTCGAGTTCGTTCAGTTTGTCCATGTGCGAAAGAATGTCGCTCAAATCGTGCGCGTAGCGATGAACCTCGCCGTCGGTTAGCGTGAGATTGGCCAGGCCTGCGACGTAACGGACCTGCTCGTCGGTGAGCTTCAAGCGGAAATCCTCATTCGTTGTTTGTCTTCCTTCTCGCTCTTGGCGCGAGAGGCGATGTAGAGCAGCCGGAAGATGGGGTCGGAAATTCCATCGGCATCTTCGCCGGCGGAATCGATAGCCGTGTGTGGGAGGCGGCGCGGCGCGCCAACGCGAAATTCGAGCGCTTCGATCACGCCCGGCCCGGCGATCTGTTTGATCTTGGCCAGAATCTGCGGCGCCAGCGTCGTGAGCTGATGCTGCCAGACCGCGTCCTCGACATCGACGACGAGTTTGGTGCCATAGAGCTTCAACGGCCCCGTGCGATTCGCCAGACGTTTGCCGACGGCCGAGGGCCACACGGCGACAGCCAACTCATCGGAGGAGAGCTTGGCCGCGCCGTCCTTAATTTTGGCGAGCAGTCTAGCGGTTCGTTGCATCGCAGCGGGAACTCTCGATTCTAGCACTGGCGGAACTGTAAGCCGGTTTCTGTGCCGCGATTGCGCGCGGCGGCAATCATTCCTCTGGGCCAGGCATCTCTACCTGGCTCTAGCAACCTACCCGGGCGTTTAACGGTACGGGCCGCACCTTCGCCTCTATTTGGTCTTGCTCCGCGTGGGGTTTGCCTTGCTGCCCGCGTTGCCGCCGGCACGGTGCGCTCTTACCGCACCTTTTCACCCTTACCGCGATTGCTCGCGGCGGTATATTCTCTGTGGCACTTTCCGTGAAACCCGATTTGATCGAGCCCCCCCGGCCGTTAGCCGGCACGTCGCCCTATGGAGACCGGACTTTCCTCCCGCTAGCCTCTTCGAGCGGCCAGCCAGCGATTGCCCGTTCCACCAGTGCAACATCCATTGTAGCCGCGTGATACGATCTGCGTGTGGCCGCCGCTTCCAAGACCGTTCGAGTCACCCACTGGGTGATGACAGTTGCCTTTCTCGCGATGCTGGTAACGGGAGTGGAGATTGTTATCTCCCACCCGCGATTTTATTGGGGCGAGGATGGCAACGTATACATGCCCGCGCTGTTTCAATTACCGATTCCCGCGTCGCGCGGGTCGGTGCCGACTGGCTAAGGCTACGTGCTGCCGGATCAGAACGGATGGAGCCGGTATCTTCATTTTCAGGCCGGGTGGGTGCTTGTGATGACCGGCCTGGTCTACGTGTTGCACGGCTGGCGCGCGGGACACTTTCGGCGGAACTTGTTTCCGGAGAAGGGTGAGCTTTCGGTTGGCGCGTTGATGGACGTACTGAAAAAACATCTCCGATTCGAAAGACCAGCCGAAGGCGCGCCCTACAACATCCTGCAACGGCTTACCTACTTGATCGTTGTTTTCGGACTCGTTCCCGCGATGGTTTGGACAGGCCTTGCGATGTCGCCAAGTTTCACGGCCGGCTTTCCGTTCGTCGTCGATTGGGTAGGCGGGTTCGAGTCGGCGCGGACGATACATTTCTTTGTGACCGTTGCGCTCGCGTTGTTTCTCGTCGCTCACATCGCGATGATTATTCTCGCGGGATTTAAGAGCCGGATGCGGGCGATGACGGTTGGAGTGAAGGAGACCGTATGAGCGATCAATCCAGACGGAAGTTGATTACGACGGGTGTGGCCGTTGCCGCCGGAGCTGGCGTTGCGGCGGCGGCGTCTCAGTATGGTTTGATTCCGCCGGACAGCGGCGGCTTCTACGGTCCCGGCGAAACGCTCACCTACGCGGCCCAGCGTATCTTGCGGGGCCAGTCTCCGGCGCGCGAGTTTCCGCGCGAGAAGATTTCCAAAGCGCCGTTTGCGAACGGCAAACCGCCGGCCGACAAGTTGTTCTTGAGCCACCAGGCGAACGGCTTCGTCGATTGGCGCTTGTCGATCGATGGTATGGTGTCGCGGCCGTTGTCGCTCTCGATCGAAGAGTTGAAAAAGATGCCGTCACGCAGCCAGATTACGCATTTGGCGTGTGAGGAAGGGTGGTCCTATATCGCCGAGTGGATCGGCGTGCCGTTGGCGCACGTGCTGGAGTTGGCGGGGGCCGATCTGAAGGCGAAGTATGTGGTGTATTCTTCGCCGAAGATTCAGCGCGGGCGGTACGACAGTATGGACATGGCCGAGGCGCTGCATCAACAGACGGTGGTTGCACACGGGATGAACGGCGGCGAGTTGCCGATCGGGCACGGCGGCCCGCTGCGGATGCGCGTGCCGCGGCACTTGGGATACAAGAGCGTCAAGTATTTGGCGACGATTACGTTGACCGACAGCGTGGCCGGAATCGGCAAGGGTAAGGGGTCGTCGGCCGCTGATGCGGGCTATTCCTGGTACGCGGGGATTTAGTCGTGAAGTCCGTGATATCGCGTCGTAACCTGATCACCTCCGGGGTGGCCGTCGCCGCGGGCGCGGGTGTTGCCGGGGCGGCGTCGCAATTCGGTCTGATTCCGCCGGACTGTGGTGGGATTTTCGGTCCAGGCGAAACGCTGACCTATGCGGCCCACCGATTATTGACGGGCGACTCGCTTGCTCGCGAGTTCCCGCGCGAGAAGATTTCGCCGAAGCCATTCGCAAAGGGAGCTCCTCCGTCCGATGAACTGTTTCGCTCGCATCAGGCCAGCGGGTTTTCGGATTGGAAACTGTCGGTGGACGGCATGGTTGCCCGGCCGGTTTCGTTATCGATAGCGGAGTTGAAGAAGCTGCCGGTGCGCCGCCAGATTACGCTGTTTGTGTGCGAAGAAGGGTGGTCGTACATCGCGGAATGGATCGGCGTGGCGCTTGCCGATGTGTTGGAGTTGGCCGGAGCGGATTTGAAGGCGAAGTATGTGGTCTACGCGACTCCGAAACTACAGCGGTCACGATATGACAGCGTCGATATGGCGGAAGCGCTGCATCCCCAGACCTTCGTTACGTACGGCATGAACGCGAGCGAGTTGCCGATTGGGCACGGAGGCCCGCTGCGGATGCGCCTCCCGCGCCAACTTGGCTACAAGAATTTGAAATATCTGACGGCGATTACGGTAACCGATGAGTTGTCGAAGTATGGGAAGGGAAGGGGATCATCGTCGGCGGACGGGAAATACTCCTGGTATGCGGGGATTTGAGGGAACACTCGATATAATGTGAATCAGAGGTACCCATGAACAGCGAATACGTTGAGTTCAAGAACGGTGGCTATTACGTGAAGGGAGTCCGCGTGTCGCTCGACTCCATCGTTCATTGTTTCCAACAGGGCGCGTCGCCGGAGGCTATTCAAGAGGACTTCCCGGTGCTTCAACTTTCGCAGGTATACGGAGCAATCGCGTTCTATTTAGATAACAAAGCCGAGGTAGATCGAACGATTCGGGAGTTGGAGCGCGAGGTTGCGGCATCAACGATTCCGGTGTCGGTGGCCGATCCAGAGCTGTGGGCGAAGATTGAGAAAGCGCGAGCGGCCATGGCTAACCCGCGCGCTTGAGCATTCGATTTCAAGCGGACTACGATCTTCGGGTTGCGATAGTCGAGGGAGTGAGGCGGGCGGAACCCACGATCGACTTCAGGACCGCGCACGACGCCGGGTTCTTCGGCTTGGGTGACCCAGAGGTTTTGAGACGTTGCGCGCAGGATGGTCGTGTCATCGTCTCTCACGACTGCCGAACCATGCCGGCGCATTTTCGCGATCACTTGGCGATGGGCGCAACGAGCCCCGGACTCATCGTCATTCCCCAGAGTTGCCCCATTGGTATTGCGGTGGAGAATTTGCTATTGGTTTGGTCTGTCTTCGATTCGTGCGAACTCGCAAACCGGACGTATCACGTTCCGGCGCTCGAGTTTCATCGTTTTGTTCGCTAGCGTACAGGTACTATGGTTCCATGCGCTGGATAGCTTGTTTGTGCGGTCTTGCCGTGTTCGCCCAGGATCCGTTGCCCGAGGATCGCGGGGCGGCGGGGCTGTACTTGAAGTTGAAGAAGTTGCAAACGACGGCGCGGGTCATGCACATCGTTGCGCACCCGGACGATGAGGACGCCGCCACTGTAACCCATTTGAGCCGCGGGCTCGGCGTGGAGATGACGATTCTGTCGTTGACGCGCGGGGAGAGTGGAGCGAATCTTGTTACCGGCGATTTCTTCGACCGGCTTGGCGTATTGCGCACGGTCGAGTTTCAGAAAGCCGCGAGGTACTATGACGCGCATCTGCTGTTCACGCGGGCGGTGGACTACGGCTACTCGAAGAATGTCGCCGAGACGTTCCGGCAGTGGGACCGGCGCGAAGTATTGAAAGACATGGTCCGCGCGATTCGATTCGCTCGGCCGCATGTGATTTTGTCACGGTGGCAGGGCACGCCGCGCGACGGACACGGCAATCATGAAGCGGCCGGGATTTTGTCCCAAGAGGCGTTTGCGGTGGCGGCGGACGCGACGCAGTTTCCAGAGTTGAATCTGCCGGCGTGGCAGGCGTTGAAGCTGTATTCGAACAACCGCAACGCGCTGGACGATTGGACGGTGCGCGTGGAGCATGGCGTCGTCGATCCGCTGCTTGGCCGCAGCTATTCGCAGTTCGGTCGCGAGGGCTACCGCATGCATCGTTCGCAAGGCGCCGGTGCGGCGAGCGCGCGGCCGGGGCCGTCGTACTCCTACTACAAGCTGTTGGCGTCCAAGGTCGGCGACGCCGCGAAGGAGCAGAGTTTTTTCGAGCGGTTGGATGTTTCCGATACGTCTTTCGCCCCGATGTTGCAGGCATTCGATATCGCCAAGCCAGCGGCGGTTGTGCCGTTGTTGATGAAGGCGCAACGGAACGAGAAGGTTGACGACGCGTTGCGCATGGCACTGGGCTTGCAGGTGGAAGCGCGCGTTGATTCGCGTGTGGCCGGACCGGCGTCGCCGTTTCGTGCGGCGGAGACATTCGCGCTCGCGGTTCCGGGACAGACGTTTACGGCGACGGTGAAGCTGCATGGCGGTGCTGCAACTGACATCGCGATTGCCGGGCCGCGTGGCACGACGGTGGTGTCGAAAGGCAACGGGCAGTTTGAGATTACGCTGCCGAAGGACGCGCCGTTGTCGCGCGTGCCGTGGCGGCGGAACTCGATTCGGGATACGCTGTACGAAGTCGAGCGCGCGGTGCATCATCCGGTTGTTGCGCGCGTGACGCACGAATCGGGCGTTGTGACGGAGACGCCGTTGTTAGTGACCGTGGTCGATACGCTCGGAGTGGAACGGTTGAAATCACTGGCGATTGCGCCGCCGGTCGCGGTGAAGTTCGCGACCGAAGCGGGCATTCTTCCTCTCGCCGCGTCGGCATATTCGCTGCGCTGCATTGTGCGATCGAATGTAGACGGCAAGGCGGCGGGTGTGTTGAGACTCGCACTGCCAGAGGGCTGGAAGAGCGAGCCGGCTTCATTGCCGTTTTCGTTTGAGAAAGCGCAGGAGGAAGCGGCGCTTGCGTTCCGCGTGATCGCTCCTGCGGAGCGCGGCGCGGGCGAAGCATTGATACGCGCGGTGGCTCAATATGACGGCGGCGCGTATGAGGCGAGTTTCGATGAGATTGGCGAATCGATGTACATGTCGGCGCCCGCGCGGCACATGGTGCGGTCGATCGATGTGCGTGTGGCCCGTGGCTTGCATGTCGGGTATGTGATGGGTACTGGCGACGATGTTCCGGAAGGGCTGCGGCAGTTGGGTGTGCCGGTCGACCTGCTCGATCGCGATGCGCTGGCGTCGGCCGATTTGAGCAAGTATTCGACGATCCTGCTCGGCATCCGCGCGTATGCGGTGCGAAGCGATGTGCGCACCTACAATGCGCGGCTGCTCGACTACGTCGCCAAAGGCGGTGTGCTTGTCGTGCAGTACAACACGCCTGAATTCGATCGGAATTACGGGCCGTATCCGTACACGATGGGGCGCAATCCGGAGGAGGTGAGCGAAGAAGATTCGCCTGTCGAAATGCTGGATCGCAACGACCCTGTGTTTACCGCGCCTAATCGAATTTCAAATGACGATTTCGGCGGCTGGGTGGAGCAGCGGGGATCAAAGTTTTTGACGACGTGGGATCCGCGCTACAAGGCGTTGATCGAGACCCACGACACGGGCCAAGCGCCGCAGAAGGGCGGTTGGTTGACGGCGAGGCACGGCAAGGGCATGTATGTCTATTGTGCGTATGCGTGGTACCGGCAGTTGCCGTATGCGGTGCCGGGCGCGGCGCGGTTGTTTGCGAACTTGGTGAGCCTTGGAGCGGCGGAGAGTTCATGGCGCGCGCAATGATTCTGGGCTGTTTGCTGCTGAGCGGCTGCGCGAAGTTTTATCGATACGAGCGTTTGGAGCATCAGGATGTCGTCGTGCCGCCGCGATTGAAGAGCGCCGACATTGGCAAGCCGGTGACGGTGAAATTGCGAGGTTTGCCGTGCGAGATTTCGACGGCGTCGCTGCGCTTATCGAAGGGGCGGTTGACCTTGGAACCCGTAGGACAGGACCAACCCACGCGCGCGCCATTGGCGGTGATCGAGGACTTGCACAAGTTTCGAGCGAAATTGGATGATTGCGTGCCGGATGCACTGCAACACGTGGTGACAAGCATGCCGATGTCGACGTGGCTGGCGCATCAGTTCTTATATGGCGGATCGCTCGATGTGCGCGCACCGCTCCATTTTTCGTACGTCGGGCCGGCGCCCGGCGGGAATGCTGTGATTCAATCGCGGTATCGAGTGGGCGCGTCGATTGAACGTGTGAGCGGCGATGAGACGCCGCTCGATGCGTTCGCGCGGCGATTCAAGGTGTTTCGATTGCTGTATCTGTCACGCGGCGCGGATGCGAATCACGCGGAGATCTTGGTTGGTGCGTCGTCGCGCGAAGCGCTGCGGGGCGCGACGGGATCGTGCGCGGTCGATGGAACAAGTTTCGGATGTTTTGTTTTGCAGAAAGGCGCGGTGTTGCGGCCCGAGGTGCCCCTGACGATCGACGGCAAACCGATCTTTGCGCCGCTGCACGCCGCGGCGCGCGAGGTTGCAAAGGCGAAGATCGTTTCCTTCAAACGCAACGGCGTGCCGGTGCGCGCAAGCGGAAAGGCGACGCCGGAGCAATTGCTGTTGATGGGCGGCGAGGAGATCTGGACGGTTACGCCAAAGCCGCGCGGCAAAACTGCAGGCACTTCTTGATTTCGGTCAGCGCGTCGGAACCGTCGGGCGTGTTGTATTCGTACTCAACCGATCCGTAGAACTTGTACTTGTTCTTCCGCGTCGTTTGCAGGATCTGCTTGAGCGGCGTGTCGCCTTTGCCCCAGGGCATGTTGGGTCCGCCGCCACCCGGACCTTGCAGGTTGGTCTCTCCGCCGGGCCCCTTTCGGTCCTTCAAATGCAGGCTCGCGATGCGGGACGCGTACTTCACCATGACGGGAACGGGGTCTTTGCCGGTGACGCCCATGAAGTGCCCGATGTCGAAATTCAGCATCGTATATTTGGAGGCGCCGAGCGCTTCGTCGAAGTGCGAATCGCCGCCTTGTCCGTGAGTGTGGAAGGCGATAGCGATCTTGCGGCGCGAAGCAAAATCAGCGACGCGTTTGATGAACGCGCCGTCGGTTGGCATCTCCATCGTGATGTGATTGGCGCCGAGCGTGGAAGCGACGTTCCAGATGTACTCGTACTCGTCGTCGGACATGGTCATCGCCGGCGGAAGTTTGAACGGGTAGATCTTCACGCCGGCGTCTTCGTACATTTTGCGCAGTGCTTTGTACTTGTCCATCGATACCGACAACCGCCACTTTTTCGTTTCCTCGGCGGCCTGTTGCATGGCGGCGCGTTGTTCGGGCGTCATCTGCGGACGGCCTCCGCCGGCTTTCTGTTTCGGCGCGTTGGCGGGGCGAGGGCCACCGGGTCCGAAGGCCATGCGCGTGCCGCTGGATGGCGCACCGGCGAAGCCCTCCGCATTGTTGCTCATGAGCTCAACGCCGCTGAAGCCGCATTCCAGCGTGTGCTTCAACGTCTCCTCCGCACTGCCGTTGAGCGAGCGAAAGCTGTATGTGATGACGCCGATGTTGACGCCTCTAATCGTTGAATTCGGTTTGGCCATCAGCAGCGCGGCCGTGGAGGCCAGCGCGATTTTTCCGATGTTTCGTCGTGTGTAGAGCATGATGTTTACTCGGGAAATGATATCCTTCCAATCCTATGCGTTTTGCAATCTTTTTGTCGATGGTCTTGATTGCGGCCGACGAGCCACTCGGCTCGCAGCTCTACAAGAAGCATTGCGCGTCGTGTCACGAAGCCGCGGGCAACAATCGCATTCCGCCGCAATCGGCGCTGCGGCAGTTGACGAGCGCGGGGATTCTAAAGGCGATGGAAGTCGGTGTGATGAAGCCGCAGTCGGCCGGGATGAGCCGGTCGGAGCGGCGCGCAGTGTCTGCGTGGTTGGGGAAAGCGGGGGCGTCGTCGATTGCCGCGGATCGCTTGAAGAATCGCTGTGCGCCGGCACTGCAAGCGGCGGTTGGCGGCGAATGGACGTCGTGGGGAGGCGCGTCGAATTTACGCTATCAGACGGCGCCGGGTCTGTCGGCGCCCGACGTTCCGAAGCTGAAATTGAAGTGGGCGTTCGGCGTGCCGGATGCGACCGTGATTCGTTCGCAGCCAGCCGTCGCGAATGGCCGCGTGTACTTTGGCACGCAAGAGGGGGTGATCTATTCACTCGACGCGGCGACGGGTTGCACGCATTGGGCTACGGAGGTTACGTCGCAGGTCCGGAGCGGGATCGTCATCGCGAACGGCAACGTGTTTGCCGGAGACGTGAGCGGGCGCATTTACTCGATTAACGCCACGAGTGGCGTCCCGAACTGGCAGGTGAAGGCCGATGAACATCCGGCAACGATGGTTACCTCAACGCCGGCGTATCATGACGGCAAGTTGTACGTTGGTGTTGCATCGTACGAAGAAGCCATTGCGGTGACACCGGGCTACGCATGCTGCACGTTTCGCGGCAGTGCGATGGCGCTGGACGCGGCGACCGGAAAGGTGCTCTGGAAGACGTACGCAATCGGCGACGTGCCGAAGCCGCGCGGTGTAACGAAAAAGGGCGCGAAGTCGATTGGACCATCAGGTGCGGGCATATGGGCGGCGCCAACCATCGACGCTGCGGCGCGGCTCGTCTATTTCATGACCGGCGACAATTACTCCGATCCGCCGACCCTGACGAGCGATGCGTTGTTGGCGCTCAACATGGATACGGGGAAGATCGAGTGGTCGAAACAGTATTTGGCTAACGACGCCTACAACAGCAGTTGCCCACTGCCCGATGGCGTGAACTGTCCCGATTCCAACGGGCCCGACTTTGATTTCGGCGCGTCGGCGATTTTGATCGAGAAGCCGAGGCTGTTGTTGATCGCGCAGAAGTCGGGAGAGGTGCGTGGCGTCGATCCAGCTAAGAAGGGTGAGATCGTGTGGAACACGCGGATTGGCAAGGGTGGGGTGCTTGGCGGGATACAGTGGGGACCGGCTTCGGATGGAAAAATGATGTACGTCGCATTGTCGGACGTAGCGTTCACGAGGAGACGCATCGGTAACGGCAACGATGTCCGTGTGGAGAACGATCCGAAGGCTGGCGGCGGCCTCTTCGCGTTGCGGGCCGATAACGGTGAACGCATGTGGATGGCCGCGCCCGCGGTCTGCGGCGACCGGCCGTTGTGCTCGCCGGCGCAGTCGGCGGCCGTGACGGCGATGCCGGGTGTGGTCTTTTCCGGCGCGATGGACGGGCACTTGCGCGCGTATTCAATGAGCGATGGTAAAGTGATCTGGGACTTCGACACGGTGCGCGATTTTGCGACGATAAATGGCGTTGCGGCGCGCGGTGGCGGAATCGACGGCGGCGGCGCGGTGGTTGCGGGCGGGATGGTTTTTGCGGGATCGGGGTATGCGCAGTTCGGTGGAATGCCGGGAAACGTCATAATGGCGTTCAGCGTTGATGGCCGTTGATAGACCCTATTCAAATCTTCAATTTGACGGAATGGCCGCACTTGGATACCCTCGGGGTTCCGCTGTTCGATCTCTATGCCATTCCGCCGATACGAGTTGGGCGCTGCCTACGACGAGATGTTTCGTCGCCTCAGTGAGCCGCGAGAGCACTACGAGGAGCTATTCAAACGTATCAGCGATTTGCCGGCGGCTGAATTGAAGCGCCGCAAACAAATTGCCGATCAGGCGTTTCTGCATCAAGGGATTACTTTCACCGTTTACGGCCGCGATGAGGGCACAGAGCGAATCATCCCGCACGACCTGCTGCCACGCATCATCACAAACGCGGAGTGGCGCGTTATCGAACGAGGGCTTGAGCAGCGCATCCGCGCGCTGAACGAGTTCCTACGCGATATCTACAACGAAGGCCGGATCTTGAACGAAGGCATCGTTCCGCGCGAGATGATCTATAGCTGCAAACACTTTCGTAGGGAGATGCGCGGCATACCGGTGCCGAAGAATGTATATGTCACGGTGGTCGGTACAGACTTGATTCGCCTGCCGAATGGTGAGTTTTGTGTGTTGGAAGACAATCTGCGCGTGCCTTCCGGTGTTAGCTACATGCTGACAAGCCGGCAGGTGATGAAGCGCGTTTTTCCGGAACTCTTTCAGACGTGCGATGTGCGGTCGATCGATCACTATGCGCAAGCGCTGCTGGCGACGCTGAGTTCGCAAGCACCGGATGGCCGCGGCGATCCGACGGTGGTGCTGCTGTCGCCGGGCGTCTACAACTCGGCGTATTTCGAGCATTCGTTCCTGGCGCGCCAGATGGGAGTGCAGCTTGTCGAAGGACGCGATCTGGTGGTGCATGACGCGATCGTCTTTATGCGAACGACGGGCGGCTTGCGGCGTGTCGATGTGATTTATCGCCGCATCGACGACGACTTCATCGATCCGTTGGCGTTTCGCGGCGATACCATCCTCGGCGTTCCCGGACTCTTCAACGCCTATCGCGCTGGCAACGTGACGCTGGCTAATGCGATCGGAACCGGCGTAGCCGACGACAAGGCATTGTACGCGTACGTGCCGGCGATCATCGGCTTCTATCTTCGCGAGAAACCGATTTTGAATAACATCGAAACGTTTCTTTGTTCCGATTCTTCGCAGCGTCAACACGTGGTCGCGAACCTGGAAAAGCTTGTTGTCAAAGCGGTGGGCGAGTCGGGTGGCTATGGGATGTTGATCGGCCCGCATTCGACGGAGAAAGAGCGCGAAGAGTTCCGTTTGCGTATCGAAGCGGAACCGCGCAACTACATCGCGCAGCCGACGATCAGCCTGTCGGCCGCGCCGTGTTTCATCGAAGGCGGCGGAATTGAGCCAAGGCACATCGATCTGAGGCCTTACGTTTTGCACGGTGAGAAGACGACAATCGTCCCCGGAGGCCTGACGCGCGTTGCCTTGCGCAAGGGTTCGCTGGTCGTCAATTTGTCGCAGGGAGTAGGGAGCAAGGACACGTGGGTGCTCAACTAATGCTCTCTCGCGTTGCCGATAACTTGTATTGGATGGCGCGGTATTTGGAGCGCGCCGAACACACGGCGCGAGTGTTGGACGTGCATCTCACGCGGATGCTGGAAGAGTATGGCGGCGAATCGCGCGAAGCGTGGGACGGGTTGATAGAGAGCCTTGGACTGAAGGCGCCCGAGGGACTTGACGAACACTCGTTCGGCCACTGGCTGACGTTCGACATCGCGCACCAATCGTCGATCGTGTCCTGCATCATGTCGGCGCGCGACAACTCGCGGCAAGTGCGCGAGCAGATCAGTTCGGAGATGTGGGAGCAACTCAACCGCCTGTTTCATCGTGTCCGGTCGGCGTCGTTGACCGAAGCGTCGTCGAGCGCGCAACAGGATTTCCTCAACGAGGTGAAAGAGGCCGCGCATCTTTTTCAGGGCATCACCGATTCGACGATGAATCACGGCGAGGGATGGCAGTTCATTCAGATCGGGCGATTTCTTGAGCGCGCGGTTTCGGTGGCGAGTCTGATAGGCGTGCAGTATCGCGATGAGGAGCACCTGGAGGGTATCGCGGTGTTGAAGTCGTGCACGGCTTTCGAGGCTTACTGCAAGGTGTACACGGCCGATGTGCGGCCGATGCAGGTCGCCGATTTTCTGCTGCTCAACGCCGAGTTCCCGCATTCGGTGCGATTCGCGGCCGATCAAATCGAGACAGCGCTGAAGACGCTGCCGCTCGCCAATGAGCGTAAGACGGGCGGCAAGCCGTTGCGGCTTGCGGGTAAACTGAAGGCCACGCTGTCGTTCAGTGAAATGGAAGAAATCTACGATTCGAACTTGCAGCCCTTCCTCGCTGACATGGAGCGCCAGTTTTCTCAGGTCCACAACGCCATGCATCAAATCTACGTCGACTATCCCGTTGAAGCGGCGATCGAGAATCTAACAACACATGTTCTATTCGATCCGGCACGTGACCCGGTTTCACTACAGTGCGGCCGTCAGCGAGAGCTATATGGAAGTCCGTATGCGCCCGCGAAGCGATGGCAATCAGAGATGTTTGCAGTTCGATTTGCGCGTGACACCCCGGGCCAAGGTCGGCTCCTACCGGGATCACAACGGCAATCAAGTTCATTATTTCGATGTTCCCGCGCCCCACACCAAGCTCAGCGTGCTGGCTGAAACCGTCGCCGAAGTTGTTGAGCCGCCGGAGTTGCCGGAGGCTCTGCCGCTGAGCGCGTGGGACGAAGTGGACCGAATCTACAACGATGCGGAGTATTGGGATTTTCAAAACCCAAGCCGCTTTGCGCATCCGACGAAATTGCTTGTCGACCTCGCCGCTGAGCTGTGAGTTGTTCGGCGTGAAGATCCCTTGAATCTGTTGCGTGAAATCAACGGCTCACTTTTCCGCTGGTTCGAATATGCGCCGAAAACTACGGCGGCCGACTCGCCGATCGACGTGTCGCTGGCGAGCCGCAAGGGCGTGTGCCAGGACTACTCGCACGTGATGATTGCGCTAGTGCGCAGCCTGAATATTCCCTGCCGATATGTGAGCGGTTATTTGTTTCCGCGCACGAAGCTGGAAGAGCGTAGCGCATTGGGAGCGACCCACGTATGGCTGGAAGCTTGGCTTCCGGACCTTGGATGGGTGGGCTTCGATCCGACTAATAACGAGCTTTGCAACTCTCGCCATATCCGCACCGCGGCCGGTCGCGATTACGCCGATGTGCCGCCGACGAAGGGCGTCTTCAAGGGCAGGGCATCCAGTGGGTTGAGCGTCGCAGTGCGCGTGTCGCCGACCGATGCGCCGAATGACGACCGTGACGATTTCGTGCTGATAGGCGCGGCGATGACAGAATCGCAGACGATAGACGACGCAAGCTGGGAAGCACAGCGGCAGCAGCAACATAATGGTTTATCCGCCCATGCGATTCAAGCCGTCCAGCGCCGCGGTCTTGTAGCACTCGGCCAGCGTCGGGTAGTTGAAAACCGTGTTGAGGAAGTAATCGATCGTACCGGTTGAAGCTCAACACCGCTTGGCCGATATGAACGAGTTCGCTGGCGCCTTCGCCCATTACGTGCACGCCGAGCAGTTGTTTCGTTTCCGAATGAAAGATGAGCTTGAGCATGCCGGTGTTGTCGCCGATGATCTGCCCGCGCGCGATCTCGCGATAACGCGCCTTGCCGACTTCGTAGGGAATATTAGCCTGCGTCAACTCCTCTTCGCTGCGGCCGACCATCGAAATTTCCGGAATCGTGTAGATGCCGTACGGGAACAACGACGGCACCGAAACCGCGGGCACGCCGAATGCGTGGCACGCGGCCAGGCGGCCCTGCTCCATTGATGTGGACGCTAGACTTGGGAAGCCGATGACATCTCCAACGGCGTATATGTGCGGTACATCGGTTTGATAATGCGCGTTGACTTTTACGCGGCCGCGGTCGTCCGGCGAGAGCCCAGCGTGTTCGAGGCCGAGCCTCCAGGTGTTGCCGGTGCGGCCGATCGAATAGAGCACTTTCTCCGCGACAACTTGTTTGCCGCTCTGCAGACCGATCTTAACTCGCGTGCCATGATCGTCGATGAGTTTCTCAATCGACGAAACCTCTTCGCCCAGCCGCAGCGTGACGCGGTTCTCGCGCATCTGATAGGCCAACGAGTCGGCGATCTCGTTGTCGACGAAATCGAGCAGAATCGGCCTCTTATCGATCAATGTGATGCGGACGCCCAGCGCGGCAAAGATCGTCGTGTACTCCGAGCCGATCACGCCGGCGCCGACAACGGCGAGCGTTTTCGGCAATCGCGAAAGGTTGAGAATTTCATCGCTCGTAAAGATCGTCTCGTGGTCGAATGGGATCGCGTCGCTTTTGGTAGGCGCGGTGCCTACGGCGATGATAATTTTTCCGGCGGTCAACTCTTGCGAGCCGTGATTCTCTGACGATTCGACGCGCACGCGATGGGCGTCGGCGAACGAGCCCCAACCTTCGAGAAGATCGACACCGTTGCGCGTCACCTGGTGGCGCGTAACGTCCTGCTCATGCTTGATCACCAGGTTCGTGCGAAACAGCAGGTCCTGCATCGTGATGTTCTGTTTCACCGAATAGGACGAGCCATAGAAGCTGCGCTCGCGATACCCGGACAAGTGCATCACCGCTTCGCGAAGCGTCTTGCTCGGGATCGTGCCGGTGTTGATGCAGACGCCGCCGAGTACGGTCTTCTTTTCGACGATCGCGACTCGTTTACAGAGCTTCGCGGCTTGGATCGCCGCTCGCTGGCCACCCGGCCCCGAACCGATCACGATCAAATCATAGTCGTACTGTGGCATTCCCCGAAGCTCCCTTGGCACTGCAAATTTCCATTATCCAACGGGCGGGCCATAATAAATCGTGCCCGAGTATCCCGACATCACCGTATACATCGAAGCGCTTGCCGCGCGGGTGCGGGATCGCCCGTTGTGCGGCGTGCGCGTCGTGTCGCCGTTTCTCATTCGCACTTATAAGCCGCCGCTCGACACATTGATCGGAATGCGCGTCGTGCGACTGAAGCGAGTCGGCAAACGGATCGCATTCGGCTTCGAAGGGGATCGCTGGCTCGTTCTACATCTGATGATCGCCGGGCGGCTGCATTGGAAGGATGCCGTGCGTCGAGCAAAGCGCGCAGCCATCTGGCCGCTTTCGATTTCGAAAACGGGACGCTGACGCTGACCGAGGCGGGTACAAAGCGCCAAGCGGCGATTCACATTTTTGATTCGGAGGCGGGAATCGCGGCGATCGACCCGGGCGGGCTAGAAGTCTTTTCGGCGACGATCGGCGAGTTCCGCGCGCGTCTGACCGCATCGAACCACACGTTGAAACGCGCTTTGACCGATCCGCATATCTTGAGCGGCATCGGCAACGCCTTCAGCGATGAAATCTTGTTGCATGCGCGCCTGAGTCCGGTAGCCTTGACGCGGAAACTCGACGACGCGCAGATCGTCCGTTTGTTCGATTCGATCAAAGACCGGCTGACTTTTTTCACCGATCTGCTTCGTGCGCAGTGTAGCGGCGGCTTTCCGGAAAAGGTCACGGCGTTTCGCCCCGAGATGGCGGCGCACGGCAAGTTCAAACAGCCGTGCCCACAATGTTCGACACCGATACAGCGAATCGTTCATGCGTCGAACGAATCGAATTACTGCCCGGCGTGCCAGACCGGCGGCAAGCTGCTGGCCGATCGCGCGCTGTCGCGTCTGCTCGGCAAGGACTGGCCAAAGACATTGGAGGAGATGGAACTCAGGGCCTCACGTCAACGCGAATGAAATTGCTCGTACGGCGTCCGCTGGCGACCTCGGCGGTCGTCGTGCCCGCGGGGCAATCGGCCGGAATCCGCGCATTGATCCGCCAGAGACCGAGCGTCTGTCCGCGATAAACGACCTCCGCAATTTGATTGCAGATTCTAACCTCGTGCGACGGCGCGATGCCCGTGCCCCAGAGTTCGATTGGATCGCCGGCGCGGCCCGAGGGCGTTGTGGCAAAAAGGCCGGGCGACGTGAATGCGACAGGTACTTCGACCGAGTGAACGGTCTGACCGCCGCGCTCGAACGCAACCGCGCCGCGCGAGAGTTGTTCGGGCACGCGGATGGTCCACTGCGTTGGGCTTTGATAGAACGTCGGCGCCTCGCGGCCGTCGATGAGAAAGCGCTGGCCGGTGAGATCTCGGCCGAAGATGGTGACGATCTCGCCTGGCGCGATGGATCCGGTGAGAAAGCTTGCGGCATTGGTGATCGAAAATGCGGAGAAGGGAACAGGGTCCGCGCGGAACCACGCAACGGAGGCATCGTGGTCGCTGACGCGCACGCCGAAGTTCAAATCGGCGCGAAGCGATTCAGGCCAGTCGGCGTTGCTGCGCGTGTAGGCCGCGCGCGTAATGATCGCGCGCATGCCCGAGCTGAGCAAAACGTGATCGAGCGTCTGCGTGAGTCCATTAAACACGTACGAGTACTCGTCGCCGTTCTTGAGTAGCGGACTAACGCTTGTCAGGTTTAAGCCTTGCGCCATCATGCCGATGAGTTCGTCGTGGGCAACGGCGTTGAAGTCGCCGATGATCATGTACGGCACGTTGTCGCCTTGAATGCCGCGCGCGATACGATTGATGCTCTCGGCTTGTTGTCGGCGCTTGAGCGCGACCGCCGGATCGTCGGCGTTGATCAGCGACCGCATGTGAATATTTAGCACGGCGAATTGCAACGGCCCAACGCGCACGTTGAGGCGATAGGGCTGGCGATCGTGAATCGGATCTTCGATCGGGAATGCCGTCGTTACAGTGACGCTCGAAGTCTTGACCAGGTAGCCGCACGCGATGCCGGACGGATCGTTCGTGCTCGATACGAACGCTCGATAGCCGCTGAGTTCCGTCGCGACGCGTTCGAGCGCCGCCGGGCTGCCAACTTCCTGCACCGCGAGGATATCGGGCGACCGCAGCGTCTCGACAACGAACTTCTTCAGTTTTGCCACGCGCGCATCGAAGCTAGTTTGTGTTGCGAAAAATCGTTGCAAATTTAGGCTCGCGACGGTAAACTCGCCTTGCGCCGCCGTCGGAACTGGGGGTGGCGGCACGTCGGCTTCGAGCGTAATCGCGACGCCGCCTTCGAGAACAATCGTGTAATGACGCGCGCCGAAGTCAAGCGGTCCGGCGAGACCAGCCACCGCCTTTCCGGCGCGCAGATCGACCGGCTGGTTTGTGATGCCACGCGAGTCGACGCGCAATACCGGCCACGTGCCGCCATCGGCGCGCAGGAACGGTCTGGCCGCCGTTGTGCTGACGAAGAAGATGCCATTCGATGTCGACGTACCCGCGGTTTCGCTGAGCGTTCCGCCAGTGGGCGAGTTCAAGATTGCTCCGGGCACTTGCACGCGCATGCCTTCGTAACGTTCCCAGTTCGGAACGGCGAGCGGAACGGCAGCCGGAAGCGCCTGACTCGCACTAAGCAACGTCACTGTCGGGCTCGTGATTTCAGTGAGTGGCGGGCTGGCAAGATCAGCTGCCGGCCGAAACTCGGTGACAACGCCTTCAACATCGACGAGGTTGCCAACGGCTGCTTCGGGAGGCGGAGCGGTCGACGTGAACACGAGCAGCCCTTCGCTCGTGCGATCGTCGCTGTCTTGGTCGGCCGGCGCCGATTGAATGTAGAAGCTGGACGCCCGCCGCGCATAGACGATGCCGCGCGTGATCACGCGCTTGCCTTCGTGCGGCGAAACATCGCCGGGGCCTTGAATGGCCGATATCGAAAGCCGTACAGCTTGCGGCGGAGGCGTCGAGCAATCGGTGCGCGGAGAAGCGGAGTTGCGCGGGTTCGGTGCGCCTGCGACAAAGTCGGCGTTGTTGTTGTTTGTATCGGTGCAGCCGGCGTTGATGCGAATCGCCGCCAACGTGTTTGACAAGTCGCGTGTGGGCGCCGTTTCGGATTCGTTCGCCGTCGCGCCGTAGCCGACAAGGTCGATGACGGACTCGCCGTTGACGAGCCGGACCTTGCCCGAGGCGGCGCCGAGCGCGAGCGTGCCGGTAACGTCGGGGCGGGGAAGATCCTGCGTGCCGCCCGCGCCCGCGGCGAGTTGCACAAGGTAGTAACGGCCCGGTTCGATCGCGCCTGTCAACGACGACGACTGCCAAGTCGTACCCGTTGCGGACGCGTATTGTACCGACCAGCCAGTCACCGAAACCGTTTCGCCGCCGCGATTGAAAAGCTCGACAAAATCGTTTCGAAACGTCGCGCCCGCATTGCCACCTCCGCCGTACACCTGGCTGATAACGATTTGCGCGTCGAGGGAAAGCGTCGCGAAAAGCAGGAATCTCATCGAATATATTCTGGCACCACGCCGCGCAGTTTTCGCCACACGGCTTGGCACGCATCAAGCGTTCGCGCATCGAGCGGGCCTTCGCGCGCGGCTGCGATATTGGCAGTGAGGTGGCGCATTTGCGAAGCGCCGACTATGATTCCGGTCGCTGTCGAGTGATGCAGAATCCAATTCAGCGCGATCGAAACCAAACTGCGGCCTGACTCGCCGGCCGCGCAGGCGAGTTCGGCGACGGCATCAAACTGCGCTTCGTTCCAGAAGCGGTCCTGGTACATCTTGTTCCCGTCAAAGCGCGATCTTTCGATCGGCGCCGACTGATTGTGTTTGCCTGTCAGCAGCCCGCCCGCGAGCGGATTGTAGACGAACGACGACACGCCGTAGCGCTTGCACATCGGCAACAGTTCGGCCTCGATCGCGCGCGTGGTGACGTTGAACATCGGCTGGCAGATGTGCACGGGCCGGTAGCCGTTGCGTTCGGCGATGTTGCGCATCTCGACGATCTGCCAGGCGCCGAAGTTCGAAACCGCCGGATATCGAACCTTGCCCGCTTTCACCAGCGAATCCATGGCGTCGAGCGACTCTTCGATCGGAACGTCGTGATCCTGCATGTGGAAGTAGTAGACGTCGATGTAGTCCGTCCCGAGGCGCCGCAGCGAAGCGTCGCACTGTTTCAAGATCGCTGCTCGCGACAGGCCCTTGTCGTCGGGGCCGTCGCCCATCGCGCCGCGCACCTTCGTCGCTAGGACAAACTTGTCACGACGGCCTTTCATCGCCCGGCCTGTGATCTCTTCCGAAACGCCTTTGTTGTAGACGTTCGCCGAATCGAAAAAATTGATGCCGTTGTCGAGCGCGAAGTCGGCCATCGCGTGCGACGACGATTCATCGGCTTGACCGCCAAAAGTCATCGTGCCGAGGCAGAGGCGCGATACCTTGAGATCCGTTCCGGGGAGTTGTACGTGGTTCATTGCTTCAAATGTTTTTCGATTTCTGCGGCGACCTGTTGCGCCAACGCTTCGTAACCGGCTGGCTCAAAATGCACGTTCGGTTTCGCGAGCAACTTCGCCTGCTGCGGCTTCACGAAGCCGTACAGATCGACGACCGGAATACCGTGTTTTTTCATCACTCGCAGAGCGGCGTCATTGTATTTCACGTCGTCGCCCGGCACGCGCGGCGGGCTGAGTTTCCCGTCGGGCACCGGCGTTGTTGTGGCGTAGGTCACCTTCGCGCCGGACTTCGTCAGCTTTGTCGCGATGCGATCGAGATTCAACTCGTACTGCTCGACAAGTAGCTGATGTTTGCCATCGTCCATTCGTCGCAAGTCGTGCAACCCGAAGTTGAAGTGGATAACGGCCCAACTTTCTTTGCCGAGCCACTCCTCCAGCTTCGCCACGCCGTTTGAGGAGTGCGCCGCGTTGCCGGGGTTGTGCGTGACGACCGCCTTGCCCGCAAGTAATTTCGTCAAGGGCGGCGTATAGCCAATCGAAATTGAGTCGCCAATGATGAGGACCTTGGGCGACTGCGCCGCTAGCACGGCGCCGAAAAACCAGAGTGCAAATCGCATCTAGCGATTGTAACGATACTGAAGCCAGCCAGCGATGGTCTTGCCATCGACGATACCGCCCTCACCGATCATCGCCTTCATTTCACGCGCGGTGAACCACTTTGATTCTATGCGTTCGTCGCCAATAAAATTGGTCTTTCCCTGCTTCAAATCGCGTGCCAGATAAACGTGGATCTTCTCGTCGACAAATCCCGGCGTCGGATAGTAGGCCAGCAGTTTCGTCCACGTTTTTGCGGTTAGGCCGGTTTCCTCTTTCAACTCGCGCTTGGCCGCCTGTAGCGGTGTTTCGCCTGGATCGATGCGCCCCGCCGGCGCTTCCCAAAGGAAGGCCGACGCGGGCAAACGATACTGCCTCGCCAACAATACTCGGCCCTTTTCGTCGACCGGAATCACGGCCGCGCTTCCCGGATGCCGAACAATCGAGCGCCGGATTTCGTGCCCGCCCGATTCGACGAAGGTCTCTTCGGTTACCCGGAAAATCGGGCATCGGTAAATCTCTTTGTTCATGGACGTAGCGCCTTTCGGAACTGATCGTAGGGAAGGGTATTCAACACATCGGGCTGCGTCAGCCAACCGCGACGCGCCATGCGCACGCCGTAAGTCATGTTCGCCATGTGTTTGGGATGATGCGCGTCGGTTGAAATCGTGAAGCGACAGCCTTTGCTCTTGGCGATACGAATCAACGACGCGTGCAGATCGAGGCGTTCGGGGCTGGCGTTGATCTCCATCGCAACTCCTTTCGCTGCGGCCGCTTTCGCGATCCGCTCGAAGTCGTAAACGAAAGCGTCGCGATGCAGCAGCACGCGGCCAGTGGGATGGCCGATGACTTTGACGTGCGGATTCTCCAGGCAGGCCAAATAGCGATCGGTCATCTCCGAGGCTTCGAGGTTCATGTAGCTGTGGACAGAGGCGACGACGAGGTCGAGCTGGCTAAGCGCCTCGTCGTTCAGATCCATGCGCCCGTCCTTCAAAATGTCGCACTCCAGACCCGACATAACGCGAATAGCCAGCGCCGAGTGATCGAGAGCGCGCACACGCTGCGCGAACGCGATGCAGCGCGTCTCGTCGAGGCCGTTGGCCATCGCTAGCGCTTTCGAGTGATCGGTGATCGCGATGTACTCGTAGCCATGGCCGCGCGCCGTTTCCGCCATCTCCTCAAGCGACGCGCGGCCGTCGGACTCGCGCGTGTGCATGTGAATGTCGCCTTTCATCTGGCCCAGCTCGAGTAGCACGGGAAGAGCTTTGTTTTCGGCTGCGTCGATCTCGCCCTGGTTCTCGCGCATCTCGGGAGGGATCCAGGCGAGCCCCAGTTTGTTGTAGATCTCTTCTTCGGTTTCCGACGCCACGCGCGAATTACCTTCTAGCGTGAATAGTCCGTATTCATTGAGCGTGAAGCCCAGCTTCAACGAGCGCTGCCGCAGAGCGACGTTGTGTTCCTTCGAGCCGGTGAAGTACTGCATGGCCGCTCCGAAGCTCTCGGTGGGCAGAGTGCGCACGTCCACTTGAATGCCTTCGACGCCGACCTTCGCCGACGCCTTATTCTCGCCCTTCGCCAACATGTCCTGGATCTTGCCGTGCGCGGCGAATCGGTCGAGCGCCTTTACCGGATCGGGGCCGGTCACCAGCAGATCGAGATCGCCGACGGTCTCTTTGCCGCGCCGAAACGATCCAGCCGTGGTTACCCGGTCGACACCTTCGGTCTCACGCAGATACTGGCTCAACTCCGTGGCGATCTGCTCGGCGAAGTTGAGAAGAAAGCGGCCCGCGGTCTTGCGGTACTGCTCAATACCGCGCAGAACCTTTTCTTCGAGCTTCGCGCCCAGCCGCGGCAGTGTGCGGATCTTCTGCTCTTCGGCCAAGCGCTTCAAATCGTCCAGCGTGGAAATGCGAAACGTCTCGATTAACAGCGCGATGGTCTTCGGCCCGAGCCCCTGAATCCGCAGCATCTCCAGCGCCGTCGGCGGATACTTCTCAAGCAGCAGGTCACGACGTTCGAACGATCCGCGTTTGTCGAGTTCCTCCAGCACGCTCGCGATTCCCTTGCCGATGCCCGGAATATCGGTGACCTTCCGCGCGGGGTCGTGCAGGATCGAAGCGACACGCTCCGGATAGCCTTCAATCACCGACGCCGCATTGCGGAACGAGCGGATGCGAAAGCCGTCCTCCGCCGCGATTTCCATCAAATCGGCGGTTTCGGCGAGGATGCGGGCGAGCTCGATGTTTTCCATGCGTGTCCTCTCATGATAGAGTAGGCGGCTGATGAGACCGAAACTCCTGTTGTTGTTCGCGATACCCGCCGCCGCCATCTTGTTGATGGGGCAAGCGGAGAAGAAGAAGAAAGCCGGTAACGACCGCTGGAATCAGCCGGTCGGATATTCCGACACGCCGGTGATTCCCGAGCAGAAGTGGAAGGTGCACGACATCGACCGCCCGCGCCCGCGTCAAATCACACCCGGCGCGATGCCTACGAATCCGCCGTCCGATGCTGTTGTTTTGTTCGATGGCAAAGACCTTTCCCAGTGGGAGTTCCGCGGCAAGCGCGGGCAACCGGCGAAGCCGTGGAAAGTAGAAAACGGCTACTTCGAAGTGGTCGGCGGCGCCGGCGACGCGATGACAAAAGAGAAGTTCGGCGACATGCAGTTGCACATCGAATGGGCGTCGCCGAGTGAAGTGCTCGGCAACTCGCAGATGCGCGGCAATAGCGGCATTCTGATCATGGGTCGTTACGAGATCCAGGTGCTCGATAGCTGGGAAAATCCGACGTACGCCGACGGTCAGGCTGGATCGATTTACGGCCAGTGGCCGCCACTGGTGAACGCCATCAAGAAGCGCGGCGAGTGGAACTACTACGACATCATTTTTGAAGCGCCGAAGTGGGAAGGCGACAAGATGGTGAAGAACCCCTACGCAACGGTGTTCCACAACGGCGTGTTGCTGCATCACCGGCAGAAGATGATCGGGCCGATGGCGCACCGCGTCGTCGCCAAGTTCCAGCCGCACTCGACCGAAGAACCGCTCATGCTGCAGGACCACAACGAACCCGTTCGCTATCGCAACGTTTGGGCTCGCAAACTGCGGTCCTACGATCAGCCGTAGCGGCGGCGTGATAGGCTGTCTAGCGATGCGCATTCTTGCTTTCGCTCTCGCCTCTTTCGCTCTCCTTTCGCAACAGCCCCCGAATCCGCCCGACGTTCCCGCGAACGTCGAAGCCACCTACGACGTCGAATACTCACGTGTCGGCGAACGTGTGGCCATGGACATCTTCCGTCCGAAAGGCGATCCGAGCGCCAAGCCCGCCGTACTGCTTGTTCATGGCGGTGGATTCCGGCGCGGCTCTCGCGTGAGCTATCACGCGCTGGCGATCAAACTCGCCCAGCGCGGCTACGTGGCGGCGTCGGCGAGTTACAGGCTGTCTCCGCGAAACCAGTTTCCGGCGGCAGTCGAAGATGTCAAAGCCGCTGTGCGGTTCCTCCGCGCCAATGCGGCAAAGTACGCAGTCGATCCCGCATTCATCGGCGCGACGGGTGGCTCTGCCGGCGGTCACTTGGTCCTGATGCTCGGACTCACTGGCGATTCGAAAGTGTTCGACGGTTTCGGCCCGAATCAGGAGCAGTCGGCCAAAGTGCAAGCTGTCGTTAACTACTACGGCCCGACGGATTTCACGAAGTCTTACGGCAAAAGCGTCGACGCGCACGAAGTGTTGCCGCTCTGGCTAGGCGGCGATCTGGAACATGAACGCGGCTATCACATCAAGTCCAGCCCGATCAATTACGCCAATCCCAACGCGGCTCCGCTGTTGAGCGTGCATGGCACCGAAGACAAGTACGTGGAACACGCGCAATCGGTGTGGCTAACTGAAAAGCTGCAAGGCATGGGTGCGAAAGCGGAGTTGTTGATGCTGCCTGGCGCGGGCCACGGCTTCCGCGGCGCCGACGCCGACAAGGCCGAGGCCGCGCTCTTCGCATTTTTCGATAAACATTTGAAGCCCGCCGCCGAGCGGAAAATCTTCATTTCCGATCACGGACCGAAGGGCGAGATCGTTTTGATGTATTGGCCGTCGGGCCGCGAGATCGCCCGTTATCCCAACGGCCGCGGGCACGATGTCCAATCGTTGCCGAACGGGCATGTGCTGTTTACGATCGGGCCGGAGAAGAAGGTTGTCGAAGTTGACGCGAAAGGGAATCGCGTATGGGAATGTTGCGACGGACTGGACCATCCGCTGTCCGCGCAACGTTTGCCGAACGGCAATACGCTTGTCGGTGATGCCAAAGCGGGGAAGGTGATTGAGTTCGACAAGAACGGCAAGAATGTGTGGCAGTACGCGCACGAAGACATCGCCAACATGCGTATGCGGAACTCCAAGCGTACTGGCCAGAACACGACGCTGATTTGCGTCGAAGCCGTGGCGAAGGTCATCGAAATCGACCGCGGCGGCGAAATCGTTTGGCAGTGGCAAGCCAGTGGCGATCTCAAGTTGCGCCGGTTGTATCAGGCGATCCGCCTTCCGAATGGCAATACGCGGATGACGATTTCCGATCCGGGCGAGGTCGTCGAAGTCACGCCAAAGGGCGAGATCGCCTGGTCGGTCGGCGGCGCGAAAATGGACATTCAGATGGGCTGGCCGTCGGGTCATGCCGAATTCGCCAACGGCAATCTGCTTGTGTCCGATTACACTGGCCGCCGTCTGCTCGAAGTTGACCGGCAGGGCGAGGTCATCAACCAACTGCGAATGGGCCCGCGCACGGTGGCTTCTGTTGCGGTCGTTCCTTAGGCGTTCAGGCGGCGAAGATTTTCACCCAAGATCTTTGCCGCGCCCGCGCCAGTGATCCCGCACTCGTGCAACGCGGCGGTCTGCTCGGTTAGCACCCCGCTCACCCAGCCGCGCGGAAAGAACGACGAGTCGGTGCCGAACAACAAACGCCCCTCGCCACAGACCGCCAGCGCCTTTCGAAAAACATCGGCCAGCGTTAGCGGCGCTTCGCAATACTTCATCCAGCCGTTCGAACTCGAAGTATCCAGAAACACGTTCGGACACAAATCCGCAAGCATCAACGCTTCGCGGAACATCCCAGCGCCGAAATGCGGAACGATGAAATTGATCGAAGGATTCCGGAGCGCGATGCCGTGCAAATCGAGCGGATTCGAAAAACGCATATCGAAAGGCGACGGCAGCCCGAGTTTTTTCCGGACGCCCACGCTCAGCACGCCGCAGTGTACGAAGACGATTCGTCCTTCGGCGGCGTTCCAGAACGGAGTCAAAGCGTCCTCGGCCACGCTGTATCGATGCATCGCCGGAAAGAGGCACATCGTCCGCAGGCCGGCGCGGAAGGCGCGCCGCACGCGGTCCATGGCATCGGGCGCCATCGGGTTCAACATGAATTGACCGTGGAACCGGGAAGGATGCCGCGCGATCGCTTCCGCCACCGATTCCTCATCGCCATGCAGACTGGCGATCAACGACGCACTGGCGACATCATGGCGGTCTAACTCGGCCACCCACCGATCGGCGTCGGCCGCCTCCCAGCCCAACTGCGCGCGGACTTCGCTCGCCGCCCGGCCGCCGGTTAACAGCGAATAGAATGAGTCTCCGAAAAAATGCACGTGTGCATCGCGAACGGCGATGTCACCCCACGGCGTCTGCACGGTTAGACTCCGGCTGCGTTCGATGCCGAATCGCCCTGGTACCGCGTGATACCCGCCGCCAGAGCCAGTTGCGTCAACCCGGCGACGTTGTTGACATTCAACTTCTTCATCATCGTCTTGCGGTAGCTGCGCACCGTCTGCAAGCCGAGATCGAGCATCACTGCGATCTCTTTGCTCGTTTTGCCCTCGGCCACCAGCCGCAACACTTGCAACTCGCGCGGCGAAAGTCCTTCCAGCATCGACGGCACCGGCTTGGCTTCCAGGTCGCCCTTCTGAATACGCACCAGCAGCTTCTCGGAAACCTGCGGGCTCATGTAGAATCCGCCTTTAGCGACCGCGCGAATCGCATCGACCAAATCGGAGTCCGACGCCTTTTTCAAAACGAACGCCCGAGCGCCACTGCGAATCGCGCTCACGACCGAGTGTTCATCGTCGTACATCGAAAGAATAATTACTTTGGTATCCGAGGCATGACGCAATATTTCGACTGTCGCCTCGACGCCATTTAAACCCTGTAAGCCAATGTCCATGACGACCACATCGACCGTGTTCTTCTTGCAAAACGTCACCGCGTCGGTCCCGTTCTCGGCCTCGGCGATAACAGCGAACTCCTCCTCGGTGCGCAGAATCGCTTTGATTCCGTCACGCAGAATTTTGTGATCGTCGACTAATAGGACGCGAAAAGGCATGCGGGAAAGACCCTAACCCTCGACAACAATTCCGCCTTAGGATGTTTGGATCTTTACGATTGTACCTTGTCCAGTGCCGGATTCAATGATAAATTTTAGTATCGCAGCGCCGGGTCTAATCCCCCCGCCTTTCAGGCGGGCTGCTTTCAGCCACGGTACTGCAAAATGGAAAGATGGCCGAGTACCGACGGAGCGCGCATG